>Ga0196901_1001400_pt1 | contig 12201 bp, 15 predicted proteins | sample CB_VirMetaG_FD_169099 | JGI IMG/M metagenome (GOLD analysis project Ga0196901, IMG submission 169099) | Freshwater to marine saline gradient viral communities from Chesapeake Bay - CB_1504_1 Viral MetaG (v3) (version 3) | ecosystem: Environmental > Aquatic > Marine > Coastal | place: USA... | reverse complement strand
CGGTATAACTTTTGTCGGCTTGCCAGTTGGCGAGAAAAGCATTTCTTTTCTATTTGATATCTGGCTAACGTGGCTTATGCGTATCATATCTGGGTTTAATTTTGTCCCGCCAATTAGCTCAAGCTGATCGTAAATATCATTTTTTATTAGAAACTTAACTATATCATTATTGGTTAATCTTCTATCAAGAAGTTTGCTTTTTGCTTGTCCAGCCTTAATTTTTACACTATTAAAAACTGGCTTACCTCTAAATGCTTCATGAAACGAGACAACTTTAATATTAACACCAAAGTGATCTACTAGCGGCTGAAGTATGTTTTTTGCTATCGCACTCATAACAACTAAACCGTAAGGTGTTATTGATTTATGGTCACTAGAAAGATCAGAGAGTTCAAATGATTCAATTTTCATTATTGTTTAATCTCCGCTTCTTTGCTCTTGGGCGCTCATATTTCATCTTGAAATATATCTCAAACGCAAACCTTAGCACCATTGATAAAACGCCAGCAATACCAGCTATATGAGCCCACGTTGCCCAATCTATAGAGCTGCTAGATTCAACGACTGTCATTTGCGCTCTTGCTAATACGTCCGGCGAAGTGCTAGCAATAACATTGACAACCTTATCCGCCGCGCTTTGGTTTATTACATCTTTTGCAATACTCCCTGTTGATAGGGACCCCACAGCTACAAACATTTTTGTTGTTGTTTCGTTTAGCATTTTGAGCCCGCCATTTTGCGATCCTTATGATCATTCTTATTAATGCTATTACTGCAATCAATAGGTAAATCATAACCTGATCTTTTGGAGTCATAAAGATGATTACCTTTTAGAATTTCTGTCAATACAGCAAGATTGACAAAGTGCGTAGCAATTGGATAGATAGTGTAAATCAAATTGCCATCAGTTCCAAATTCAAAAAAGGCTAAGATATTGATTATAATATCAAATGTTAATAGCATGTAAATTTGATTAGAACAGTTATTAAATTTTTTCAACTCAAGATTAATATGCTTATTTATAAAATAAAGCATAACTAAAAATGCAATTGAAAGTAAAGCAGGTCCGAAGTAAAACCACATATCAACATATAGTTTTGCAAAAAAGCATGACGATAAAATAAACAGTAAATAGGCGTGTGAAACAATTCTATTAAATTCATTGTGAGTTAATAAGATCACACCAACAGCAGCTATCGCATATAAGAGCGTCAAGGCTCCAAGATTTAACAGCGCAGTAAGTACGACCGATATTAACAATATAGTCAGCAAATCCGCTATAACTTCAAGCCTGATTTTCATTTATTTTTTTCTTTTGGTGGTTGATCCCCAGTTCCTTGGGTTGAAACTTCACCTTCATCTTCTGTTTTTTTAGAATCTTTATTGCATTTCAAATTAATCATACACCCGCCTTGTATTATTGTATCGGTAAGTCTGGTTCACCTTCAAACCATTCCCCAAAATAACTAAATCTACCTGTTCCGCCACCAGTATTGGTGATTTTAATCAAAAAAACCACATCTTTGTTAAGTATTCTTTCGCTGCCTTCAGGAATTGAATTGCCAACTCGCTGCCCTGTTGCTGTGCCTCCAAAATAATATTCCGGCTCGTCATCGATTGCAGATCCTTCTGACCCTCCAGTTAGATCAACATTTTTAAAAACCTGAACCGTTGTTTGTTGTGGATTTACAGTATTGAAGTTTGACGGCGCTACCTGATCGCCTTCATTACCAGCTAGTACTATTGGGTTTGAGAATATCTCTAAAGAAAACTCCTCACCAATATAACTAACGATTCTGCTTTTGAAGATAACTTTTTTTGATCCAGTTTTAAACAGTATATAAGCGCTCTCACCGGACGCAAGTGGGCCAAGCCCTCTTACCGCATCAACTAGCGGAAATGATTTTCTAATATAAAACTGAAGGCCTTTTTTTATATTTGACTCAGAATAAAATTGAACGTTTACGGCTCTACCTCCAGTTAGCGCGCCATCTGGTACATGTCCGTACACGTCGCCATCTTGGGCAGTTATCTCGCCTTTACCGCCAACGCTAATCGCATAAACCCCAGTAAATCCATCTTTTATTAATAGGCTTTTATAGGGTAAAACGGGTATTCCATCCCTGTTATTTTGACTTGGCTCTGAGCTTGTTACCTGAACAATAATAACCCAATTTGATTTATTTATTATTGTAAATCTACTTTTCCCTTGTATATCAAAAAGGCTAATTATGTCCATCCAGCTCTCATAGTTGAGGGTTTTGTCAGGTTTAGTATTTGACATATTAGCCGCCATTTGATTTTAATATAAATTATTATAACAAAAAAATAACAAAAAATAATTAATAAAAATTAAGAATTATCAGCAGTAAGCGATTGCGTCTTGCTGAATATATTAGCAATATTTGCTATCTCTCTCACCTCAATTGTTCCGGTTGCAATTTGAATCGTTCCGTTTGTAGTATTGTTCAAGAACCAGCTTGGGTTTAAGTTCAATGCAATCCAAACCTCTACAGCCGCGCCCGATGGCGTTGTATTCCCGCCAGTGATAGAAAATCTAGCTTCAAACTGACTTCCGATAGAACCGACTGGTGCACCATCAAACCAAGTTCCACTAGCACTTGATCCGGTTATTTCAACCGTATTTACTGTGCCATCAGAATTCAATTCAACGTTAGCTGAGCTTTGTGTACCGTTCCAAGTACCGGAAAGAACCCCGTTCCAATTTCCTGAAATGCTTGAGCTTGGAATTATTGAATTTGAAGATTGACTTGCTGATCCATCTGCGTTAGTGGCAGTTACATAACATGTAATATTATCGCCTATATCAGCCGCTTGCGTTTGGTATGTTGTGCCAGTCTCGCCGCTTATATTAACTCCGGCATTTCGCCATTGCTGAGAATACGTTATTGGCGCTAATCCGGTCCAAGTTCCTAAGCTAGTTAAAGTCAATGTACCGCCCACAGCGGAAGGCCCAGAGATAACTGGCGCAACCGTATTAACTGGCGGGTTAAATGGGGCTACAGCTGGCCAAAACTGCCTAATATTGCCGCTAGGATCTTTTATATAGCCTTCGATTACTTCTCTAACCACTCCGGCGCCATCTTTTACATGTAGTTCGGTTATTTCCCTAACTACTCCGACACTATCTTTAATATGTAATTCTTTAGCCATTTTTTCCGCCTAAGCGTAAATATAATAAACCGTGCCGACCGGATCGGCTACAGTGCTTGCAGGTAGCGAGGTTCCAACATATTTTCTTTTTTGGTCAAACTGCTGCGTTCTTAATGGCGTCATCGCCTTATCATTGACTAAGCCGCCTTCGGCGTTTGCTTGTGCCACTGGCTCAATAACTAAGTTAAGAAGCTTTGCATCGGTAGCCCCAGCAAGCGAGGTATTCACAGAGCCATTTAAGGAGGTTACTTTTGCGCCTAAAAAGTCTGGGCTTGTATCAAGCGAATCTGATTTAACCTTGTAAACACCAGTGCCAGATCCAGCAATAATAGCAATAGCTTGAGCTAGTTGATTTACTACTGCCGGATCTGGATCGAGGGTTAGTCCGGCAGTGGTTATACAGTTTTCTAACTCGCCTATATAGTTGTTAAACTCTTCAGCGCTTAATGTGTCGCCAACATTATCGACTTTAGTTGCAAAATCTAACATATACGATCCTTATGGGAATAATTTTGTGATTGCATCTTGATTTGTTTCAACGTAAAAATCAGCCGGATTTAATACGTTTATAACATTTACAAAACCTAAAAAAAGCTCGTTATCTTCAGGCGGTATCGTAGTTGTATTTTGATAAAATATCCTTACGTACCAGATAAAAGTTGAAGATTCAGCGCTATAAAATGGCAGTGGGAATTCTATTGGGAATTGAATTCTATTATCGCCATAATAGATCACAATATCAAATCCAAGCGCATTAGCTAGGCTTTCCCATTGCGGAACCGTGACCGTGCCGGACATCTTAGCAAACTTAATTAAAACATCATTTCTACGCTTTGCTAAGGAACCCAACCCGCTAAAGCTTGCATCCGGTATCCCTAGGCTTTCCTCCCACAATGATAGAGTTTGATCTGCTGCCGTAATATCAAAATCATTTAAAAGCTCGTTAAAGCTCTGCTCAACTCTTGAAAACTCTTTCGAAGTGCCCTTCACTAGCAAGTTTATTTTTGTGCCTTCAACAACCTTCGCATCAAAAGCCTTGCCTTCAGGTAAGTGAGCCGCGAGCATTTGCGCGCTTTCTTCAAATGTTGATGGCGTAAGATCTGGAAGGTCATCAAAATTAGACATAGGTTATAACCCCTAAAAATGCCATGCTAGCAGGTCCGTCCGGAATATCACCAACTGGTGAAGATAGTGAAAAAGATTCCACCCTAGCCCCAGTATCATCAACGGTATTTTGAATTGCTGCTCGATAGTTGTCTTGTGTTATTGGCTGTTCAAACTGAACTTCTTCAACAAAAAACTGACTTAAATTTGCAGCGATAGCACTTCTCATTAACGGGGTATCAGGCACTAAGCTAGTAAATAAAAAATTAATATATTGAGCGTCAACGGCTGGCTCGTTTACAAATAAATTGCTTGGGCTATTCCATGCGCCATAGATTGATAAAAGCGAACCTCTTACAGCCAGTATCTCATTAGCATCTGGGACCGGATCGGCGTCATTATCACGGAAAAAATAAACTGTTGTTTGGCCTATTCTTGGGGTTATAGGCTTTACATATACACGGGTAACACCATTAATTAATAATGATTGCTGCTCTATCTGCGCTGGGTTCCACAAGTTAACAGGGTTAGCCCTAGCGAACATAATTCTTGATCTATATGCGTCGACAGTTTCTTGGTCCGCTCCGCCGCTTATCCCAGATAGCTGAGTGTAAGCAATGCTAGATCCAACAACAGCAGAAAGTTTTGCGTTAGCTGGCACGTTCTGGCTAGATCCAGCCGTCAAGCTTGTAGCATTGGCAACGACACCATTAACTAAACTTTGAATGGTTCCTGTTGCTGCTGCTGGTATTGTGTCCACAACATCAAACGTAAAAGTATAATTATCGAAAACAGTAATGTTATTAAATGTTTTATTATATTCAGGCTCATTAGCGCCAGATATGGCAACTGAAATACCCGTCGCATAATTGTGCATGTTTGAGGTGATTACAGTTGCAGTTGTTCCAATTCTTGTTAAGGATGATACAGTCCCGATCAATTCAGTTGCCGTAACATCTGCACTTGTTTCAACAATAATAGACTGGTATCTATATTCGCTGTTAGCTGGGATAGTTTCGCCAACTGTGCCAGTAATTAAAATAGGGCCACTAGATCCGGTTGATGCTAAAGGGCTTAATCCTTCGTATGTCCCCCATCGCTTTAAATACTTACCGATTGCTGTTTGTGGGAAAAACTGTTCAACATATTGTTGCTGCGTCTTGTATAAATCAAGCGCTCTTGATGCGCTACTATAAACAAATACACGCGCCCAGCTTCTAGCAATAGTTGGATCTAGATCAGGCATTTCTCTAACTAAATCAGCTTCAGCTCTTGCTAAAAGCTGCTGAAGAGTTGGCGCACTTGTTACGGTTGTCATTGTGTAGCCCTTAATAAATCAAGTTGCCTTCTTACATCTGGCCCGCTTGTCGTGTTTATATCAATAAAAAGCCTAAATCCAACGCTATTAATTTCACCAGTTACAATAACAGAATTAGCGTAACGATCCCTAACTAACCAAGATAATGATTTTTGTGAATAGTCGATTGCTGCGTTAAGATTTTCGGTCGTTTTCCTTGATTGGCTAAGTAGCCACAATAAAGAACCAAAAGTCTCGTCTTGGATCACTGATGAAGCCGCCCATCCTTTAGCGTATATTGGATTATTAACCTGTTCAGAGCTTGCTCTTGCGTCCTGCAAAAGACTTACATCAATAGCAGTTTCAAGGCCTTGAACGCTATTAAATTGGCCATTACTAATGACTAAATCTAGCAATCCTCTAGATCCCTCTATTTCATAAAGCCTAACATCAGTGTTTTTTTCATTAGCCATTATTGGGCGCCCCCTGTATCACTAGATCCGCCGCCATCAGTCCAAGTATAACGGTGATTATGCCCAGAAAAATCGATGCCAGCAATAGACAAGGTTGTTTGCATGGTTACTGCGTCGGTAAAATTAACTGGCCCTGATATAGACCAATTAGAAGCGGAAAGAGAACCAGAACCGCTTGCAATAACTTCAACATTTCCGCCCGTGGTTATTTTTGCATTTCCGCCCGTGGTTATTTTTGCATTTCCGCCGACATTGATCACAAAATCCTTTGTTATTTCAATTTCCTTTCCACTAGCGCTAAAGACCTTTATTGATCCATCTTCTTTAAAGTGAGCAAAAGATCCTGTTTCTGGATTTCCAAAAAGGGTTTCACCGGACTTTAAATCTTTAAACCTATTGCTAAATTTCTGCCCTAAAACAAATTTATTTGACTCTTGGCACAACGAAGAAAATGAAAGCAGAGTCGATCCTTCAGGCAGGTTGTGATAAACACCGTAAGGTGTCATTACAACAGCGTTTGTTTTTTCCTTACCATTATATTTAGCTGTAGATATTGGATAGAGCCCTGAGTCATCTTGAGTGATATGCCCCATTATCTTAATCATTAATCTTAATGCTTGCTTATACATCTTAGCCACCAACCAAGTTTAGGAATTTATTACCCGTTTTTGTTTTGGCTTTTTTCTGTTGCGTTTCCCTAGTCTGCACCGTGTATGCATCCGATGGCGCAAGCGTAAATGTCGTGGTTGAGCCAACGCCACCCTCAGGACTACTAACAGCATTAATAAATTTTAGTCCTGTTATAAGCATTTTAGCATCAAGATCTAGGAATTCATCAAGTATATAAATTTGCCTATTAACTTGGTACATTTCATCATCAACGCCAGAATTACCACTGATTAAAATTATTGGTTGCTGTGATTTTATTCGTCGATAGTTTGCCTCCCATTTTGCCCGCTCTGTGCAGTCGTCAGCGTCGCCAGCCTGCTCTAAATACTGTATTAGAGTTCTGCCAGATCTTATTGAGTCATCTATTTCAACAGAGCTTATAGGCTCTGTTATTGTAGTTTCAGCGAAACTAAATGCTTTAGCGCTTGGGTTTTGCTGGCTATGGAAAATATATTTATTGTAGCGACTTGATAGATCATAGTTACCAGAGCCGGACTTAATATTATTTTGCCCGTCTGGGTTTCCGATGCGATTAATAAGCTGTGACTTTAAAGAAGCTTTAGACCCTTTTTGTATTACAAAATTTCCACTTCCATCTGTCCCGATCAAAGATTGCCTTTTTCTGGCGTAGCTTTCTATAAACTCGAATGCATTCATGCCAACTGAGCTTGATAGGAATTCATCTTCGCTAAAATCTTTTATAGTTGTTGTATCAATAACGCCAATATGACTAAGGCCCATTTGTCTTAAAATGGTTTCAAACATCACTTTTAAAGAAATTGGGCCTTCAAATTGAATGCCATCCGGCAAAGATGAATCAATAAAATCAGCAGTCTGATCCCTGCCAATTATAGTTATTGAGTGCTGAGTATCATTGTATCTCGGTATCACTGCATCAATGTATCCAGTTAGCCTAACAATGCCATCTACTTTTATTCTTACGCTGTCATTGGCTCTAAATGGGTATGAAGAGTTAGGCTTTGCTGATGCGGTAAGGTTGAAGCTACTAGATGCGTGAGCCATATTTATATTAAGCTCACCAATTACGATACCTTGATAATCAACACCTTTGATTTCCACTGTAATCATCATCTACCCGCTTGTTATGATCTTTACGCTACCGTTTAAGCTTGCTAGCGACTGATCTGTATTTAGTCTGCTTATGATATCAAGGTTATCTAAATTGCCATAATTTAAATAAGTCAGTATTACAGCTGAAGTTAAGTTTGATTTAGTTGTAACAACTTGAGAGCTTGCAACATCAATGTCATTAAGCACTCTTAGGGCTATGTCTCTTGATTCAATAAACTGATCGTACAGTCCAATGCCTAAATTAGTGTCAAGAGTTGGATTGTAAACATTTTCTTGAATAATTTGATTGTTAGTTGTTGCAACCAAAAGGAGATCATCACCAGAGACTAAAGCGAATTGATTTTCAATGCTTGATATAGCCTCGTTAAGCTGATCGGCATTATCATAATTTGCCGCCGCCGCCTGCTCAAATGACGCAACGGTTTTTTGAATGTTATAAAAGCTATTTATTAGCGTCACAACCTGAGATCGATACCTTCTATCGGCCGTATCTTGCGGTATTTTTATGTCATTTTCGCCGCTAAAATTTCTTAATAAAACCTCAGTCGTAACAGTCAGTCCGCTCACGGCGCCAAAAAAACTATTTACTTTGAACAATAGTTCACTTGGGGCTCTAGCGAACTTAGCCGCCGCAGTATTTAGATTGCTGACAATCGATACAGCCTCAAAAATAAGCGAGTCAGACCCCGTTGCTGAGTTTATTATAAGCTGCATATCTTCTGCGACTTCTTCGATCTTATCTGTAAAAGTTCTTAGCGTTGCGGCTGTTTGCTCTGCGAAAGTAACTAAGCTTGCTATTCCGCTTTGCTCAAGCTCTGACCTGACACCATCAGCACTTGATTGAAGTGTTGAAAGCGTATCGGCTGCTTTTTCTGGTAACTGCTCGCCATCCTCGCGATAAAATGGGATAACAAATCTTATTTTACCGCTTTCTTTATCAACGCTAGATACATCATAACGACCAACTTTAACAGAGACTACGCCAAAATAAGGATGCGATAAAATACCTGATCCGGTTTGGTTTAATGCATCAATTAAAGCGTCCCTTCGATCACGGGCGTTACCTTGCTGCTCTGTTGTATTAACATAGCCGACAATAGAAAACTCCGAAGGTACAAGCCCAAGTTGCTCGACAAATCTTTTATTGCTATTAACGTAATCATGGATCGCTATCTTGTGGCCATGCTTTGAAGATTCCGACTCAACGAGGAATGGAACATTTCTAAAGCTTATTGTGTCCGTTCTAGTTATAACGGTCCTCTCAACTGGTGCAGACATTATTATTAACTCCCCATTGATACGCCAAGATTTCCGACGCTAGGACCGCTTGAATCGACAGTTGCAGTCGCCTTTCCTTCTGAGTCAACCTTAACGTTAATATCAACTTTAGATTTAGATTCGGCAGTATCAGATCCGGCTCTCCATAAACCAAGTTTTTGAAACTCTTTATTTCGGTTGTCCATATCTTCGTTAAACGAGTCTACTGGGTTTAATAGTTTAAGAAGCTCTTTCCCGACGGATATGGCAGGGATCATATCAAGGCCTTTTAGTCCTTCATTGAGCTTTATTTCAGCAGGGCTTTTTGTTCCCTCCGGAGATCCGGCCTTTGGCATAAAGTAATCAGATTGACGACCAATAAAATCAGCTAGATTTTGAAGTTTTTCTTGAACACCGAAAGCAGAGTTTCCAAGTAAACCCATGTTTGTAAGTAGCACGTTAGTAGCCGAATCAAGCCTTTCTTGCTGACCTAAAACCGTATCTTCTTTTAGCTTCTGGATGCGCTCAGTAGTACCTAGTGCCGCTTTGTTTTCTGCGGTTTTCTTTTGCATTTTATCTACATTCCCGAGCATGATCGAGAATGCGCTGATCGCTTCCATTCCAGCAATAGCGGTTAGAAATTGCTCTTGATTTTGTCTAGGGACCTTTTTAAGTCCTTCATTTATTTCGCCGATAAGACTAGGGAAATCTTTCATTTCGCCTGTTAGCGAGTCGCGAGGGTTTACACCGATAGCGCTTAAAGCTGCCTGAGCCGTCTTATCAGCGCTCAATCTTGTTATGATTGCCCTTGTACTCGTTCCGGCCATTTCTCCGGTTACACCTTCATCTGATATGGTTGCGATAACCCCAAGCATAGTTTCAAGATCATAGCCCATCTTTGCAGCGATTGGCCCGACATACTTCATCGCATAACCAAGTTTTGAAACGTCTGTATTTGCACTTGAAGCAGTTTGGGCAAACATATCAGCAACAAGTGCCATTTGATTTGCTTGCAGACCAAAAGCCCTTAGTGAGCTAGCCGCAATTTCTGAAGAGGTTACAATATCAGTATCGGTTGACTGTGATAGACGAAGAACGCCGCCAAGAGAATCGATGATCTCGTTAACTTTAAAGCCAGCTTTTGCCATGGTGTCGATAGCGTCAGCAACATCGCCAGTAGTAAATTTTGTCTTCTTCGCTTCCATGAACGCGCTAGCTTTTAGCGCGGCTGATTGCTCTTTAGTTACATCACCCATTTTGGCCATGGCGGAAACCATTTTATACTCAAAAGAAGATCCGGCCTGATACGCTTTTAGCGGTATCATAGTCGCGCCAACAGCGGCAGCAATTGGGGTTAGCCTGCCAATTAATCCAGCACCCATCGCACCCATTGCCATTCCGCCACCGCCTCCGCTTGGTACGATATTTGGGGCTCTTGGCATTGTAGCTTTAAAGGCGGCCGCTTCTCTTTTTAGCGCCTTCATATTTCCGCGCGATATCGTCAGCTGATCGTTAAACCCTCTAGCTGATCTAGTATTTTGGCCAATCTTTTGATTTAGTTTTGTTAGCGGCCTAGCCATTCCATCATAAAGCTTTGCTGTCCGGCTTAAATTGCGGTTGTACGTTTTTAATCCGCCAGATTTGTTCATATCAGCTATAAGCTTTTTAAATGTCGATGTCTTATCGTTAATTGTAGATAAAGGAGCGCTATAATTATCAATAATCTCGTACACGTAACTAATTTTAAAGCCCATTTTACGCCCTTATCTTTTAGTTGCCTTACTCTCTCTCACAATCCTTTTTGCTTGATGAAAGAGAGTAGAAAGGCGATCAACTGGCATTGAGCAAAGAGAGTCAAAATTAACAGCCCCACCATAGATCATCATCAAATTAGTGATCGACTCTTCCCAGTCAAAATTTAAAGAAGGCAGGGCAGCGTAAAATTTAAACAGTAACTAGCAAATATTTCTTCAAGCTCTGTTTCGTCAATCTGTCGAATAAGATACTCGGTAAGAAAAACGCCGTCGTCAACCTTAACCAGATAGCAAGCATTCTTTGCGAACTCTTCAACAGCTTCTGCATACGCGCCAATGGGCATACCATCAAGAAGGGTTTTACGCATCCAAGCAAGATTGGCTTCATCATCTTTTTTCTTTTCAAGTGCCGTTTTATTCTCTTCATCAACCTCAACTTCTTCTGTTTCTTTTTTAAACTCAGAAGTTTCAGAAATTGAAACATGTGAAGCGGCTAAGATCTTAACCCGATAAAGATCTTCTTCTTGACTGACCTTTTTTATAGCTGCCTGCACAACTTGCTTCAAGCTTCTTGAGTATGCTCGCTGCTCATAAGATGGCGCAATCAGCTCAAGATCATGAGCCTCTTGACCGGATACGCCAAACTTATTTGAATACGTTATCGAGTTTCGCAAATCAAATAAAATAGCCATTAGAAGATCGCCGCCCCTTCCATTTCAACAGTAAACGATCCATCTTGTGCCGCTGCAATTTCAGGATCAGTAATAACTGTCATCTGATCAAATGCTTTAGAGAAACCAACGCGATTATCAGCCGCTAACACTGAATTTGTGCCTACTCCAGATTGCATCAATTCAAACAATTTAATGTTTTCAACTGTAGTTCGTAAGTCGAATGAGCAATATGATTTTTTAGTTGTGACATCTTCAGTGACAACAATATCAACGTTACTTCCGCCTGAAGACTGAGTTGATACGGTTCGCTCACCAGCGCCAGCCTTATACTTGAAAGAGCTTGGCACTATGGCAACGGTATTGTTATTAACTGTGATTGACGGGGTAGCTAAGCCTAAAATAGTAGCCATTTAGATCACCTTTTGGTTTACGTTAGATAGATTTTAATTAGTATAATCTTTCGTGACTCATTTTAACAATTAACTTTTATAACGCTAACTTGGCGCGCCGTCTGAAAAATCATAAACAATTTGAAATCTGTTTTGATCGGTCATTCCCATAGAAAGAACTTTTAAATCTTTGTGTGTTATGTTCGGGTTGTATTCTATGGACCATCTGTCGCGCTGCAATCGCCAGTAAAGGAAGTCATTGCGAACGTAGGCAATCATAGCGTCACTGTTCTGATCACTGGTATTCTGCTTTAAATC
>Ga0196901_1001394_pt1 | contig 12209 bp, 14 predicted proteins | sample CB_VirMetaG_FD_169099 | JGI IMG/M metagenome (GOLD analysis project Ga0196901, IMG submission 169099) | Freshwater to marine saline gradient viral communities from Chesapeake Bay - CB_1504_1 Viral MetaG (v3) (version 3) | ecosystem: Environmental > Aquatic > Marine > Coastal | place: USA... | reverse complement strand
AGGTCATAGAAGATAAAGACCAGAAAGCGAAGTTAGCTCATGAAATTGCTACGATGGCGGACAACCACGCGCACCAGTTGGCCTTGGCCCAAATCGAGGTTAACAAAGCGGAAGCGGCTAGTAGCTCAACTTTTAAAGGTGGTTGGAGACCGTTCGTGGGTTGGGTTTGCGGTACTGCCTTTGCTTATCATTTCGTTATCCAGCCTTTGGCTATTTTTGTCTTGGCTTATTACGGACTAGAAGTACCCGACCTACCAGAGTTTGATATGGGCCAGTTAATGACTGTGCTTATGGGTATGTTAGGACTTGGTGGTTTACGTAGTTTTGAGAAGTACAAAGGAGTGGCTAAGTAATGAGTTTCATCCTGTCTCAGCGTAGTCTTTCTAAACTTGAAGGTGTTAATGAAAGATTAGTTAATGTGGTAAAAGAAGCTATCAACGTAACCGAAGTTGATTTTGGCGTGATTGAAGGACTACGGACCGAGGCCCGACAGCGGCAGTTAGTTGAAAAAGGTGCCTCTCAGACAATGAAGTCTAAACATTTAGATGGATTTGCCGTTGATCTAGTAGCTTATATTGACGGCAATATCTCCTGGGAACTAGCTGTTTATGACGAAATAGCTGATGCTATGAAGTACGCCGCTGGTAAACAAGGGGTATCTATTAGATGGGGTGGAGCTTGGAATATACCTGACATCTGCGACTGGTCAGGGGATATGGAAGCAGCTATGAACTATTACATAGATTACTGTAGAGCTCAAAACAAGAGACCTTTCATTGACGCTCCACACTTTGAACTTATCTAAGAGCTACGGGTTGTAACCAGTCTTTCCACTGGTCACCCATCACCTGAGTAGATACCTGTTTCTTGTCTCTAAGTGCCTTAACAATCTTAGCATCAATTGTTTTAGGACAGACTATATCGACGTAGACCACGTTATTCTTCTGTCCGATCCTATGAGCTCGGTCCTCTGACTGTAATCTATGTTCTAAGTTATAACTATTAGAATAATACACAACAGTATTTGCAGCAGTAAGAGTGATACCCATCCCTCCTGTCTGTGGATTACCGACAAAATATTTACAGGTTTCATCCTTCTGAAAACGCTCAATAGCCATCTTACGATCATCATCGTTAGTCTCTCCAAAATAAGTTACAAATGAATTAGCCCCGTACTTTTCCTTTAAAGCCGTCGAGATCTGTTTTATATCGGTAACATAGTTTGCCCAGATGATAACCTTATCAGGGGCTTCTTCTAGTACATCTAATAATTCATTTAATCTGTTAGATGGTAGTTCGATTAAGGTACCGTCATCAGCTCTGAAATGACCACAAGTAATCTGATGTAACCTAAGTATCTGAGTCAAGACATTGTCGACGCTTACTACATTGTTTTCAAACATGGCAAAGGCTAATTTACTTAACTCGTTATAAAGCTTCTCCTGTTCTTTAGTAAGTTCAACATACCGATATTGATAGATCTTATCTGGTAAATCTAGACACTCGTCCTTTTTAATACGGTAACTAAATTGTTTAATTATCGACGATAACTCGTCTAGACGCTGGAAACCCACTACCTTCTTAAAGGATCTCGGCCCTGACTGCATGTCCATCATGATAGCATAACGACTACGAAAGCTGTAGTAACTACTGAAACCTAACAAAGCCGGATGTAAGAATTGACACTGGCTGTATAGGTCTAGTGGACTCCTGGTTACAGGTTCACCGGTCAAGATACGACGATACTTAGCTCGTTGGGCTACCTTAACAAGGCTCTTAGTCCTAGCTGCCTGTGGATTTTTGATAGTTGTCGATTCGTCTACCACCATCATTGAGCGTTGGGAAGTTCCTAGAAACTGTCTAACAAATTCAGTACCTCGTTTTGTACTAAAAGCTTCTACGTTAACTAACAATATTCGAAGATCATCACTGGGCCAAAGAATATTTTCTAGACGTTCCTGATCTTTCTTCTTTGGAGAAGCTGTCCAAGCCGCTAACTTAAATCTGACATGGTCTGGTAGGTGAACAGGGAACTCGTTGTACTCCCAGTTCCTGTAAACTCCCTTGGGGGCCACAATGACAACGGAATCTATTCGACCGGTGTCATAAAGCCAGGCGATTGTGTCAACAATGACCTTAGATTTACCCGTTCCCATCTCCATAAACAGGGCAAACTCATGTTTCTCCTTTGAACATTCCCAGACTTCTCTCTGATGCTCAAAAGGGCGGGTTTTAAATGGATAAGTATTTGTATTAGACATAGTATTTGCCGTGATCTCTGTTAATCCTCGGGGTTACATTTCGTAAAACATTCGAGAATTTGGTTGAATTAAGTTAACACCTTGCTTAGCTCTAGTCAAGGCAACGTAAAAGACCCGATGTTCGTCATCTGGGAACTGCTGCATGTATTTATAGGACCGAGCAGCCATGTCGGTGATGATTGCGACATGATCAGCTTCACCGCCCTTAACACCATGGATGGTATTGATCTTGATCCTTGGAGTATTTAACGACTCGCCTTGTCTGTCGGCAGCTAAAAAGTATTCTCTTAGAGTCGGGTTTAACCGATCAAACACCTCTTCCCACGGACCATAATCAACAGGGAGCTCGTCTAAAGTATATAACTTCTCGTCGTCAATATGCTTCATCTTGAAGCCATGAAATCTACGAATGTTTCTAACTTGAGAACCAAACAAGGTCTCACCCTGGCCTAACTTAAACCAGTCTTTGATAGACGCTAAAGCTTTAGACTGTAGTGGTTTACGTGTAGGACTTTCATAGGGAAAACCACTTTGTTCACACAGGCGTTCATAATCTCTAAGAAGATAACTGTTTCTAGCTAGTAATAGCCAGTCCCCAGTTTCTAGTTCAAGATCATCTACTGTAAAGCAAAATCTGACGTAGCCTGCAGCACCACTTGAACTGAATCGTTTGGGTATTCGACTGGTGATATTTGAACTGACTCGAAGTGCCAAAGAATGTACGGCATCAGGCACCCTAAAAGAGCGCTCAAGTACTCGCTGTTTTCCTCGTAACCCGGTAAAGTCGTGTACGCTTGCCCCGGCCCACCGGTAGATAGCTTGATCGTCATCTCCAGCTGCATATATCTCTCCTACGTTTTCAGCAATCTTATGTATAACAGACCACTGTAGCTTACTTAAATCCTGGGCTTCATCGACAAATAAAGCTTCTAACTTTGGTACACTACCTGCGAATAAATACCGTTCTAAAATATCTGTAAAGTCAAGTAAATTATGTTTCTGCTTATATAATTTAAGTGTCTTAGATACTAGTTGTAATTCATCTAGGTTTATATCATCATCAATAGTATCATTAATAACCTCGGATAGTTTAACTTGTTTTATTCTAGCTAAATTATCTAAGAAAAATAATCTATCTCCTAATGGTAAACCTAAGGAATAGGCATCTTCATTTAACCCATGCCCGCTAACTTCTAACCCTAGGATATCACCTAGTTCTAACCAGTTATTCCGCTGCATCATAGCGTTGGTGTTTAAATTTAACTGGTGAAAACAAAAGCTATGAATAGTCCTGAAGTACGGTAACTCTTTAGGACTTAGGTCAAATCTCTCCTGGGCCCGGATCCTAGCTTCATTAGCCGCCTTCTTAGTAAAAGCTAGATAAGCTATTTGATCTGGCTTAATACCTTTGTTTAATTGATCTTCAACAAAGCTCATACCAAAGGTAGTTTTCCCAGTACCTGGCGGGCCAAAGATAATATTCCAATCAGAACGGGATATCATCTACTGGCTCCACATCCTTAGATACTTCAAAGTCACCTTCATGCTGCTTAAATTCTGGTATCGACCAGCAGTTAACACCTTTACCTTTACAGTTAAAGAAATGGTGTTCAGCAGCATTTGCCTTTAAGACAGCAGTTATCTGATGTACTCGATATTCTCTGAAATGCATACGATCTAGATAAGCCATAAGGTCTGCCATCCTAAAGAAATGCTTACCTTCATCAGTCCAAGGTTTACCTAAGATTAATTCATCACGACTCTTAGCTTGCACTCGACCCGTACAAAATCTTTCAATATGCTCGAATAACTGTCCCACTGGACTAGCATCAACAGGAGCATCTATGACTGTAAGATTCTCAAACAAATGGTTGATCAGCTTGTTCCAAGCATTCTCATTCATCTTGTTTGGCATGATGTTTAGTTTCTCCATACAACGACGTTGAAACCGACGTTGATTCTGGAGATCATCTGTATCTAACTCTAAACGTCCACCACCGTCTACATCTAAAAACCAAATAGGTGGAGTGGTATTAAACTTAGTTAGACTATGTATTGCTGGCATATCATTAGCACCGTCAATACCAAACTTGCGCAACTTACAGACAGCTGCATTACAATAAGGAGCAATAGGTGCGCGACTACAAGTATATTGATAGTCTTTTCTACTAGCCGATTTCACCACACCTTGGACCTCGGTACTACCTAAGGGTGGATCCATTAATTTTACATTATACTGTTCTAAGTCCTGTTGCCAGTTGTCAGGATTCTTCTTACGACAATAGACGGCAATGTTAAACAGGCCATTGTTTCTAGTGCCTGCTGGAAAACCTTGTGTTGAAAGATGCTGTAGACAGGGAGGTCCGTCGTCAAATTCTTCTACTAGGGTAGGTACTTGTAATTCTTCTAGTTGCTTTGCACTTAACCAATGCTCCTTAACGCGTTCGACAAAGACCTTATGGGGCATCTCATTACACCACCTTGTCTTACCGAAGTAAGGCATATTGATCCACTGCCCTATATCCCCTCTTTCTGCGAGGATATGTGTCTGTTTCGGAAAAATTTCGCTACCACCAAAACCTAATCCGGCAGCAATCTCTTTCAATTTAGCTTGCATAAGAGAAGCTGATACCCACTCTCGAGTAAACAGGTACAAGTGTACGCCCCCTGATTTTGACTTAGCAGGAAACAGGGGTAATTCATACTTATGTAGCTTTTTATTTATATCGGTAAAATTTAAGCCATCATAAGTATCTACATCTATTGCTCCAAAACGACATTTAGAGTCATCATTTATTGGAATGATTCCAAGAGACTTAACTCCATCGAGATGCTGCTGCCACTTATCTAAAGTAACATCTTCACGCACAGTCTTAGCACGACCTTGTTTTTTACCGTCTGCTCGTTCACTGTTGATCTCGTATTCGCCATGAGCCCTAGTTAAACCTAAAAAGATCTGATTAAATTCTTCAGCAAGGGTCATAGTTTACGAGGAGGGTTTCCCCTCCCCGGCCTCGTTAGAAATGGGTGGCAGAATCCATATCTGATTCAGGAGCTGGTGGCGTAGTCTTAACTTCACCAGCAGAAACAGACTGTCCAAAAGATTTAGCTGTTTGATACAAAGCTTTATCTTCAACTGGACCTTGAATCTCGATCACCCAACCATACCAACTACCCTTGTCGTTTTGTTCGAGTTGCGTGGTTAGTTTATATTGATGGCTATATCTAGCAGGAGTAAACATGTTACCTGCGTTATCAGTAAATTTAATACCTCCCATTAAACTATTCCAACGGCGATTCTTCTTTAACTGGGTACTGCTCATAGTAATAAGTCCCTTGTCGAGACCATTAGCTGTTAGAGCGAGTACAAAGTGGTTAGCTGTTTCAACTAACAGATTACCATTAGAACTAATGAGACGGCCATCAACTTTAGAAGCGTTAGTTACAACTTCTGAATCAATGGTATGTGAACCAACATAACCACCACCTTGTTCACGAGGTCGCCATTCTATGAACTCACGTTTGTAAGCGCAAGGAATAACAATAAGTTCGCTTACACATTCTTCTGTAACGCTGTTAAAAATCTGTCCAGCCTTAGCACCATCAATGGTATCTAATTGTGGACTCATCTTCTGTAGCACACTGAAAAACGGTATAGCATAGTCTTGAGCGGTTAGACCGTCAAAACCATCGTTAGCATCTTCGGCAAAAAATTGTACTGCAGGAAGTTGCTCTTTTTTTATTTGGATCTCACGAGCCATGGATCAATTCTCCTTAATACTTGTTTGTTGCCCTATAAAAACACCGAGTAAGTCCAGGGGCAACGGCTGACCTAACTCGACTTGTTCACGCACAAAAGCACGTAGCGTTTGCGGATGAACTCCAGTCTTATCTGTATATGAAGTACCCTTGTTGATCAATTCAGCCTTGAATTCAGCTGCCTTTGCATCTTCACCTCGACCAAAATCTATGCTGACTGTATTTTTAATTAAGTCGCCATGACCTTGGTCCCTGAGCCAGTGAAGGGCTTCATGATATCGCTCCTTTGGTATAGAGCAGTTATAAAAAGGTTTAACAGAAACTTTCTGTCCTGTGGATAATTCAAAAGAATTCATACCACATTCAGACATAGCCTCAGGTAAATCTACCTGACTGACTTGTTTGTGTTCATCCTTCTTATTTTTCAATTGTGTTTCTAAATCTTGAATCTCTTGCTCTAACTCAAGTTGTTTCTTTGCTAAACCACTGAGCGTAGATAAAGTAGAATCGTCAATGTCAAAAGTATCATTCATCATATCTCCTAAAAATATCAACCTCAATCGGAAAGTAGACTCGCTCTTGTTTATCCCACTTGAGTAGTTTAAATTTACCTCCTGTTACATGACTTGCTATTGCTGTTGCAAGACCAATGGCAGCAGGATCTCCCATACATAACAAATAGTCATGTATCGAAAAACTTCTTAAAACCATGTGCAATCGTCTAACAGTCGGGCCAACAGAATACATAATTTGACCAGGGGGTAAACAAATCTTTATCTTGCCAAACTGCTCAGCAGGAATAAGATTCTTACCCAGTGCTTCCTGGACGACGTAAACTGTAGACATCAAATCTCCTTTCTGCAAATATATTAATATTATTTTTATTATCGGGACATATCAGTAGCAAAAATAGTTTCATTTATTTTTTGCCAGTCAAACGGCTTATGAAACAAAGTTTTCGTAACTTCTCTCACATCAACTCTAATCTGGCTATTTATTACCGCTTTAAATGTATCTTTTGCTGCTAATAAATCTTGCCCTTTAATAACTCCAATAGTGTCCTTAACTCTATATACTACTTTTAAATTACCGCCGACACTTATACGTCTTATGAACCAAGCTAACTGGGAACTACGTAATGAGATATAGTTACCAGATCCAGTTTTCAGTTCAATCCAAACTTCAACACCATCATGGCAGGCATTAACGTCAGGTACGCCTACCGAGATAGCATTTTCTATTCTAACAAAATGACCTTGAAGATTAGTTCTCAACAAGGCCCATAATTGGGCTTCCGTTGCCATGGCAATTTTCCAGCTTTAATGTTTGTCCATAGACCCCTGAGTAAGCTTGAAATAGATATGGACTATCCTTTAAAACTTGATCTTTAAAATTAGGATAATCAATCTCACATATCAAATCGGCTATTGCTTCACAAAAGTCAATCTTAAGAATGTGTATCCTAAAAGGATAATCAGCCTCTGTTAATTCAATTATCTCATGGTTTGGAAATAATTCGTTAAAGACAATTGGTTCACGAGACCTGACATACAACCATCGGCCCATTCTATCGTCTTTATCTTCTACAACACTTAAAAAACCATCTTTAGTATATATCCACATTTCATTCTCCTTTTAAATCGCCCCAGTTAGGGCCTGTTTCAACATCCACTTTTAATGGAACATTTAATTGTACACAATTTTCCATCACAGTGGCAATTCTCTGTGCTTCATCACGATCGACAACACTCAAGTCTAGTTCATCATGGACCGTGATATGAGCTACGATACCCTCTTTATATAAATCAACCATTGCCTTTTTCATCATATCGGCACTTGAACCTTGGACCAAGGCATTTAAGGCTTTATGGGTCATTGAACGACGCAGTGGTCGACCTTCCCACACCTTTTCAGCAGCCGTCCTATTTAAAGGCGACTCCCTGTTTGGCCAAGTATTTCTACTGTCAGCAGGTTCAAACATATTAAAGTGCCGCTGTCTACCTAACAAGGTTCTAATCTGTCCACGCTGAGCTGCAGCTTTACTACATTCTGACGCTAGTTGTCTAACAAACGGTACTCTTGAGTGATACTGTTCAAACAAGGACTTTGCTTCGTCCATCTCAAGACCTAGTTGTTGTGATAACTTATAAATACCCATGCCATAAAACATGCCAAGATTGATAGTTTTGGCTTGCTTACGAGAGATACTTGCCATCTCGGCTACCATCTGGTGGAAGTCTGTGGCATTATTGTTATTAAACTGAGTTACAGCTTCATCACTACCACGTAGTCTACGAAGATGCGCGTAATGTAATAAGACCCTAGGTTCTTGTTGACTGTAGTCAAGACACGCCCACTGGGCGCCCTCGTCCGGGAGGAAGAGAGAACGCACCAGCGGCCCCCAATATTCATCCCTGGCAGGGATCTGCTGAAGGTTCGGGGTCGAGGAGGAGAAGCGACCAGACCGAGTGCCATCAGCATCCTTGCGCAACGCGTGGAATTGTGCATGGACTCTGCCATTATACTGCATCTTTAAACAAATGCCTTCAATAAAGTCACGACGCATCTTATTTATTTTTCTAAATTCGACTAGATTCTGACAAAATGGATGCTCATGTGAACTTAACCAGTCAGCAGTAAACGACGGATTACCATTCTGGGTCTTAGGATACCATAAACCTAGTTTTTCAAATGTGAATTGAATGTCCTGATTAGCCCAAGGTTCTACTACTCGACCGGCTATTTCTCGTAATTTATTAAGTAAATCAGCTTCCTTACTCAGTGAATCTTCTTTAAGTAACTCGGCCTTTTCTAGATCGATACGAACACCTTTGAACCGCATGTCCAACAAGATAGGAACTAGGTCAGATTCTAAAAGAAATATGTCCCAAAGGTCATTATCTTTTAAGATCTTTTCTTGTTTCTCCCAAATAAGTAACGGTAGACGAGCATCAGCTTCTGCATAAGGTCCGACATACTTGCTGTGTAGTTTCCAGAGCTCAGACTTCGGATCATAGCCTTGCAGAGTTGCTGCCTCACGTAAGAGCTTCTCATCTTTTTCTTCGTTCAGATAATATTTAGCAAGGTTATTTAAACTAAACCCACCATCGCGTTCCTCGTCAATCAGGGGTTCGGCAATTTGAATATCACGTATTGGCCCATTGACTTGAATACCCGTGGCTCTGAGCCATTCTAAATCATATAAAAGATTAGCTCCTACTTTTGGCTGATTACCACCTAAAGTATCTCGTAACCAGGCAATGCATTGCTCTTTATCTAAGTTACCGCCATCTCTATGACCTATCGGAAAGTATCCGCAAAAGTTATCATCGGCTGCAATAGATACTCCAACTAGTTCACCATCATGCCTGACGCCTCCTGGACCACTAGTCAATAAATTAGGGTCTCGAGTCTCACAGTCGATTGATAAGATCTTGGCATTAGTTAATTGAGGGAACTCTTTCGGTGGCTGCCACGCTGAGGTCGGCAAAAACATTGACAACTGAGCCATACTCTATCCATTCTCCTTTCCAGATGTTACGTGGTGTCTTATCGATATAGCTCTCAATAAAAACTATACGCTTACAACCAGTATTCAATAACAATTTTGTACAGGTTATACAGGGACTGACCGTGATATAAGCGGTGTAAATACTTTGGGTATTAGCACACTGTAACAGGGCATTCTGCTCTGCATGAATGGCTAAACACTGATCTAGTCCTTGTCCTTGGGGTAAAAGCGCTGCAACGCACGGGTCATCCAAACAGTGATCTGAGCCTCGAGCCACACCATTATACCCAGTAGCAAGAACGTGCTTATCAGCATTAACAAGCACACAACCAACTCGACGCCGACGACAAGTCGCACGAGCACTGACCAATTGAGCCATCGCCAAAAAGTATTCATCAGTCTTCGGTCTTGAATAAACCAGCATCTGCCGCCTCCCATAATAAATAAATTAATTCATCACCTTCAGCGTTGTCAAACTTAGTTAAATCTGGATTAAGTTGCAGGGTCCAATGACCTATGATCTCAGTACAATTTTTTAAGTTCTCCTCGTAAATGTGACCTGAACCAGCATTTAAATACAAGTTACCTAATCGATATTCAACTCCAGTCTCTCGTTTGAGGCCACTTCTCACATATCTAGCGATCATTGACATGTTAAAAACATCATAAGGCCAACCAAGCCATAAGTCAGAACTTCGCATAGTATCAATCACGTACAAATAACCATCTCGAATGATAAACTGAAGGCTAATAGTGCAAGGCACGTCTTTAGTTTCTGGTGGATTTTCACGCCAGATGTTAATGACCGCTTGTCGAGAAGCAGTATCCTTAGACAACAAGTCGATCACATATTCTATTTGACCTCTAATCTTTGGGCCATAGGCGCCAAAGAACGTTACACCATCATCACTAAAATTACTAATCGCATTAGAGTATGGACTAATACTTTCGACTCGATTGTCGCCACTAAGGATCCAAGCGGCTTCAGCAGCCATAAACTTATAACCTAGTTTTCGTTCTTTGACATTAACTATTGGATAGTTCATGTCAGTAATCGTCTGTAAACTTAACCATTCCTTGATATTTTTACCGCGAGGAGCAGCTGCAGTTCCAACAGAAATAACTTTTGCAAGAGCACCTAACCAACTATTAGTCGCAGATTGCATGTTTAAATACCTCCACTAAATCTATTTTGTTAAACCGTTTTACATAAGACGGGTGCGGTGCTTCTTTATAAACATCTAGACCTTGACCTAAAACCATCTCAGTTGCTACTCTGCCAAGAGTAATAATCTTTAATGGCTTTTGCATGGCAATCTGTCTTACGTTTAAATTTAAGCTGCCATCATGGTTAAAGGCATTACACCACATACCCCATTCTTCTTTATAGTTGATCTTATGTAAGGTTTCAGTTAAAAATAAGCTTGAATTACCATATTCATAGAATGGCCAAAACATCTCACGATACTTTGGATTGACTCGATCACCAACAAACAAATACTTTGCCTGCGCTAAGTGACCAAGAACATTCCACTCGGAATAATTTAAAGCTGGCTGATATTGCATCTCAATCAAGTCAAGAGCTGTCTCAATCAACCTGTCGATAAACAAGTCTAAGACATGCCCCCACTGACTAATACTATATCTGACACAGTTTAATTGATCTTTGACTCCACCATTTAGAATTAACTGATCAATATAACTACCTTGATCAAGATGGTTCCTATTACCATGCCACAGATCCAAATACAATCTTGCCACAGTTGAGATATCGTCATACATCTCCTCTCGTTCTTGTTTAAGTTCATCATGTCGACTAACCGCCTCTTGTACATTATCAGGTAAACAATAGACGTAGACCACACATAGACGCTTGGCCACACGCTCTGCCATTCGACCATACATGGGCCAAGGACTGCCACCACGATAAGCCTTAGCATACACGGCTTCAGAAGGCCACCAACGATCTAATACAATAGACTCTTGTTGTTTGGCACACCGTCTAATTGCAGCATCGTGATATAGATTGATCTTATCCTTCCACCTATAACCTAGATGCAAATACTTACAACCAAGACGTTCTGTAATGCGTTTAGCTAAAGTAGTCTTGCCGACGCCGTCTGGACCATCAAGCACAAAAATCATACAAGGTCGCTATGGTCTGGTGGCACCCAACCTTCAGGCTTCACAATATCAAATACAGATCTTGCACTAGCTGATCTAATCTTCTTCATGTTTGCAGCATGTACTCTGGACCACGCTTCCATGAAATCAAAGCCATGAAACTGAGCAGTACCAAGAGCTACGTAGCAAAGATCAACTAAAGCATCTAACTTGTCTTCGAGTTTAGTGGCCTTTTTGTACTCGTCTAGTTCTTCTTGCATGAATCTGATACGAAAGTCTTCCAAAGCAGCTGGTAACTTACGTGGTGGACCTCCGTATAACAGATCAAACTTCTCATGAAATTCAACAATGTCTCTCATCAGCATGCTAATTTCTCCCAGTTATCACTGCTACCCCAAGGTGTAGGTACTTGCTTGAGACCATTAAACAATCTCTCGGTCACACCAGGGTTAAAGGTAACTTGCCATAAACAGTTACGAGCGCGATGTGGGAATAAAGGAGCAAAGATAGTAGCTAACATGTTGCTGTCGTAATAATCTCTGAACTTGTCAAAC
>Ga0196901_1001392_pt1 | contig 12211 bp, 11 predicted proteins | sample CB_VirMetaG_FD_169099 | JGI IMG/M metagenome (GOLD analysis project Ga0196901, IMG submission 169099) | Freshwater to marine saline gradient viral communities from Chesapeake Bay - CB_1504_1 Viral MetaG (v3) (version 3) | ecosystem: Environmental > Aquatic > Marine > Coastal | place: USA... | reverse complement strand
GTGATGATCCTGCTGATATAGAACGTGTGGAAAATATTCGTCTAGCATTAAAGCGTAAACTATCTAAAGAAAGCCCACACGATTCAAAACGCAGTAAAAAACTGTCTAAGTTTGAAAAATCTGTTGACATTTCAAACAAAGCGTATACTGGATATGTTGACGAAGCCGGATACGAAAGTTCTTGGCAAAAGCGTTATAGAACAGATCCGGAATTCCGCGAGCGTCAAAAACAAAATGAACGCAATCGTAGAAAGAATCCAGAGTACGCAGAGAAGAAGCGCGACTATCAACGCGAGCGTTCACGTAAGTTATATGCTGATCCAGACTGGCGCGAAGAAGATTTAGCAAGACGCAGAGATGTGTATGCTGCTAACAAAGAAACGGTATTAGCCAAGCGTCAAGAGTTAATGAAAGATCCAGCATATGCTGCTCGCAAAGCAGAATATTGGAAACAAGACGCTGCTAAACGTAAAGAATTAACACAAAAGTTCCAGCAGTTATTACAGGATCCAGACTTTAACCCTGCTAAACTACCAACAGCAGAACTTAAAAAGTTTATTAAATTTTTAGAAAAAGGAAGAGTATAATGTCGTCACTTAACGAAGATCCAATCAGAGATCTACTAAACAAGTTATTCGGTAAAAGAGAAGACCCATCTCAGGGATCTGAAGACAACATGGACGATGCTGCTAATACCGGTGACATTACTCCTGGACAAAGTTATAGTGGCACAGCATCATTTGCTGACAAATATGATCGCAGTCCAATTAAAACATATGACCTAGATCCAAGTGATGCGGAATTAAAAGCACAATATGCGGCGCAAGACAAGGCTCGTGCTATGTCAAAAGACTTCACAGATAAAGTCAAAGACATAGACAACGTTATCTCAAAAGGAACCAATGATGCGTACGACGCGATTCCTCAAGATATTAAAGATAGATATTCAAAATTTTACGGCGGGCTTGGTGATGAACTTGAACGTAGATACGATGCTAACGCACCAGAATGGTTAAAAAATACAGTTGATCGTTATAAAAAGTTTTATGGTCCAGGCGACGCTAATGCTGATGAACCTGAAAAGCCAGAAATTAAAGTGTCTGAACTACCTAAAAAGCCGTGGGATGATCTAGATCCAATTTCTCGTACATTCCGTAATGTGTTTGGTGGTGGGCGAGAAGAATACGAAAAGGGCGGAAATATCCGCGGACAATAATGAACTTTTACGAACTATTTGAAAAGCGTATCCCAAACAAAATGCCGCGTAGTGATATCGACTATGCGGATGTAGATACCTTTACGGATATTGCAGATGGTTCGTTAAAACCACGTATTGCTTTAGTAGATCCAAATAAGTGTCAAGCAACCCAAGATTGGTTAGATACAGAAAAAGGCGGTGGCAAACCACGCTTCGAAAAGTATACTAAACTTCCTGTTATTTTTAAAGACGAAGATGGTTTACATATTTTAGATGGCCATCATAGAACACGTGCTGCTATAGATGATGGCAAAGAACGTATTAAAGTATATTTGTTTACTCGTCTAGCAGAACAAATCATTAAGGAAGCATCGTTTGCTGACTTAAAGAAAATGGTTCCTGTATATAGTGTTGATGAATGGTCACAAGAACTAGGTATTCCACGTAAGGTAGCATACTTGTATGGCGAACTTGGGTTCTTACAGCGCGGCAAACCAGAACAGATTATGGTTAAGGTTCAACATTTTATGGGCGGCGGTGGAGTTGTTCCATTCTGTTTAGAACACGTAGGTGACTTGTCAGATCGTATGACACCCAGACATCCGTTACACTGGAGTTATGGTGCTGTAAAAGAAAAAGCAGAAAAAACATACAGATCGTTAACACACAGTTATGGATTTGAGCGCGAGTTCCAAGAAAACCTAGACGCTACAATTGAATATCAAAAGATTGAAAATCCAGATGAGTATCGTGAGCGTGTATATCGTGCTATGAAGATGTATGCGGACGCACACAAAGAATTGCTTCCATACTGCCACACAAACATTCACAAGAATGCTGTATATGCTGCTATCTCGTTAGGCGAAAGAAAGTTCGATGATGCTGCTGCTTTTGTAGGTGAAATTAAACGTATCTGTGCCAGTGAAGAAAGTTATCATAACGCACTAAGAGCATATGATAAAAAACTAGATGGCAAACTAGCAGGCGAAGAAGTATTAGACGAAGCGGGCGAATGGTGGAAAACATTTTCAGATGTGGTTTCGGGGTCAAAGAAAGCATACGATACAGCAAAAGTAGTAGGTCCTAAGTGGCAAGCAGCAATTGATAGCAAAGATCCAGTTGTAATTGATCAAGGCATCAAAGACTTAGCAAAAGACTTAGGCATGGATCCAAATGATCCAAAATACAAGCAATGGTCAGGCAATATGCGTTACAAAGCATACAAGGCAGCGGATATTAAACACGATATAACACGCGATGCTGAACGTAAAGCCTATGCTGCTGATCCACGGCATTGGAAAGAACTTGAAATTCCTGGGTACGACGAACCTTGGGTTACATTTAGTAAGCCGTCGCCACGCGGTATTCCGCTTCGTGTAGGTGGTGATAAAATAGACGAAACAGAAACTCTTAAATTAAAGAAGTCTAACAAAGATCGTGCTAATGCTTGGATTGAAAAAGTATATGCACGGTTCCCGCATACACTTAACGGCAGTAGTGTTATGGTATGGGGCGATGGCAATAACCAGCAACTTGCTATGTTCGATTTGGTTCCTAGTCCTGTTAAGGACGGAGCAGTTGACATCAAGTGGTTACAAGCTGTGCCACAAAGACAAGGGGTTGGCAGTCGTGCATTGAAAGTTTTGCAAGACATGGCACGCGAAGACGGAATTACACTAACACTACACCCATGGAGCAAAGGTAAAATTAGCCAATCGCAATTAACAAAGTTTTATAAAAAACAAGGTTTTAAAAACATTAGCAAAGGCGATGCGGATATGGTCTGGAGTCCATAATTATGAGAGCAAACGAATTTATTAGCGAAATTAACTTAGATCCACGCTCATGGTTTGGTGCTGGACAAATGGGTGGCCGTGGTGGCAGTGGTTCTCAAGCAGTTGCTACTGGTGGCCGCACATCACCAGCAAACGCTAAACCAAATCTAGGTAAATTTGAACGTACACCAGACGGAAAGATCATTGACCCACAAGGGCAAGTGGTTAGTCCACGCACAGGCGATCCATATACAAAAGCAGATGTAACCAGAGACACTGGTAAGAGTCCAGAGTTTAAGAGTATATCTCCAGAACGTTCACACTATGCTAGAACTACACAAGCAGACCGTGCTAGAGACGAGCGTGCTGCACGTAACATGGAACGGTATGCTGACGAATATCAAGCAGCACGTGCTAGATGGAGAGAGCAAGGTGATGCTGCTTCATTTGGTGATATGATGAAGATTCTAAATAGGGCAGATTAATGCGAGTTGTAGAAATTATTAATGAAATGGGGGTAGGTCGTATTACTAAACAAAACCAAACTCCTGACGTTGGTCCTAATCAAATATCTATCGAAGCTGCTAAGATGGGGTTCAAGGTAGACAAAGACGGACGACCGCCGCTATTAAGTTCAAACGCAAAGAAAAACACAAATCCTAACACACTATTCAATCTTGGCATAAATTAATTTATGGAATGGAATGATGATAATATGCTTGTTCCATCAAGCATTGTTCGAGGTTCTGCCAACGACATTAAGATATATCCCGAATACGAATGGATTACAACACTTAATAAAAATATTTATTATTCGTTATTTTTAGGCTGGGACGAAGCAGATCTTCCGGCAGGACACGATTATTATATTATAAGTTTCCACCGCGAAGCTGTTGATTTGTCATGGGTTAAGCGTCAGACTAATCGTATAGATGCTCCGATTTATGTATTGCATGATGGGAACCACTATAACGTAGAAATAAAAGGCGTAACTTTTTTACCATTTTACTACTGGCATCAGCAGCTAAACAAAATGATGGAGTTGTTTGGGACAACTTATAATAAAAATATCAAATATAAAGCAAGTGCTTTTTGTAATCGTATAACACAATCAAAACTCTATGTGTTTACTGCACTGGCAAAATATATTGATGATTCTGAACGGTTAATAACGCTATCAAAATGGTTAGAACAAAAAAATATACATTATGGTGAATACACCGGTAATGTTGTATTAGATTCTTTGTACGACGAGTTTAAAAAAAATTGGTCAGAAAAAGAACTTAAAATAGATAATTTTAACAACAACACCGATAATGTTCAAATTATCACCGGAAATCCAAACCAACCGGCTTATCAGGAATGTGCTATACACTTTACAAATGAGAGTTTCCATTATAGTTTTATGATAGATGATTATATTCCGTATACCTATCCAGGACCATTTGTTACGGAAAAAACACTAAAATGTTTGCTTGGAGCAACTGGTTTTGTTCCAATTGGACAATTTGAAACTTATAAGACCTTTGAAACATTAGGATTAAAATTTAACTACGGATTCGATATATCATTTGATAATGATCCAGGTAATTTAACTCGTTTAGAAAGTATTGTTAAACTTATACAGCAATTTTCTGATATGGATATCGATCAAATTTTTAATGCTACAAAAGAATCAAGTGAGTATAACCAACAACAAATTTTAAATGGAACTTTCTTCGAGAATTGTCAAAAAGTCAATGAGCAATCTATAGAAACATTACATCAATTATTAGCATAAATACGTCTATATGAACCTAGACGATATTCTCAACGAAAAATTAAAAAAAGTAAAAGGCAAATGGGCTCTTGTTAGCAAGAGTGACCCAGATAAAGTTCTTCAATATTATCATGGCCCCGAAGGACAAAAGCCAAGCAAAGAATGGGAAAAAAAAGTTGAGCATCGTGTTCATGCGTTCTCAGAAGCAGAAAGTTTAGATAAAACTGTTGATAGAATGCGTAATTTAGATATCGACGACATCGAACATTTAAAACGTTATTCAAACCCACAACTAAAAGATTGGCTAAAACGTTTAACAGCAGCAAATAAAAACAACATTGGTTCAGCACTTAATACATTAGACTCAATGGGTCCTATCGCTAAACCATTTGCTAAGTCATTAGTACAAAAGCAATTCCCAGGTATAGATGATACAGAGTTTGACCAAGCCTGGAAATTCTGGCAGGAAACAGATCCAACAACTCGTTCAGCAGTTACTAAAGGTGACTTAACTACGCTTGATCCAAGAGATGAACACGGCTTTGTTAAAGAAGCAGATGATTACGATGCTTGGTTAGAAAAAGCAAAGAAGCGTGCAGAAAAGCAAGCAGCAAAAAAACGTGCTGAATTACAACAAGTAATGAAAGGCATTGAAACTGATCCAGAGAAACTAGCACTACAAGGCACAATTCAAGCAGCACGCGGCGAGCTTAGTAAGCGTAAACGCGAAGCATTAAAGACAATGGCGCAATTGAAACAGGTTTACTCGGAATTTTCTGATGAAGAACTAGATAAAATCATTGGACGTTATAGCAAAGGCCCGGGTGCCGGCTCAGACTTTGTAGAATGGTTAAAATCTATTAAGCAAGAACGTGAAGACGAGCGTCAAGGCGTTCAACAACGACAGGATGTGTTTAGAAGTGTAGTAGGACCTATGCAGGGCAATCAGAGCCAAAAGACTGCGCCAGCTGCGGATAAACCATGGACACAGTTAGGTATGACTCGCGATGAATTTAGAAAAATTCTAAACAACCCACAACATCCACGTCATAGAGAAATTAAGCAACTACACGATCAATATAAGCAAGTTGACGAAGATTTAACTCGCAGAGATTTCTTAAAAGGAGTTGGTGCAGCTGCTCTTGGCGGGGCAGCATTAGCAGCAATGCCTAAACAGGCAAGAGCTGACTGGTATAAACAATATCTAGGTGGTGAAACTAGCCCGCTTGTTCCAAAGCCTGCGTTAGACATCAACCGCGAGTGGAATCGTGTAGGAATTAACCAGCAAGGAAATCAATTTAGTATTGTACTACACAAAAAACATGGGTTATATCTGTACTTTGTAGTTTCTGATTTTGTACAATCACCGTATGTTGTTATTGAACTTGAACGCGGTGAACGTTATAAAGTGCGCAGACGCATATTAAAGAATGATACTTTCACCGTTGAGGATCGTACTCTTGCGTTAATGATGTTAAATTATGATGGACCATTTAAAGTATATTCAGATAACGATGTTTACCAGTTTAATGTTACACAAAGTCCTGAATCAAGAAAATTACTTAAATGGTTTCAAGAAGGAACCTTTAAGGGGCTTTAACGATCCCATGTATCCCACTCGGGTCTATGGTGATATCTATATTCGTGAACACGTCTAATAACCGTACTAGATACAAAATTAGTACAATTCCCATAATGATCACATCGTTGAACACTTTTATCCTTTAGATGGTATTCTTCAACTGGATCAGGAATATCTGGCATTTGGTAACGTTCGGAACTATTTGCCCATTCCCATATAGCAGTACTAGCAAGGCTGGCACCCAACGACTCTAGAAAAGCTAAAGACGTTGGGCTGTAAAGCCCTAGCAACGCAACGAATACTATATAGCGCATTAACGACGCTCTAAATCATCAAACGCACGAGCAGCAGTAGTTTCAACATCAACTGCTACAGAGTGTGCTTGTGTTGTTACACGCTTATCTGATACTTCAAGAGACAGGTTAATGTATGCACGATACATAGATCCTTCCTTGAACACAGCCTTGTTTACTACCTTGTAGCCGTTTACAGGAATATCCTTAAACTCGCTAATAGATACAAACTCGTTAGTCTGCGTAGAGTCGCTGGTTACGCTCTTGCGATTGTCTGCGGTATACTGCTTAAACTTACCTGAAGTAAGTGCAGATACTTTGTCACCAAGTTTGATTTTAGCACTATGAAGTGCTTTTTCCATGGCAAATTCCATATCGTCTGCAAGACCAGTAGCAGCGGCGAAAATAACGGAACCATCTTCTACGCCCGGATCAAGATACCATACAGGTACAATTTCCTTCTTTTCAAGTGGCACAACGCCAACTACATCAACGCCGCCGACCTTGTCTTCTGCTTCCATTCGTGCTACACCGCTATTGGATGCACAACCACCTATAAAAGCAGCGGCCATAGCAATTACGATTGCCTTTTTCATTTCTTTATAACTCCGCTTGAGTCAATAATTTGAGACTTAGCCGAATCGAAGTCGGCCTTCATCCCATTCCATGTGCCCTGTAGTGGATTTACACCCGTGTAGCAAATGACAAGGGCAACGGCCAATGCTACAATAATCAAAGTTTTCATATTTAAAATTCATTCCTATATTGCGAAATGTATCTATATTATACACGATGTTAATCTAATGTCAACCATTATTTTTGTTGCATAAATACAACATGCGTGCCACAGAATTTTTAACAGAATCCTATCCAACAGTAACAATGTCTTATCAGCAGTTTCTCGTTGAAGAACCTGTAAAAAGTTCATGGATTGAAGATTTGACCTATGTTGAGTTTGAAGACGGATCCGGTGGTGTAAACATGACCACAAAGGGCGGCCGCACTTATTTTATCGAAGACGTACCATACGAAGTTTACGAACGCTGGATGAAAGCTCTTAGCAAAGGCAAATTCTGGTGGTCAGATATCAAATACTTCTATACCTAATACCCGCATAAATAGTAGATGCGAGCAAGAGAATTTATCGTAGAATATAAACGCGATGAAACAGCCAAACGGCTGGGCAGTCGTCTTGTCTCAGTTGAACCTGAGCATACAGATGTAGATGAAATACTATCTGTATTAGAGCGAATGGATCCCACACCAAACAAAAAATATGTGCAGTGGATAGCAAAACAATACATTACTAAAATTAATGGGCACTTGCAGTTCAGGTTAGAAGATGCACCGCAAATTCGTCAAACGCTTGAGCGGTTTATCCAAATCCAGCGCAATTTGCCAGAAAAAGACATCAACCGATACACCTATTATTCACTAGAAGATACTGTAGATCAGGTATTTGACAACACAGAACTAGCACAACCACAGCAGCAGCAACCACAACAAACTCAGCAACAGACATATGCTGTACCAGATGACGCAGATGTGTTGTATAATGGGCCATTGGGACTACTAGCAATTCCTCGCACTAGGCAAGCCAGTTGTGAGTTGGGCAAAGGATCCAGTTGGTGTACTGCTAGAAATGATGGTGGTAATCAATTTGGTAGATATGCCAGTAGAGGCGATTTGTACATCTGGATCGACAAGTCAGGCAAAAAATATCAGTTTCATGTAACCAAAAATGGGTTCGAATTCACGGATCAAAAAAACAGGCCCATTGATGACAAAACCTTGAGTTATTTCAGGAATGAACATCCGGTACTGAAAAAGTTATTTGTTCGACTGGAGCAACAAATAGTAAAGATAAAGAGTCTAGATTCGGCATACCGTTATGCCCGATCGGTAATTCAGGGCAGATGGCCTGCGATAGAACCTAAAATTGCTCAAAATCCGTCGTTAGCATACCGTTATGCCCGAGATGTAATCAAGGGCAGATGGCCTGAAGCAGAACCTAAAATTGCTCAAGATCCAGAAGAGGCAGTCGGGTATGCCCTAGATGTAATTCAAGGCAGATGGCCTGAAGCAGAACCTAAAATTGCCAAAAATCCAAAATTGGCAGGCGAGTATGCTAAAGAGGTAATTCAGGGCAGATGGCCTGAAGTAGAAAAAGCAATTGCTCAAAATCCAAAATTGGCAGGCGAGTATGCTAAAGATGTAATTAAGGGCAGATGGCCTGAAGTAGAAAAAGCAATTGCTCGAGATCCACGTTTGGCAGTCGAGTATGCTAAAGAGGTAATTAAGGGCAGATGGCCTAAAGTAGAACCTGCGATTATAAAAGATCCAGACTCAGCATACCTGTATGCCCGAGATGTAATTAAGGGCAGATGGCCTAAAGTAGAACCTAAAATTGCTCAAAATCCGTCGTTAGCATACCGTTATGCCCGAGATGTAATCAAGGGCAGATGGCCCGAAGTAGAACCTGTGATCGCGAAGAGGTCGGAGCCGGCAGTCGAATATGCTAAAAATGTAATCAAGGGCAGATGGCCCGAAGCAGAACCAGTGATTGCTCAAGATCCAATTCCGGCAGGCGAGTATGCCCGAGATGTAATTAAGGGCAGATGGCCCGAAGCAGAACCTGCGATTGCCAAAACTCCAAGTTCGGCATACTGGTATGCCCAAGATGTAATTAAGGGCAGATGGCGTCCTGGAGAACCAGCAATCGAGGACTATTTGCGTAGTATAGATGGAGATATGCCATTAGCGTATGCCCGAGATGTAATTAAGGGCAGATGGCCCGAAGCAGAACCATGGTTCGCCGAAGAGCCAGAGTTGGCAGTCGCGTATGCTAAAGAGGTAATTCAGGGCAGATGGCCCGAAGTAGAACCTGAAATTGCTCAAGATCCAATTGCAGCAGCCGCGTATGCCCGAGATGTAATTCAAGGCCCTTGGCCTGAGGCAGGGATCGAATGAGAGCAAGAGATTTCATTCTACTAGAATACAAGCACGACATTACGATGCGTAACTACGGCGAAAAGTTTCGCGATCGGTTGCTTGGCGATATGACCATTACTGCTAGCACTCAGAATAAACTAGAAGACGCTAAAGACAAAGGCATAGGTCCAGCCAGTGATACGTTCACTCCAGGCTACTTAAGAAGGATCGAACAATCAGATCCAACACCGAACCGAGAATACACACAGTGGATGGTGCGTAGTTATATTAATCGTGTTGTTAACTATTACGAAGACGTATTATCTACACTTGCGGGTTTTGCTGGTATGTTTAACGAGCTTAAAATACATCGTCGTTTACCAGAAAAATATCGCGACATTAATCAAATCAAAACTCGAGAAATCTTTCGTGATGCTTATCGAGCAGTTGCCGATCGTTATGAAGAATTCCGCGACGAACAGCAAGAACAGAAACCACTAAGCAAAGGCAACGCTGAAGAAATTTACAATGGTCCGGAAGTGAGAATCATTCACCCCAAGGACCAAGAGGCTGCTTGTTACTATGGACAAGGCACACAGTGGTGTACTGCTACTACACGCCCACAAACCAGGAACTATTTTAAAGATTACAACAAAAAAGGTCCGTTATTGATATTGATCCCCAAGAAGCCAGAGCACGAAGGTGAGAAATATCAACTACATGCTGCTGATGAACAAGTCATGGACGAACATGATAGTTCTGTTCCAATGGGACACATAGTAAGTAGATTCCCCAATACCGATATTGGAGAGATTTTAATTAAATTTGATCCTGGTTGGAAAGACTTTGCAGAACTAATGCATCCAGATGATCTTAAACGAATTGTTCGTTTGTATAACCAAAGACTTGTAAACTTTAACAAATGGATTTTGGATCAGTATACACAGTATAGCGTGATGCCATATCAGCAACAACAAGAACTAAAGGCTGCTGCTGAGCGTGCTGGTTGGCCAAACGTCGGTACATTCACATACGATCAATTTGCTGAATATCTACGTACTGGATCTATACATCCCAAGGAACGTTTCATAAGAACACTGGTTGATCTATCTTATGATTTATTAATCCCGCATTTAAGAAGCAAAGACGCTCTTGAGCAGTTTGACAAGACTCCCGGAGATGTTTTAAATACTCAAGGAATGATAGAATTAAGCAAAAGAAACTTTGTTCAAACATGGACAAAATTATTAAATGACTGGAGAATTCGTTTTAGTGAAGAAGATCCAGACTGGGCAACCTATGTTGGACCTACCAACACCAGCATCTTGAACCAGGTTGTAGGATATACCGATTGGATTAGCCGATGAGAGCAAAAGAATTTATCGTAGAATATAAACGCGACATTACCATGAAAAACTGGTACGACAAGATCTTACGGCAACAAATGGTCGATAAAACCTACACCACATACGTTCAAAATGAAATCAGAGATTGGGTAGAAAAACGTGCTCGAGGAGAACTAACTCAACTTCAACAAGAGTTATTAGATCAATCAGTTGAAATGATAATACAACAGTTCGAACAAGCAGATCCAAGTCCAAACAAACAGTATGTACAATGGATGTTGCGTATCTGGACCAATCCAAATGGTGTTGGCAGAATCGAAGATGTTACGTCCACAACAGCAGAAATGCTACACAAGTATCACGAACTAAAACAACGCAATCGTTTGCCTGCAGATATTCGCGACATTAACCAGGTCAAGGATATGCGAACACTGGAAAAGTTGCACGACGATGTGGATCGGTTACACGCATTACTAGATAAAGAGAAAATGGCAACAATGCCCAAAGGCTCTGCTCGTGAAGTATATAACGGACCAGATTTTAGACTTATCGTTCCCGAAGACGAAGCAGCCGCTTGTTATTATGGCCAAGGCACACGCTGGTGTACAGCATCAACCAAGGGGCATAATATGTTTGATACCTATACCAACAATGGCAGCCCTTTGTACATTCTCATTCCTAAAAAGCCAGAGTATGAAGGTGAAAAATATCAATTACATGGTTCATCACGCCAATCAATGGATGAACGCGATCATCCATATTATATCGGTAATTTACTTGGCAGATTCCCTGAACTAAAAGAAATATTATTTTCTACTGATGATTTTTATAGTTGGGTTGAAATAATGCCAGATGCTTTTGTTGAGGATGGCGTTGCTACTTGGAATGCGTATGCTGCGAAACATTTTAAAGAATGGGGTCTAACACAAGTATTGACTGGTTGGACGCGAACTGCCAAGAATCGCGGCGAGATTGTGGATGTGCAAAAAACCTGGGAAAAGGTTAGAAAAGTATTGCTTGACTTGCTAGCGAATAGTGAAGTTTCAGTAGCAGACTTTTATGATGCTGCTACACGGATGCACAGCAAAGGCAATACTAGTGCTACAGATGCTGAATATGATTTTGCTCAAATACTTTCAAGTGCGTGGCAGTATAACCTAATAGAAGCCTTAAAATCCGGTTATACCGGTGAGAATGCCAAGGTTAGTTTGGAACGTCCTGAATGGGATATTATTGTTCATGTAATAAAATCCGAAGCAGACTCCTGGAAAGAATCCAGTGCCAGTTGGAGCGACGACGAAGGCTGGGAATTTACCCCCGACGTACA
>Ga0196901_1001386_pt1 | contig 12242 bp, 15 predicted proteins | sample CB_VirMetaG_FD_169099 | JGI IMG/M metagenome (GOLD analysis project Ga0196901, IMG submission 169099) | Freshwater to marine saline gradient viral communities from Chesapeake Bay - CB_1504_1 Viral MetaG (v3) (version 3) | ecosystem: Environmental > Aquatic > Marine > Coastal | place: USA... | reverse complement strand
TAGTGCTTGGTGCAACTGGTTGGTTTGTTTACGAAGCTCTTGAGCAATGCGCTGGAACCTGCGCTATTAATAAAGGATAATTATGGCTCTCCCCTCCCTCCTCTCTTTGGTTAACGATGTGCTTGTACGCCTTCGTGAGCCAGAGGTGTCTACAGTTAATGAGAATGTGTTGTCTAAGCTTGTTGGCAAGTTTGTTAATGATGCAAAGCGACAAGTGGAAGATGCTTACAATTGGAATGCTCTAACTTCCACCCTCACAGCCGTCACATCAGCATCCACATTTAACTATGTGATGACAGGTACAGGCAGTCGGTTTAAGGTTATTGAAATCTATAATAACACAACCCGCAACTTCCTTACGCCACAAACATCCAAGCAGATGACGCAGAACTTCCTGAGTTCTCCAACACCTGTGCATGGCATCCCCTTCTATTACAACTTCAATGGCATTAACTCCAATGGCGACACACAGGTAGATATTTTCCCTATTCCTGATGGTGCTTACACGCTGTTCTTCAATCTGTACATCCCACAGGAAGAGCTTGTTAATGATGGTGACAACATGTTGGTTCCTAAAGAGCCTGTTGTCTTGCTTGCTTACGCTCGCTCCCTCGTTGAGCGTGGTGAAGACGGTGGCTTAAATAGCTCAGAAGCTTCCGCCATGTACAAGAGCGCTTTGTCTGATTATATTGCTCTGGAGGCATCTCGTTATCCAGAGGAAGAATGCTGGAGTGCTCCTTAATGGCCCAACCCCTCCAAACATCTACAATCTCTGCTCCGGGGTTCATGGGGCTCAACACCCAAGACTCCTCCCTTGATCTTGCACAAGGCTTTGCCTTAGTAGCTACCAATTGTGTGATTGACCAATACGGACGCATTGGTGCTCGTAAGGGGTGGCTTCCACAGCACGCCTCCTTAGGGGCTTTAGGCACAGAGCCCGTAGAAGCAATTGCTCAACTTGTTGTTGATGACGGCACTGAATACATTGTAGCAGCTGGTAATAACAAGCTGTTTAAGTTGGTGAGTGGTGTGTTGTCTGAGCTGTCATACGGAGGCGGTGGAACAGCCCCTACAATTACAGACAGCAACTGGCAGATTGTTTCATTAAACCAGTGCATCTACTTCTTCCAAGCAGGACACAACCCATTAGTGTTTCAGCCTTCCGTATCCACCACCACTTACAGGCGTGTGAGCGAGATGGCTGGCTATACAGGCACTGTCATTGATGCTAATGTGGCTGTTAGCGCTTATGGCCGCTTATGGGTGGCTTCTACAACCACTGACAAAACAGTTGTTGCTTTCTCTGACATTTTAGCTGGACAGGTTTGGAGCACAGGAACTGCTGGCACACTGGATGTGAGCACTGTATGGCCTTCTGGTTCTGACACCATCACTGGCCTTGCTGCTCACAATGGCAACTTGTTCATCTTTGGTAAGAATACAATTCTCATCTACACAGGAGCAACTGCACCAGCATCCATGACGCTTGCTGATACCATTACAGGCATAGGCTGTATTGCACGAGATACCATTCAGAACACTGGCTCCGACATCATCTTCTTGTCAGATACAGGCGTGAGGAGTGTGCTTCGTACCATTCAAGAGAAGAGTGCTCCCTTCAGAGACTTAAGCAAGAATGTGCGTAATGACCTGATGAACGCTGTTAACGGGGAAGTGGTTGCAAGCATCAAGAGCATCTATAATCCCTTTGAAAGCTTCTACCTCATTACAATGCCTGTCTTAAAGACGGTGTATTGCTTTGACATGAAAGCATCTTTGCAGGATGGAAGCTCAAGGGTTACAACATGGGACGGCATTGAACCAATGAGTTTCTGCTTCTTGCGTGACCGTAGTATGCTTATTGGCAAGGATGGCTACATTGGTAAATACACAGGCTATTTCGACAATGAAACCAGCTATCGCTTCCAGTATTTTACCAACCACACCGACTTAGGACAAGCCTCTGTAACATCTGTGCTAAAGAAACTGTCAGTAGTTGTGATTGGAGGAACTAATCAGTATGTGGCAATGAAGTGGGGCTACGATTTCACTAACAATTATTACTCACAAACTGTACTAATTCCTACTCAAGAGGTTGACTATTATGGAATAGGGGAGTATAATGTAGCTACATATAGTCCGGGAACTTCCTTACAAACTCTTGTAGCCTACCCCTCTGGTAGTGGCAAGGTGGTGCAGACGGGCTACGAAAGCGAGATTGCTGGTGCTCCTTTGAGTATACAGAAGTTGGAAATTCAGGCTAAAAATGGGAAACTTGCTTAATAAGCAATAGGAGAATAATCTTGACCGAATATGTAAAAAGCACAAACTTCGCATCAAAGGATGCCCTTTCCATTGGCAATCCATTAAAGATTGTCAAAGGCACTGAGATTGATACGGAGTTTAATAACATTGCTGTGGCTGTGACAACCAAGGCTGACTTGCTGAGTCCTGTCTTCACTGGAACGCCCACAGCGCCCACAGCAGCTACAGGCACATCAACAACGCAGCTAGCCACTACAGCCTTTGCCACTGCTGCTATTAGCCCCTTCACAGGAGCTATGCTTATGTGGCCCACTGCTACAGCTCCTAGTGGCTTCTTGTTGTGTAATGGACAAACGGTAAGTCGTTCCACATATGCTGCTCTGTTTGCCATTTTAGGGGTGGTGTTTGGTAGTGGTGATGGCTCAACAACCTTCACCCTTCCTGACTATCGTGACCGGATGCCTGTGGGTGCGGGTACAGCCTATGCTGCTGCGAGTGTTGGTGGTAGTAAGGATTCTGTTGTTGTCAGTCACACCCATACAGCAACAGTGTCTGCTGTCGGAGATCACAATCACGGAATCTTATCTTCTGGCGAATCAGGAAATGTTGGTGATTTTATTGCTGGCGCTGCCTTTACTAATAGAACAATTAACACAACAGGAGCAGGAGCACACACGCACACTGTTACAAATGCTTCCGCAGGCGTATCGGGCACTAACGCCAACCTGCCTCCCTACCTTGGTGTGTATTTCATTATTAAAACATGAACCAACTACACCACTTCTCAGAAGGCCTTTATGCAAAAGAGATGGAGCTAAAGGCTGGTTCCTTTGCTGTGCAACACAAGCACAAGTATGACCACCTAAGTGTGTTGGCTAAAGGCCATGTAAGGGTGTTGTTTGATGGAGAGCTTAGTAAAGAATATGTTGCTCCTGCCTGTATTAATATTGTCAAGGATGTAAACCATGCTGTTTATGCCTTAGAAGACAGTGTTTGGTTTTGTATTCACGCTACCTCTGAAACAGATGTAGATCATGTAGATGAAGTATTAATTATGGAAGGGGTATAATATGCCTTGGATTGGCGCAGCAATTGGAGCAGGTGGTAGTCTCCTTGGTGGTATTTTAGGGGGCAATTCAGCAGAAGACGCTGCACGCACCTCAGCAGCCTCAACAACAGAAGCAGCACGTATTGCTGCTGAAGCACAGAAGTTCCGTCCAGTAGGCGTAACCACTGCCTTTGGTGGAAGCCAGTTTGGTTTCTCTCCAGAGGGCTATCTGTCCAGTGCAGGCTACACCCTGTCTCCAGAGCTTGCACGACAGCGTGACCTGTTCTTGTCTCAGGCAGGCACTACAGGGCTGGGCCTAGCAGAGCAGGCAGGGACAGCAGGGCAAGGATTATTCCAACTTGGAAGAGGATATTTAGCTGAAACTCCTGAACAAGCAGCTAATAAATGGCTACAATTACAACAAGAAGCTTTAGCTCCCGGCCAAGAGCGTCAGCTTGCGGCTATTCGTAACCAGCAACAACAACAAGGACGTGCAGGCCTTGCTGTAGGCGCTACAGATGCTGGTGGCATGGGTGCTTCTAATCCAGAACTACAAGCCTATTACAACAGCCTTGCACAGACCAACACCAACCTTGCTGGTGAGGCACAGGCACAAGGACGTGCTCAGACAGAATTTGGTCGGGGCTTGATGACAGGTGGCTTAGGTCTTACCTCTGCTGGCTACGACCCGTACAAAACTATGTTTGGTTTAGGTCAGAGCTTAGAGACAGCAGGTCAAGGAGCCTTAGATATCGGCAGTGCATTAGGTGGCCGTGCTGCCACAGCAGGCGCTAATGTGGGCAATACGCTGTTACGAGGTGGCATGAGTGCTGCTGAGACAATGCAACAAGCAAATGCTTACAACCCCTACGCTTCTGCTCTGACAGGCTTGGGTCAGAACAAAGAACTTACTAGCGCTATTGCTAATAGGTTTTTCCAACCCGCCGTACAAGATCAAGGGTATTCTTTTGGTCTAGGCCCTTCGTATGGTGGTGGCTACAGCGATGGTGGTTTATGGGCTCCTAATCGTCAAGGAATGTAATTATGGCTGAACAAAGTTTATTTGGTACAACCCCTGAAGCCTTACAAGCAAGCCGCGCTGATGCCTTGCAAGCGCAAGCCCTGCAATATGCTAGGCTTGATCCGTTTCAGCGGGCTAATATGAGCATCTATCAAGGAGCTAACCAGCTTGGTGGGGCCATTGGTGGCTTGCTTGGTGGGCAAGACCCTGAGATGATGCGTATTAAGCAGCGTCAACAATTGCTGCAAGGTGTGAATCCTAACAATCCTGATGCTCTGAAGCAAGGCATTGAGCAAGCTATGGCTGCTAATGACTATCCAGCAGCACAAGAATTAGCAAAGAGGTATCAAGACCTTTTAGCTAAACAGGCTTCTACAGCTAAAGATGTGGCCGCTGCTTCAAAAGAACGGCAACTGGCAATTCCACCAGCCCTTTTAAAAGCACAGCGAGAAGCTGCTTTAAGGCAAGGTATTCGTGCATTAGCAGAAGACACTAGTCCCGAAGCTTTACAAACTAAGAAAAACTTAGAAGACGAACTTGCAGCGCTTACCCGAGGAAAAGAAATAACTCCAACAGAAATTCAACGGTTGCAGGTTTATCGTGATACACTTCCTGTTGGTTCTGCTGCTAGAAAAGAGGTTGATAAAGTTATTGAAGCTGAAGGCAGAGGCAAGGGCACAACTATTACAAACCAACTGCCCGGTGTTAAAGGAGCAGGCGACCTTGTAGGCTTGAGGAAAGACATTAATATTACAGTGAAGCCTTATCGGGATGCTGTTAACGCGGCAGATCAGGCAATCTCTCTTGCAGATGATGTACTTCAAACAGGCAACTTCGCTTCTTCGGCTTCATTGGCTCGTTCTCTTGCTAAAGCATCAGGTGAAACTCAGCTTTCTAAAGCAGACGTTGCTGCCTTTGGCGGCGACCCTTCGTTTGTTGGTAGTGTTTCTGACATTGCTTCAAGGCTTGCTTCTGGTACTCCTACAGCCGACACTACGAGGAAGTTAAAATCTCTTGCTGTTTTGCTCAAAAAGAAGAATGAAGCTTTGGAACAGAATGAAATTAATCAATTACAAACTACGGCAAGAATGTCTGGGCTTTACACAGAAGATCAGATTAAAAATGTATTTACATTAAGAGGCGAAACCAAAGGAACAACGCGCAAGACAGCAGGCGGTGTTTCTTATACAGTGGAAGATTAAACATGCCAACCTATACAATCCAAGGCAAGAAGGTTACAACTGAGCAACCTTTGTCAGATACAGATATCGATGAAATTGCAAAGGACTTAGGAGGAGATAGTGTTTTTGGTTTAGAGGGTTCTTTGGTTTCTCAAATCCCTACTGGCGGCTATCCTGCTGCTCCTCCTGCCGAAGCACAGCCTTCCACTGTTGAGCGCATGTTTCAAAATGCCTTAAGCGGGGCCATGGCTGTTCCTGTCTTGGCAGGTGGCGCTAGGGGATTACAGCTTCTCACACAAGGTTCTAAAGCTGCTCCTTATGTAGCAAACCTTGCAAGGGCGGCTATTCCAGCTTCTTTTCCAGCAGCGGTTACTGAAGGAACTATTGGAGCTATTGGTGGCGCTATTGGCGGTGAAGGCGGTCAAATGATAGCACAAAAGTTTGGTGAGACATATCGTCCATTAGGCGAGTTTGGTGCTGGTATGTTAGGCGGAATGACAGCCGACACACTTACTAGAAATCTTCCTGATATGGTGCTTGGCGGTTTTCGTGCCGCTAAAGGAGTTCCTGCTGCTGGAGAAGTTTCTGATCTGCTTGGTAGCATCCGTGCTCAAACTAAATTACAAACAGCTTTGGAAGCCAATCCTTCATTAGCAAGTGATTTAACGCGAGCAACTGAGATTGAGAAACTTACTGGCATTAAGCTTCCTGTCACAGCGGCTGCTAAAGGAGATACAACTCTTACAGGTCTATTGGCTTCTGAGACAGCACGAGGAGAAAATGCTCCCTTTACAGCTGTTATTGCACAGCAACAGAAACTTGCACAAGAGGGTGTTGCACAAGCACAGAAAGAGCTTGCAAGTTCTCCTAATCGTGTAGAAGGAGTTGCCCGTCTCAAAGCAGCTAAGGATAATTTAGAGAATGTTAAGCGTGAAGCTGCTTTTGCTAAACAACAAGCAGACCGTCAAGATAGAATTAATGCTTTGGATGAGCGTATTACAGAGGTTTCTACTGGCTCTTTAGCAGCACCTAGTGGTAAAGAAAACATTGGTGAGCGCCTTACTAATCTTCTGGATGTTAAGAAGGCCCTTATCAAAGGAGAACTACAGCCAGAATATACTAAGCTTTTAGACAAAGCAAAGACAGACGGTATTGTTATTGATTCTCCACAAGTGGCTGGTCTTTGGAACTTTGTTAAAACAAGCAGAGCAGAGGATGTGTTTGCTAAGTTTCCCGGCCTATATGCAAAGGTGCAGGCTACGCTTTCTCCTAAAACAGCCCCTGTTAGTTCTAAGTTTGCTGAAAAGTATCCAAACTTAGTTAAAACAGCAGAAGGAACTTACAAGCCAATGGATGTAGACACCATTGATTCGTTAAAACGAGCAGTGAATAAGGCCATTGGTGATACTTCTGATGATGACAACTTGCGGATGTTGTACGCTTTTAAGAGCAAGTTTGATGATGCTGTAGGTTCTATCCAAGGAGATTTTCCAACCGCTTACAAAACTCTTGATCGTACTTATGCAGAGCGTTTAGGTATTCCTTTTAGCGAGAATGGTGTGCTGGCTGTTGATAGAGCTAAGTTTGTTGAGAGCGTTGTTCCAAACCTGACAACAAAGCCTTCAGCTATTAAGCAAATCTTAGCGGCTACTGACAATTCTCCTGAAACATTGAAGCTGGTTGAAGATGCTTTTATGATGAAGCTGTCTAATTCCCCTAACATTCTTAATCCTGATTCAATGCAAATCAATGTTCCTCGTTTGAATTTGTTCTTGAAACAGAATGAAGAAGCAATTGCCACTGTTCCGGGCTTGCGTCAGCGGTTAGAAAGCGCTGCTACCAATGTACAAGCCCTGAAAGAAACAAGGGCTTCTTTGTTAGATGAACAAAAGAATGCTTCCGTTGAGAAACTTAACACAGTTTGGCAGAAGTCTCAAAACACTTCAGGTGGTTTTGAGGGATATGTTAATAGTGCTTTGAAGAAACCAGAGCAGCTTCAAGAGCTTCTCTTACTGGCAGGCACAGATAAAACCTTACAGCGAGGCCTGAAAAGCTCTATTCTTGATATTGGTTTGAACTCTCCTAACAAGACAGAGTTCTTTAATACCAACAGCAAAGCAATTGATGTTTTATTTGGTAAGAATCATTCAGAGCGAATCAAAGCCTTGTTTGAAGCATCTGAACGGCTTGCTAAGTTTCCTGTCTCAAGTAAGATTAATCCTTCCTTGTCTCAGCGTACAGCCTTTGAAGGAGCTACAGGTTCCCGTATTGAGCAAGTTGCTGGTGATGTTCGTAATCCAATCTTGAGCACATTCCGTACATTTGGCAACATCTTGAGCCGCTATGTGCAGAACAGAGCAACTAAAAGCGAAAGCATTGAAATTCAGGAATTCTTGTCTGACCCAAAAGCTATTGCTGATGCTTCTGCATTAATCAAAGAGCTTGAAACTAAAACAGGAACCTTGACTAAGAAAGGCTTTGAATTATTAAAAAGTGTTAGCAAAAATAAAGCTTCTTCTGCTTTGTTTGGTGGCCTTGCTTCTGCTAGTACTGGCGAATTAGGTCTTACTGAGCGTCAACCAATACAGGAGTTTGGACAATGACCCAAGCATTTGGACTAAAAAGCAAGGCTAACCTAGCCACTGTGCATGAAGACCTTCAGAGGGTCATGGAGGAGGCTATCAAAGACGCTCCTTATGACTTCTCAATCACTGAAGGGCTTCGTAGCCTAGAGCGTCAGAAGCAGCTCTTTGCTGACAAGAAAAGCTCGACAATGAAGAGCAGACATCTAACAGGACATGCTGTGGATGTTTGCATCATCATTGATGGGAAAGCTTGTTGGGAGATGGATAAGTATAAGGAGCTTGCTACGCATGTGCAGGAAGTGGCTGATAAGTTGGATGTGGACATAGAATGCGGAGCTTTCTGGCAACGCTTTCCAGACGGCCCGCATATCGAATTAGATAGGAATGTATATGCTGCTTGACGGATTACTAAATGTAGCTGGTAAACTTATTGACAAGCTGATTCCTGACCCAGCTGCTAAGGCGCAGGCTCAACTGGAGCTTGCTAAGATGGCGCAGGACGGGGAACTGGCTAAGATGGCTAACGACACTGAGCTTTATAAGACAGAGCAAACCAACATCACTGACCGATGGCAAGCTGACATGAGCAGCGATAGTTGGTTGTCTAAGAATGTAAGGCCTCTGGCACTCATTGCCATTTTCCTTGCTTATTTCTTATTCACTGCTATGTCTGCTTTTGGATATAATGCACAAGAAAGCTATGTACAGCTTCTAGGTAGTTGGGGACAGATTGTTTTCCTTGCCTACTTCGGAGGTCGTACTGTTGAGAAACTTGCAGAAATGCGCCAACCAAAGAAGGAGAATTCAGATGCCATTAAGTAAAGGAAGCAGTCAAAAAACTGTAAGCAAGAACATCTCTAAGATGATGCACGAAGGTAAGCGACCACGAGCGCAGATCATTGCAATTGCATTGAGTGAAGCTGGTAAGAGCAAGCCTCCAAAGAAGAAGAAGAAATAAGAAAGGCCGCTAGTGTAATGCTAGCGGCCTTTTTCGTTACATGAAGATGATGCTGATGGTAATAATTCCTAGATGCACCAAGATCATGTTATTTGGTTCTCCATCTAAGTCTAGCTCCTCTTCTGTTTCCGTCACATGCACAACATCGTGCTCAATGCCGAATACAAAGCCTGTATTCCATACATAGTCAAAGATCATTTGTTTCCTTTGTTAAAAACTTCTTAGCATCTGTTAAAAAGGCAGGAAGGGTGTCCATTCCTTTTAAAAGGCGTGAAAACTCTTTTCCGTCAGCAACAGCAATTGCTAAATATCCCATCCATATAGGGTTAAATGAAGAAACTTTCCAGTTTCCCCATTGTTCCTCTGTTTCTTTTTTCTGGTAAATAAATTCCATTAAATTTCACAAATACCAGCAACACAAGCGAGCATTTGAGCGCCTTCCACATTGTCAGTATTCTCTACAAAGCTGTCCCAATCAATACTAGTAGGCATTGAAGCCTCCATCGTATGATATTCATACTCCGTAATGGTCTCATAAGGAGCCTGCCGGTAAGTTCCACCATCCATAGGCAAGAAGCTCACGCCTGTAATCTCATCGAAATTCTCCCAAACCTTAGCACCAACAATAGGCCATTCATGCTCTTGCACACTGATGGTCACTGAAGGCTTATGCTCACAATAATGACGCTGATAGAGCAGCCACAACTTCAGGTGACTAACTGCATCAAGCTCTTCTCGCAGCAGAGCGCCTTCCTTAACCTTAACAGGAAAGCTAAACACTGTTGTACCCTCTGGCTTCATCACACAAGGCTCTGAAGGGAATCCAGAGGCCTTCAGAAAGTCTGTCAGAGGGTCTTTATTGTCGCTTCGTACACGGCGAATGAAATAGCTACTATGTTGAGGGTGAAGCCCACTAGCAGTGCCAGTAAGCTGAGATACAGTGCCCTCAGGTTTGATAGCGGTAATTGCCACAGAAGCATTAATCCCAATAAAACCAGCGAATTGCTTATTAGTGATAACAGCACGTTCTTTAAGCCTTTCTAAACGCCCCGGCAATTCAGGGTCTTCTGGGTTATTCAACAACAGATTGTCTAATGGGCCTGTCATAGACACACCCAACAGACGCTCTTCTTCTGTATTACGCTGCCAAATCTTACGCAGATATGGGAAGTCTGTCATAGTTGATTGGAAGGTTCCCAAGATGGTTGCCATTTCAATCTTATCCAACAAGGTTTCTTCAGTATCTTCTGGACGCACAATCACGGACGAGAGGTTACAGAACTGGAAGGGACGAAGAATGATCTCGCTGCATGGGTTTGTTCCCCATTCCTGTCCTGTTTCCCTACGGCCATTCTTCGCAGCCTGCAAGTCACTAGCATAACGATTAAAAATACCACGCTCACCACTATGGCTTTCATAAATAGTACTCCATTCACGCATAAACTTACCAACATCAGGCTTCACATCATACACCGCTGAGTTGTTAGCCAATGCACGCTGTCCATTACCATCCCACCAGTTGCCTGCCTTAGCATGGCTCATCCGGTCATCTGACAGGTCAGACAAGCTAATCATTGCACTGCGTCGAACCCCTCCCACCACAACGACTTCCCCAACCTTACACAATATATCGTGGGCCTCAAGACTAGTGAGTTTTCGACCAACAGCACCTTTGAACTTTGCAACCACATACTTAAAGAGGTCAACCAAAGGCTCAGGCCCCGAAGCTCGTCCACCGAAAGTCTTGAGCCGTGTCCCAGCCGGACGAACGGCTGACACATCCCACTTAGGAATCTCACCTGCATAAAGCAAGGCAACCACTTGTCGGAGGCTCTTTGCCCATCCTTCTTTACTGTCTTTAACGCCAATAACAGTGTTGCTATTATACAACGCTTCTGGAACCTCTGGCAACTTAGCCACATACTTCTGCTCAACGCTGAAGCCCACCCCTGTACCACAGAGAAGGATGTACATGGCTTCATCGAAGGCCTTTGGGTCATCGATGGGCAAGTAGGAGCAATTGTATCCTGCAACATTCTGTCGTTCAAGGGCATCTCCAGCAGTCATAATGGAACGCATTGATGGAACCACTTCCAGATTGGTCACAGCATCCTGCAAGCGGGTACGGAGGCTATCTTGCAGCACATAATTGTGCTTGGTCAGCAGATGATTCCCCATGAAGTCGAAATAGCGGGCCACTGTCTCAGGCCAATGCTCACGACGGCCTTCCTTGTCCAAGAAGCGGCTATAGCGGCTCTTGCTGATGTAATGTTGGTACGGGGTCATTTCGCGTTTATTAGTCATTCAATTCCTTAATTAGTTTTTCTAGTTGTTCGTCAATCTTTTCAGCAAAGGCTTCAACAAGGTCGCTGCTCTGTATGTTGAGAAGCTCCAATAGAGCCACCTCATCCATCTGCCTTAGATGTTCTTTGATGTTAGAAAGCTGTGTCATGTGCAAATTGCTTAAATACCGCTACAAAGGAGCAGGCAGCAAGGAAGTCATCCACTGTTTGTCTACGCATAGTTCCTTTGATGTAGCTGCTTTTGATATAGGGGGTGTAATAAGTCATTTCTCATCTTCTTGTTCAAACCAAAGCAAGAAAAGCAAGCAACAAATAGCATGGGCTAAATGGCTCTTGCCTGTCTCGCTGTCCTTCTTCTCTCCTCCTGCCCAGTCTGTCAGATGACGGAAGGCAGCGCTGACATAGCGTTTACGTGCATCAGGGACAATCTTCCAGTTATCATCTGCATACTTGCGTGACCCGTAGGTGAGCACATCTACAACATCTCGCATGGCTCGGAAAGGAATGAGCTCCCATCGTGCCTTACCATCGTCATATTTAACACCCTGCTTAGGAGTTTCTGACAAATCAGCCACCACTTGCTCCCAAGGCTTGTTATCCACTTTATCAAAAACCTTCATAGACACCCAATTAGATAGGTTTTCACCCATTCCAGAGGGGTCACAAGTGGAGCAGGGGTCTTCTAAATGCCCTCGTTCCGCATAAAAGCATGTTTCACAGCTTGCCATATTTCTTCTCCAGATAGTCTATAGACAGCATCATCTCATCAAAGCAGCCATCTTCCACCTCATTCAAGACAACAAGGCCTCGCCAGTGTCGGTTAGAAAGCTTGTCCATATAGCTCTCATCGTGTTGATAATAGCTTCCTGCGATTATAGCAC
>Ga0196901_1001385_pt1 | contig 12244 bp, 9 predicted proteins | sample CB_VirMetaG_FD_169099 | JGI IMG/M metagenome (GOLD analysis project Ga0196901, IMG submission 169099) | Freshwater to marine saline gradient viral communities from Chesapeake Bay - CB_1504_1 Viral MetaG (v3) (version 3) | ecosystem: Environmental > Aquatic > Marine > Coastal | place: USA... | reverse complement strand
TTGCACATATACAGAGAAGTTAGGTGGCACCAGTCCACGTATGAGCGCCAATGAGTTTTTTGTTGAATTTTTAAACATTGATATTGTTGCAGAAGTTAAAAATATTATAAAAAATAATTTAGAATCTAACGCAGTATACGCATTAGATTATTATCCTAGCAATTATTGCAACTACGCTTGTATAATGTGTTCAGGCGGAGCAAGTTCAAAACGACATACAATGGAAGTGCGTTTAGGCAACAACCAAAAAATCTTTATTAACGATGTTGATAGTGATTTTTATGATCAAATAAAAAACGTACAAATTTTAAACTTAACTGGTGGAGAAACCATTTTACAAAAACAAGCAATTGAATTAATCGACTATTTGATTGAAAATGATTTAGCAAAGAACATTATAGTCACATTGCTTACCAATGCAAGCGGGTTTCCAGATAAAGTATACGATAAATTTAAAAAATTTAAACGTGTATTATATACCATTAGTGTTGATGGTATCGGTGATGTAATTGAATATCAACGACGCGGGTGTAGTTGGTCCATGGTTGAAGAAAATGCATTGCGCCTTTGTAATGATCCAGATGTACACACCGTTGTTAACTATGTCGCTACTGCTGTTAATTTACCTAGTGCAATGGATTTTATTAATTGGTGTTATACAAACGAAATTAAGTTTTTTAGCATTAGTCCCGTTGTACGTTGTGACCATTTAGGCGCCAGTGCTATGCCGCCAACATTAAGAGAATTGGCATTAGAACGATTATATGCAGGACGCAACCATTATAAAGATGTACATCTACTTGGTAACTACATGGAAAATTTTGCTCGCGGTATAGAACAACTGATTAGTACAATCGAAAATAATCCTTACTGCGAAAAAGATTATAAGTTATTCTTAGAGCATATACAAAAAGAGGACGCTGTAAGTAGTCGTCCTCTTGTAGAATGTGTTCCTGAATGGACTAACTACATACCTTAACGCCGTATTTCTTTTCAAAACGATCAGCATCCTTACGATCATTTACCATAGGTTCGCCACGTATATTTAAACTTGTGTTTAATAACATAGGGCAACCTGTTAAATTATACCATGCTTCTAATAATTTACGAATCCCAGTATTGTCTTTAGGAACAGTTTGTACTCTACTTGTTCCGTCAATATGAACAATAGCAGGAAAATCATCTGGACGAGTACAACGTGCAACTACCTGCATGTAAGGACTTGTTTCAAATCCGTGTGGCATATCAAAATATTCATGCACGTATTCTTCTAATATAATAGGAGCAAACGGACGGAAACGTTGTCTACGTTTAATGTCGTTTACACGATCCTTAATGTCTGGACCTCTTGGATCTGCTAGTAAAGATCGTGTACCTAATGCACGCGGGCCAAACTCAGCACGACCACTTGCTACGCCTACAATTTTGCGAGATAATAACTCGTCTAATATTTGTTTAATTGGGTATTCTCCTGGAATGTTGTGTCCTAAGAAAGCATCTGTCCAGTTTAACTTTTTACCATATGCAAGTGCTGCTGCGCCTAGTGAACTGCCAGCATCGCCAGGATTAGGCATAATCCAAATATTATCATAAAAGTTACCTAGATTTCGATTTGCTAGACAATTAAGTGCTACACCGCCCATGTATACTAAATTCTTGCTAATCCCCACTTGACGTGCTTTGCTCATAATGTTATAAATCATGGACTCTGCTACTTCTTGTGTTGAGCATGCGATATTTTCTAAATTAGCAGAATCATCTAAAAACGACCCTGTACCAATGTGCATATTATGTTTGAACTTAGGTGGATTAATCGTTTCGACAAACTCGTCAAGTATTTCTTTTGTATAATAAGGCTTCCCCCATCCTACCATACCCATTAAAATATATTCTTCATCAAGTGGACGCAATCCACAGCGTTGTGTAAAAGCAGAATAAAACAATCCAATACTTTGCGGATATTTCATACCCCATAGTTTTTTATATTTTGCTTTGCCATGCTTATTGTATTCTGCATGCCAAATACTAACTGTATCTAGTTCACCAATTGCATCGATAACAACCACCGTTGCGTCATTATAAGGGCTTGTTTGAAATCCTGCCGCTGCATGTGATTTGTGATGGGTAAACATCTTCAACTTTTTTTGGAAGAGCAAATTTTCATGCCCTTTAAATTGTGGTTCTAACACGTCATGTAAACTAAAATCCCACTGAGAAATTCTTTCTCCACTGCGTAGTTGCCGCAATTTTTTTAACCAATGGTTTTCATAATATGCTATAGTACCTATGTCGCCGTGACTAGATGCATCTTCTAATATATCATAACATAAATTAGCATCGTGTTTTTGCTTACTATAGCGTTCTGAATGACTAGCAAACAAGATGTTGCCAGCTTGGTCAATTACTGATACCCCAGCATCGTGAAACCCACAACTTATACCTAAAATGTTATTCATTATCTCTTACTTTGCTATTGTATTTTCGTGCTTCTTCAATAAGAGTAAAATTTGCTCCAACTTCCTGTGCAAATTTTACTATTGCTGCGGTGTCTTTAGGAAAACAATGTCCACCCCATCCTCGTTTTCCATCAGGACCCGGTACTAGAGAATGATCTAATCCAATACGTTCATCTCTGCATAAACTCCAACGTACATTTTGAAATTCTGCACCAGTTGCTTCACAAAGATCATAAAGTTGGTTAAAGAACGTTGTTTTTAATGCCAAAAAACTATTCTCAGCATACTTGACAATACTAGCTTCAATATCTGAAATTAAATGTACTTCAATATACGGAAACGCCTGTGTCCATACCTTTTCCCAAAATTGTTGATCGCCACCACCTAAAATAACAAATTGCTGTGCAGCGAAGTCTCGATCAGCAGTATTGGCACGCAAAAATTCCGGACTATATGTAATCTGATGATTTGGGAATTTTTCTTTAATTGCTAGAACTGCCGGAACATCAACTGCTGATTTAATAATTACTGGTATATTAGATTCAACAGTTTCTAAGACTGCAATTACGTTAGAAAAATCACAACTACTATTAGCAGATTCAGGTGTATTAACACAAATAATAACACCGTCTACATTTTCGTAATCAGCAACAGTTTCTGAACCTAACTTTGGATCAACTACCGTAATGTCCATGTGCTTGCTAAATTTAGCAGCAACAGCATGACCAACAAATCCGTATCCTGCAATTACTATATTCATTTGTAGATAAACGGATCGCGTTTGCGTAATTCTTTTAGTTTCTTTCTATAACGGATTTCAAGTTTAATCTTGTTCCATAGTCGTTTAAAAATATTCATCAATGTTTTCCTATTGCTTTTATTTGTCTTTGAACAAAATCTGCGTCGCTCCAATGATAATCGTATTCACAGCACGCATCCGAAGTGCGAATGCTATATACGTCCAAATACTTATACAGTCTATTCCAAATATCTTGATAATTTGTCGTACCAAAACTTGATTCTAAATCAACTTGTCCAATTTGTGGGTGACCAATTGTTAAATTTTTATCATCAGGGTCTAACCCATTATCAATTAACCACTGCCTAAATCCAAGCATTTCTTTTTTCATCCAAGGAAAATCGCCTGGATTATTAGCCCATTCAATATCAAAATCGCCAGCGGCAAGAGTTTGACCACGCAATGTTGTAGTAGTTAGATCATCCAACATATGCCCGTGCTTGCCTTCATCTTGATAAACTTCCCAGTGATGTTTACCTACTGCTTTATTAACGCCTATAAAAACACCGCCTAATGGTCTAGCTAATGTTTCAATACCAAATAATTCATAATCATCATCTTCTAATTCAAAACGAGGAGAATTTATCCAGCACATAAGTTGACTAGGACGCATCCACATTGGAGCATTTACCCGTTGTCTATTTGACAACGCCCATGATTCAAATTCATGACATAGAAGATTAACTTGTCTAATATACCAACGTTCTTCATCATTTGCTTTTAAAAAGTAAGGGGATAAATTTTGTGCTGTGCCTTGCAAATCTTCAAAGTATCGATGTAACCAATTAAAATGATCATGATTTAGTCTCAGCCCTTCTGTTGAATCTGATACTGCATCTGTTAAGTTAATAGAATTTTCTAATGTATAATAATCGTCAATGTTATAACCAATATTACTACTATTAATATAATTAATGACACGGTTAACTTCCGATAAAATTAATTCCCCATTGCGATCTCCTTCAGCAAACCCAAAGAAACAATAGTTCTTTTCTAAATGATAATTATTTCTTAAAAGGTTATTTAAAGAGTCTAACCATTTCCTAGAGAGAGAATTGTCAAATATATCAACATATACAGTATGCAGTTCTCCAGTTGCATAATTACGCAACTTCAATTCAATTTTATCTAATATGTTGCCACCAATCATATATAGCAGGATCCTGTTCTAATATTTCGTTCATTGTAGTTGGTTGTGTTCTAATACTTTCTAGAGTTAAAATTCTCTCTTTGCCCTTACGCATACCATCTGCATAATCATCTGTCCATTGCTCTTCAAGCGTGGGCCTATTTAGTAATTGTTCTAAAACATCAATTAACGGTTGTTGATGTTTATCGGCGTGTGGTCTAATCCGTTCTAGCACAGATGTGACGTATGGATGAAGTATAGATGCAGGCAAAGAGAGAGGACTCATTACAATGTCTGGACTAAATGCAAAAGTAACCTTTGCAAGTAACTGTGTATTTAATTCCTTAGACAACCAAAACATATTTTCTATTTCAAAAAGTCCAGGTAAAGTTAGCGTGAAATCTAAACGCATTTGCCTGTCATTTGTTTGAAATTTTTGTCCAACGCCATAATTTCGCAGGAATTTATTATAATTTAATCCCGTTCTAATATATTCGCCAACTGCACCAGTACCGTCAATACTTGCACATATTTGCCAATCACGCAAATGCTGTAACACATCTCTAAATAGATGAACACCTTTGTATATAATTTGCGATAAATTGGTATTATACCGTGCATATACACGATGTCCTTGTTCTAATTCAACAATACGCTCCATAACACGCCAGTGTTCTTCAAACATAAGTGGCTCACCACCTACCCAGTAGATTTCTTCTACACGATTTTCTTCTACTGCATCATATAACTCTTGCGCAACAGTTTCAGTTTGAAATTGCTGTATTTGCTTTTTAACTTCTGGAAGCATCCAATTATTTTTAGGATTTTCCCAATTAATCATATCATGTTTGCGTTGTTCTGATTCCCATGAACTAGATAACATATCTCCACACATACGACACTTAAAGTTACACAAATTAGATATACGATAATCCCAAGAGACCGGCTTCATTATTGTATAACCTGTTTCATCAGTTGTTTCCCAAATACGATCGTAATGGTGTTTGGTTAAATGCCAAAAATATGAACGATATACATCTGTATTAAGCAATTTATGATTGCACACTTGACATTCATCCGGAATGTCTCCTTGCATCATTGTACGGCGGACACGTCGTACATGTTCCGAATTCCAATGTTCTTCAAGCGTAAGTGGACGGTATTCGCCAGTGCCCGATTTTGTGTCTATGTATTGTTCGAAATTTTGCGCAGGTTCTCGTGAAGCGCAACAAAGGCGTCGCTCTGTTTGAGGCGATAGATATGTATGCGTCCAAGGAGCCATACATAAGAACTCTGGCTTTACATCAGGCTTTTCCATATAAACATTCTGCTAATTCAGGAAGATAATCATACATCGTAATATTACGCCGGTTGTCTAAATATAAACTTTCTGAACACAATGCCTCTGTATTACCATCTTTACTATTCATAAAAAGTGCAACATTTTTAAATTCTTTTTTATGTTTATCACTAACTTGCGCACTTAATAACCGTTCTGTTGCTTTTAATTTAGTTTTTGCTGGTAGACTTGTTATACAATATTTTTCTGGGTCATGTAACATGTTCCAATATACAAAATCAAAATGCTGTTCGTCTATCCAATTAGCAAGATCTTCTAAGTATAACACATTAAATGCATTAATAGTAGAGCAAACTTGTAATGAAATGTTATTGTTACGTTCTTTTAGTTTTTTAAAACTCTCAATATTTTTGTTTGCTGTTTTCCAGGTAGCTCCCCATCGTTGATACTCAAACCTATTGCCAATATCATCAACGCTAAATGCTATTTCTACATGTTTAAAATTTTTCCAAATGCTATCATTATCAGGGTATATTGTTGTGTTGGTATTATAGTGTATTTCGATGTTCTTAGCGTAATCATGTTCTATTAAAAAATCTAAGAAATCAAAGTGTTCTCGAATCATAAATGGTTCGCCACCAGTAAACTCAATATATCTTATTCCCGGAGCATAATAGTGTAGATCTTCCCAAAATGTTAAACTTTTCCGAGGCCAATTTCCTTTTCGATTCATTTGATATGCCCAGCTGTTTCTCCTTTCTTCAACCGGGAGACTTTTAATTTCTTCGCCAGCATATGTTGAACTTGACCAAGCGCCACAAATACGACACGCAATATTACATATATTTCCTAATTTTAGATCTAAAAACATTAAATCTTTTGGGTGTATAGTCCATTCTGTTTCATCTTTTAAAATATCTTTAAGACGATCTAGTGTGTGCATACGCTTGCTTGTTAAATGATTTTCTTCAGTGGTCCAACAACGTCTACATTCGACTGGTTGCGTTCCTTGTAAGAATGCGGTACGTAATTTGTACATATACTCAGAATTTTGTACATCCTTTAATTGGTCTTTATTTAAATCAAACTTTACACTTTGGCTATTTACTATTTCGCCATCATATAAACAGCAAGGCCGTACTGAACCAATTGGGCTAGTTTCTAGACTAATCCAAGGCAATACGCAAAATTTATCAGTTGGTAATGTCAACGCCATTAATTAATGTTTCCTTTAATTCTGTGTATAAGTCACTATCAAAACTTATATCGTCATTTAAACCTACGTGCAAACGTAGTGTGTGTTCTATTAGATGATTGTTGTTATTTAAATGTTCATAAACCTGCCGCTGTATTTCTAAAGGCATTAATAAAGTATCATATGGTGTTATATTATAAACATCATCATAATATTCAATTTTTGGTTTCGCCCCAAAAAAATCTATTATAGAATTATTGTGTAATTTGAACGTGTTTAAAATTTGATTAATCTCTGGTGCATTGCGACTCATCGGTAATTTAAGTGCAACTGATACTTCTTGCAATATTAGACGTCGACGAATACGCTCATAGAATGTTAATTCTTTATTATTGTCTAACAGCCAAAGTATATCAGATCCCGAAGCCTTTGTTAAACCTATATCATCTTGCATATTCCACAACGGAGTATCCGGATGGTGTGTGTACGGTATTCCTAGAGTTATTTTATATATTGTGCCGCTAGCACAATACTTGTGATAACGTATAAACATATCAATAGTCTCAGTAAAATCTTCCCAGGTTTCTGTAGGGTAGCAACTAAAGAATAGTAGTACACAAGTAATTTGGTATTTGTCAAAATAAGCAAGTTCAGTGTCGACGTCAAGTGTACTAAAATTTTTTTTCATGTGATTACGAACATTATCGCTACCAGATTCTACCCCAATAGTTAATCCTTCGCCGCCACTATCTTTAAGCATCTTATAATATTCATCATCTTGACGTTTACTAGCACGTTTGGTAATATATTGTCCTACCCAAGTAATTTTTTCACTGGATTGATTGTTGTGTTCGCTTAATGTTTTAATAAAATCTGTAAACGCATTTAGACTTCCATTTACTAAGCTATCAGTTAGATAGAACTTTTTAACACCGTGCAGGGAGTTTAAATGCATCATTTCCCGAGCAATATGCTCACCTGAACGAAATTTATATTTTGGCCATAAGACTGGAATATCACAGAATGTACATTTACGCACGCATCCTTTAGATCCAGTAATTGCTAACAATGGTTCTCCATGGATATATTCGTATTTGTCTAAATCATAATCGCTATAATCTACAAAAGGAATACTTTCGATATCGATATCTTGTATTCGTCCTGTAACAAGATTATTTTCGTTAGTATCTTTTAACAAATTAATCACAGCAACTTCGCCATCCCCTTCAATAACATAATCAACAAAATTATATGCTAATAACAACGGTCCAAACGGTTTGAATGTAGGATAATATCCAAATCGTTCTTTAAGTTTTAATTTTACCTGAGGATGATCGGGGCCAAGAAAATAACTGCTAGCACCTCTACCGCCTAATGCAATTTTAATATGTGGTAGCTGTTTACGAACTTCTAATGCAAGTATTAATGCACTCTTATGGCTTTTGTAACTGAACACGCTAATACCAAGCCATCGAGGATTATATTGTTGGATAACTTCTATACAACGAGTTAGCCATTCATCAACTATTGTACTTTGTTTAAATAAAAATTTAGAATTAGTTTCTGCTGTAGGAGAACCTAAATAAGGACTTTCAAAATCATATTGTTCTCGCCACCATTCAAGATTTTTTTCTTTTACTAAGTCGCGTAATAATATATTAAAGTCGGCAGTATGTGCAGCATAACCGGCTGAACGTAAACATCCTTTAATAACCGCCGGACTACTTGGCGGATATTGTAAATCTAATACTGGCACGCTAACTACCAGCATGTCGATCATATTCATTTGAGAGCTCTTAACTCCGGAATAAAATCTAACACATTTTCGTTGCGAATGTTATCTAGTTGATTAGTTTTGTCCCAAAACTTTTGTAACAATGTTGAATTATCATTATTTAAAAAGTTAAGTGCTGAACGATATCCCGTTGTAGCACGATTCAAATGGTCTTGTGGTTCTAACCATTCTAAATGACGTTCAAATTGTTCGCGTATTGTTGACTTATATGTTACTGGAGCAATATCAATTCGATAGTGTGCAGGATCTTGTAAAATATTAATATTAAAATCTTGAGGGCGAATATATCCCTTTGTTACCCAGGATTTGTGAAAATCGGTAATATGTAATGCATTAAAAATACTAAGTGTAGCACTAATATAGAAGTCAACATGTGGGCATTCTTTGCGCAAGTCTTGAATATTTTGTTCAACGTCTGACCATTTAGTCCCTGCACGAATGTATTCGGCATATTCTTCCATTGCATCTAGACTAGCACCGATACTTACATTTGGAAAAGATTTCCAGTATTTGAGTGCGCTTTTGTCTTTTAACTTAATTTGTGTAAAATTTGTATTATAAATTAATCGAACATCAGTGCGTCCACGCTTAATTAATTCTTCAAGTATAGCGTAATGCTCTTCCATTACGAGAGGTTCACCACCTGCAAAATAAATTTGCTCTACATAATCGATATGTTCTAGAACTTGTTCTAATAAATCTAATTCAAACTTACCAGCGTAGTTTAACTGTTTGTTATTCTTAGCATATTCTGGACCAACAAGTGCAATTTGATCTTTATACCATTGCGAACTAAAGATATGTCCACACGATCTACATTTAAGATTACACAAGTTAGAAAACCGAACGTCCCAATATGTCATATTAAAATTATCATATGCACCCGTATGCAAATTAGTGTGTGCTACACGATTGATATGGTGCCCGTGATGTTTGTTCGCTGACCTACGTCCGGAAAAAAATCCTGCTTCTTCTTGTTCATAACAGCGTGTACAATACGAATTGTGTTTTTCGTCAAGCATATCTAATCGCAATTGTCTCATACGTTTAGAATTTGCAAGCTCAACTAGAGAGTTTTCTTTAGTAGTTCCAACTGGACCTGCTGCCATTTCTGCATGGCAACATGGCCAAGTTTCGCCAGTTGGGTAAGTATGCATATGTATCCAAGGATAGATACAAAATGTTTTTGAATCTCTAAGTAATTCGGTTTCTGTTGCTGTTAGAGATTCCGGTTTGATTTTTACTGGCTCCCAACTATTATAATTGTAACTCATATCGAATTGTACCAATCTACTAATTCAGGAAATGTGTTGATAAAGTTTTTCCCACGTCGATTATCGTATTGGGTATAATAAGATTTAAAATCCTTTCTTAAAAATTTAATGTAATCTGCATCGCCTAGCTGGTTAGCTTCTGTATTTAGATATTTAATTAAACGCTCTACGTGTTCAATTTCCATGTCATGTAAATAAAGCGCATTTTCTTCAAGCCACGTATCGAGTTGATCAGCGTAACTTTCACGAATTTCCATTGGCAACACTAACGGATTTTGAAATTTTGGGAAACGTTGAATATTCAACGTAAACGTTGGTGTATCTTTATTATACTGTCTTTTTTGTTGTACGCACCAATCGAGATATTCTATTAATCCTCCTAGACTAATAGCACCAATTGTACACATACTGTGTAACTTAATATTCTTTACATTTGCTAATCTATCAAAATTAGCAGCCCATACATTCCAATCGAACCCATCTCGAATATATTCAGCGCGAGCACCAACGCTTTCGCAACTTGTGTAAACATTACAATCGCCAATGTGTTTGCTAGCATCAATTAGCTTTTCGATTATGTCTGGCTTTGATATTAAATTGCTATTGATCGCAAAATATAGATCTGGTAATTCATGAGAATTAAACCAATCAAACAGTTTCCAAGTATGCTTGCTCATCAACGGTTCACCACCAGTGAGACGCAAATGCGTCAACGTCTTATGTAAATCAGTGTCCCACCATTTAAAGAATGCTTTAACATACGGATTATCATCATCATTGTCATATTTTCCAGCAGAATCATGTGCATGTCCATAATGATCCTGAGCATCGCTATTGAGATTTTGATAAGGACCGTTAGTTTTAATATCTTTAACCCATGTTGTACTAAAAGCTGGATTACAATAACTACAAGCTAAATTACAGGTTCTATCAAAACTAATCTCTAGATATTTTAGATCAAAGTCTTTATCTGGATCTTCAATAAATGCTTCATTTAATAATTCTTCACTATACAACACGGTTTTGTAAACACGATCTGGAATAGCATGTTCGTCAAGATCTTCAACTCGCCAACAGTAATCACAACCATGGCAACGAATTCCCTGTTGCATTTCGGCTCGTTCATGTTTTCTTGTTTTAGTGTTAGCGAGAGCTTTATAATTTTTAATAACTTCTTCTTCACTAATTCGATGAGGCAGTGGATGATGGCAACTAGTTGTCATCCCAGACCCTAACCAATTTGTACTATAGTACCATTTGGCTCCACAAAAACTTTGGCTTTTAGTATCCATTACCCTTTTTTTATAATCAGCGAATGATTCGCCAGCTTTCATTTGTTGATCGTGATACTTAGACATTTAAAATTTTCTCGAGTTGTCCTCTAACTGTATAAGAATTAAGATTTATACTCCAAATCCCGTTTAAATTAATATAATCACATCCGTTAATAGTTTGATATTCTAAATTATCAGATTTAAAAACCGATTGCTGTATTAGATTGTTTAACTTCAATTGATTTATATATAATCCTGTTATTTCACAAACATTGTCAAGATGCTGCGGATTTAAATAATCCTTTCCTAAGAATGTTAATTGTATACTATTTTCATCAGAGTTGTCAAGTTCTAAAACAAGATGTTGATTATGAATATATTTTTGGAATTGCCCATTAAGTGTAACTCCTATGTGCCAATCTCCAATAAACTTAAATTGTAATTCGAATGTTGTTAACATAATTTTGTTGCTATTAATAATGTATCACGAACAGCGCCTTTATTAAAGTTTGCGCTGCAATGTAACTGACTGCGAGGCCATATCATTGCTCGACCTAATTTCCATTCTTGTACTTGTATTACGCGAAGTCCTCGTAACATATTATAATCTAAATGGGTTAAATATTTGTCATACATTTCTTTGTCAAAAGGTTCATCAGACAAGTCAAAATAATCTCTAGTTACCTGTTTATATGTAACCAGTCCACTATTACCAAGTCCCAATTCTGCGTTTAACGACACAGCTTCGTCGCTAGATGGTTGAAAAATAATCGTTTGAAAATCTTCAGACATCTGTATTGGTACAAGATACGTTGTTCCCATTTTGTCATTTTTGTCAAAGTCAATCCAACCATCACTGTGAATACCACCCGGTGCATAATCTTGATATAAATTTACTGTGGTAATTTCTTCATTAGGTTGAATCTTACTAGATAATTTCTCTCTAATACGATGAAAGAATTCTCTATCATAATGCGCAAAACTACGCATTCGTTGTCCAGTATCGATCTTCGTCGGTAATT
>Ga0196901_1001384_pt1 | contig 12244 bp, 17 predicted proteins | sample CB_VirMetaG_FD_169099 | JGI IMG/M metagenome (GOLD analysis project Ga0196901, IMG submission 169099) | Freshwater to marine saline gradient viral communities from Chesapeake Bay - CB_1504_1 Viral MetaG (v3) (version 3) | ecosystem: Environmental > Aquatic > Marine > Coastal | place: USA... | reverse complement strand
TTTCTACAATAAAAATAACCTTCAGGATTAGGTTCGTTGCAATGTTGACAATTCATCTATTATTTATAAAGAATAATATATGCTACTCTAGTTGCATCTAATTTTACTGCTTCAGTAGAAATGATTGTATTAGTTGTGTCATCAAGAGTATTAACAAAAGTTTTAATATCATTTGCTAATGAACCTGAATCACTGTCTGCTTTAACACTCAAATCATTAATAATAACTTTTACATTTGCGTTATATGCTGCCATGTTATCTCCAATTTAAAATTAATCTTTTAGCTGTTTGGGAGAGCGTTTAAACGCCCTCCCCAGTAGCTTAACTGTATTATTGGTCTGCAAAAGTTGGTGCAGTTGTAGAAACAACTTGACCATTTACATACCAAAGTGTACCGTCACAGATTAGTTCAACCATAGTACCAGTTTCAGGTAAATTAATCTGAAGTTTACTGTTACTATTTGCATCAGAATATACTGTAGCGACATTGTCACCAGCATCATCTGAATCTAGATGAACAACACCACCAACAAAGTAGTTAGTGTCTGAACCTGAATCGATAATCATATCGTGTCCATCTGCTGCAGTTCCTGCAAACCAGATTTTAAAGTTCAAACCAACTTCTTCAGCTGGTAAAGTGATAGTTCTATCTGCTGAATTATCAATAACGATAATTGCTTTTCCTGAATCGCTAGATGTTAAAGTAACGTTAGCATCAGGTAACTTGCGAAAACCTTGTGGTAATCCACCATAGTTTCCACTATTGATTTCTAATACACTTGCTCTAGCCATCTTATACACCCTCCACATTAATTAGGTAGTGTGATTCTGGTAAACATACTTCTAGACCAGCTTCGGTCAGAATCATGTCTTTTCTCAAGTCTTCATCAGCGTTTTGTACGTTGGTCATAACTTGAGTATCACGGTTTACACCATTACCAACTAATGGTCTGTAGTATAGTTTGCTCATATCAGCCATCAACATTAAACCAGATGAATGTCCTCTAAACAATGGTTCTTTAACCATGTATACAGAACCGTGAACAGTGTTGATTTCCATTAATTTGTGACCAAACTGTCCTGATAGTTCATCCATGTTTATTTGATACTGAGTTGAAGCTGTTGAAGCATCAGAGAAGCTATTGTTACCCATTTTGTTGAAGTAAGAAATAACAGGAAGAGAAGCTAGTGCTAATCTTTCGTTAGAACCACCTCTAGCAGGGTCAAATAGAACTTCAAAGTCAGCTAATAATGCATCATAAGTTAATTCAGATGTTGCATAACTTGAGAAGTATGCTTTACCTGATTTATATGCTAAGTTAGCTGAAGTTCTATCAACTACAGTACTATTTTTGATGATATGTCCAACAAGACCTTCAGTATATTGAATACCTCCAACTCTTGCTTTTTGATTAAATAACATTGCTCTTTCAATGTCGATTTTGTGCTCTCTTAATTTCATAGCTAGCACTCTTTCAAATTCGTTAGAATATCCACGAAGTTGAGTTGCGTATGCAGTGTTGCTAATTTCAGCAGCTGTTTTAAAGATTTGAGTATATCCAAATCCATCATCGATGCCTTCTGAGAATACGTCTGGTGAACCAGTACCTTCTGCATAAGCTGAACCGATAATTTGACATCTGTCGTTATCAGCAATACTGTCAGAACCAGAAACGCTTGATACTGAAATACATTTAGCTTGGAAAGTAGTATCTGCACCATTATCTACTGGAGCTGATTCTACTCTTAAGATTGCATTTCCATATCCTGCTGTGTCTGATGCACCAACAGTTCTAACTGCAATAACCATTCCTTTAACAAGGAAATCGATTGATGCTGGTGATGATTCATTATCATCAACAGTAATTGTGTAATCTGTACCTGCTGCTACAGTTCCTACAGCTCCATCAATGAAGAACTCTCTACTTGTATAACTAATCTTTGACCTATCTTCAAGATAACGGAACAAAGAATCGTCAGTAGGAAGTTTAGCTGTTTTTGATAGATACACGAAGAATGGAGATTCTTCAGGTGCTAATTCAGCAATTCTATCAGAAAAATTAAACAGTCTTCTTTGGTCAGGAGCAACACCAGTGCCAGAGACACCAGTAGCTGTAGTGGCAGCAGTTAAATTACTTGCTTTTAGTTGTCCACTTGTAATTGCCATTTTTTAATTCCTCTTTACGTTTTATTTTTTATTAACTAAACTGCCACGTATAGATGTAGTACCTCCAGCTTTCATAATATTGCTCCACATATTATCCTCATCAGATGCTTTTGGTGGTTGACCACCTTGTACTAAACCAGCTGATTTTGGTTTTTGTTGTGCACGCTTTACGCTTTCAATATTTTGATTAACTCGTGGTACTCCGTTTTTATTAACGTTCCATACGTTAAACAGTGTATCTAAAGGAAGTTGTTCTTTAGGTTTTGTTACAAATTCAATAAAATCATTTGCATCATCATTTGACAACTTAAACTCAGTTTGTGCTCTATATCTTAAACTATCTATAGAACGCTGAGCTTCTAATCTAGACATATAGTCTTGCATTCTGCTACTTACAGCTTGCTCGATTTCTTGCTGTCTTAGTTGATACGATTTACTATTTGGATTTGTATACGCATCCCAAGGATTAAATTCCTCTTCATTAATTTGTATTTCATCTTTGTTCTGTCCTTTACCCCCTGATAAGTGGTCTCTAACAACGTCTACCAGCTCAGGATTATCCTGAAATAGCTTTGCTACTGGTTTAATTTTGTTTAACTCAGCCTGAGCTTTGTCGTACATAGACTGGAATTTACGTGCTTCATCTTCTTGCACGTCAGAACTCAAATCCTGTTCGATTTCAGGCTCACTTATATCATTATTTTCAGAAGTTTCAGAACCTTCAAAAGTTTCTTCATACTCTTTCATTAATTCGTCACTCATATTATCTCCTTTTCGATGTGCTGTTTTTTTATTCACCAATATCTTCTGACATCAATGAAGTTATTCCAGCCTGCACCTGTTGTTCTTGTTGACGTTTTACTCTTTCTGTATTTACTTTTTGTTGAGCCTGTGCACCAGTAACCACTTTATTAAGTTCAGATTTAAATTTCTGTACCTCAACACGTTTTCTGTCGTTCATAGACTCTCTTTGGGCAGTTTGTAAATCACCAGATAGAATCTTTATTTGGTCTTGTAATTGAGCGATAATGCCTTGCATTCTTTGTACTTCTCCAGTACGTGCAAGTACACCTTCTTTGTCGAAGATTTCAGTTTTCTTCAACGCTTCTGTTCTATCAATTAGACCTAACTGATATGCTTCTAGATACATTTGATACTCTGCGTGTTTATTATTAGGCATTGTAGAGCCTGATACGACACGAATATCAAACTGACCAGAAGTAATATCGTTTTCAATTTTTACTAATTCTTTTGTTTTATCATCATACAATCTGTTATTGATTGCAAATTGAGTAATGTCATTATTTGGTTGTACTATTCTAAATTTCTTTTCAAAAGAATAATGTCCTTTTGACATTTGATATAATACTTTTCCAAGCTGTTGTAGTGACATTTCAATATCACGCAACTTAGAAGCACCACGACCTTCTCCCATTTGTGCTAATAACATTGTACCTCTTACACTTTGTGGAGCACCTTCTTTAAATCCTTGTAGTAATTCAGGAACACCAAAGTTTAAGTCAATATATCTTTCTATTTGGTTAATCAACGCATAGAACTGACTAGTCAATGGTTGTGGAGAAGGGAAATGTGGTTCTCCATAACTTGGGTCATATTCAATTACAGCATTAGGATTAGCCCAATCTTTTTCAAGCTGTGATATGTTTTCTACACTTCCTTGTGGTACTAATAGTTTCAAACCAGCTGAAGTTTGAGCATGAGATAATGCAAGCGAGAATAATTTATTCAACAGTCTTTGCATATCTTTTACTTTATTAACATCTGATTTAGGATATGGTGTATTGGTCCAAATGTTTGGAATAGGGACAATAGGATAAATGTCAGTATCTAAAATTGTCTCATAAAGAAGGACTTGTCCTAAAGATGCTGTAACTTTAATTCTTGTTTGTGGTATTTCTACATACGCATAAGTATTATTTTCAAAGTTTGCTTCATTCTCTGCTAAAAACATTTCAAATGCTTCTGCACTCATAATGGTTTCTGTTCCATTCTTTTGGTCAGCAACACGATAGAAAGGAACTCTTACTTTGTTAAAACGTTCAATAATACGATAACGTTGAGCTATAGTGCTCTCATAATCTTTATCTTCTACTTCTGCAGGAGTAAATACATTAATACTATTTTTATTCTGAGAATCAGGATAATCATTATAGTAGTCAGACATATTGTAGGTTTCAATATTAGGTAGAAACTCTTCTACATCTGGGTATAAGTCTAATAATTGCTCTTTTGTTAAAATAGTAGATAATAAAATATTTGCTGCGTCTTTAAAGTATCTATCTCTAGATGCAGGGTCTACATATACACGGAAAGGATTTAAGTGTGTAAACATTACCTCTCCTCTACCATAATCTGATTCTGGTTCTATATATGCATAAAAATATCCTAATCCAGTAGTAGCATAATCATGTACAGCTTGTTTAAAATGATGTTGACCATCAGAGATGTCATATATATATTCTAATAGTGTTCTCCATACATTGGCTAATTTAGTATCAGAATCTTCTCTAGCAGTTACACTAAACTTAACTGGTCGAGAGGTCATTAATGATTTTAATTTATCTATAGCAGCATAAATTCTGTCGATGGTAAAGTCAGCTTGACCAATCGATTGCAATACTTCTGATTCTTGTGCAGTATAATGATTACCTAAAGTAAAATCAATCGCATCACGAGCTTCAACATCCCAGTCTCTACGTGCATCAGCATAACGCTGAAATATTTCTCTATTCTCTCTTGCTTTAGAATCTTCTTTTATTTGACTCATTATTTAACCTTTGATTTTTTCATATAATTTTTGATTCTACCTTCCTCTTTCATTACTTCTCTAGGTGGTAGATAATCTACTTTGCCAGAATCTCTTTGTGCATTATAAATGCCTCTTCTTTGATTTTCAGATTCTACAGTAAATCTATCCATAAAGTCTCTGGTTTTTTTACTTGTAAAATTGTAAATTCTTCTTGCTAAGCTAGTTGTATCTATTTTCATGCTTTCTCCAAATATGGTTTTAAAAATTCTTTATAAAATTCTTTATTTCTTCCTAATGGCTTACGTTCTCCCATAGTATTTCTGTAAACACGTTCATATTGTTTAAAACCAGGTCTACCTGGGTCATCTTCCATTGCACCTTCGACATTATTCATCAATAAATATTTTGCAGTAGTAGGGAACTTTTTTAAACTTCCTAAGTTAAAACAGTAATCAGCTAACGCATATTGTAGTCTAGCGTCAACTTTATCCCAACTCATTTCTTTAAACGAACAATAAGCTCTTGCTTTATCAAATGAAACTTTTGCTTCATGCTCTAATGTCTTTTGAACGTCTGCTACCGACATTCCTTTTTCTTCGAGCTCATTCTGCTCTTCTATTGTTTTGATTTTATATCCGTACCCTATTGTTTTCAAACCACCTTCTGGTGAAGGATATGGATAAAATCTATCCCCTACTTTATTCTCGTAGCCCTCTACCCTTTTTAAGTAGTCTATGTACTGTTCTAATGTGTAATCAGATACCATAACCCTTTGTAATTTATTACAAAGAAAACGGCGATTTCTCATATTTTTAATCCAGTCATCCAATTTATTTTTGTACGTGTTTGAGTTTTAAAATCATCAGGTCTTTCATACTCACTATTTTGAATGACGGTACTACGTGGTGGCTTTGCAAAAAAGTCAGCATAATACAATCCATCTAACAAGTCATCATGCTTTCCTTTTGGAAATTCAAATATTTCATCTATCAATGCAGAATGTTCTTTACGAATAAATAGTTTCTTTGTATTTACTATACTTCCTAAAGACATTTCTAATCTATCTTCTTTTTTAATCCCATGAGGTGGTTTAACTCCTTGGTTAATTCCAGGCAGTAATCTTTTTTCTTGTCTAGCCATACGTTCTAGCATATCACGCACCATTTCCTGTGCACCAACGGTTTCAACAGAACATCTACGAATAGGTGAATATTTTTTAGCCATCTTTAATATTTGCTCTGGCATATCGAATGCTGGTATTTTATCATGATAGTAGTCAATAACATAACGATTCTTGTTGGCATCTATACCCATAACCATAATTACCTGATAATCGGACGTATTTGATGCTGTATGAGCCAAATCGACTCCCATGTAGGTGTAGATAGGTATCATCTCTTTTTCGTTCTTTAAATAGGCAAATTGACCGTCTGTGTAAAATTCGTAGTTATGGTAGCGAATATTATCCATTTGGAATGTAGCAGAAGATGAATCTCTTGCGTCATTTAAATACTCTTGAGCAAACTTATCTATCTTTCCTGCTTCAATGTACTCTTGTCGTTTTTGATTTAGCTTTGATAATGGAAATTGTTCTTCCCATGCAGGTTTACCATCTTCTATTGCTCGAATAAAAGTTACATCCCATGGATAGCTCTTTTGATGTTTTTGTGAATCTTTCCATCCATCTACAATATTCTGTAAGAATGCATCATAGTGTACAATCGTACCAGATAACCATATCCATCCCTCTTTACCAGGACTTTCTTCTAACGCAGGATAAACTGTAGATACAATCCATTGTTTAATCTCATCTCTACGTATTGCTGTCTTTGTGTTTAGTTCTGATTCAAAGTCATCTAAGATAATACCAGTATAACGTGTATCTACCTCAGCACGACCTCTAAGACGTTGTGAAGTACCTTTCGCAATAATACGATGTCCTTTATTGGTTACTAAGTCTTTTTCTGTCCATCTCTTTCCAGTATCTGAACCACAAAGGTTTCCAAAGTAATAACGAATAGCATGGTTATTCTCTAAATGTGAACGAATATACTTGATATGGTCAATAGACTGACCTTGTTCCTCAGCTACCCATGCCATAAACATTGCTTTATCTTCTGGAGTAAAACAGAGTCTATGCATAATTGCTGCTTTCATTAATACTGATTTTCCAAAACCTCTAGGAAGCACATTACAAATACGTGCTCCTGGTTTTGTGCTAATTAATTTTTTACCTAATTCATAATGAAAAGGAGGGGAAGCTGATTTATGTAAAAAATCATTTGGTAAGAAAAGCTTACCAAACAGTATTAAATCCTTCGATGCTTTATGTAACAGCACCTCCTTATCAGAAACACTAAGCTTTTCCATTATTCTGTATAAACTCCTTACTGAATGCAATTAAGTCCATGTCATCATCATAGGTGCATAGACAGTTGCAGTCAACTGTTATATATTTATCCATAGGAATACCAACAATAGTGTTTAACAAGAAGTCATTGTAATTAGGGTTAGACTTCCTAACCTTCACTTTCCTCTGACATATCTGGCAATCCAAGTACTTCACGTTCTTGCGATGCAATTCTTTTGACATCTTTTCCTTCCAATGCAGCTAGTTGTTCAGGACTAAAGCCTTTAAACAAAGCTATTGATTCTGTTTTTTGTTCTTTCTTACCTAGTAACCCAGATATTTCCATTAGCATCTTTAGCGACGAAATCTTATCGCTATCTCTTGCTTCTTCATTGTCTACAATCTCTTTAGTCTTCAACAACAAATACTTAGGAGTAATCTCTGTTTCATTCAGTATTTTTTCTATTTCTTTGTCAATCAAGGTTTTTATCCTTTCTGTTTTTAATAACATACTACTTTGCTCTTTGATATACTGTTCTGATTGTGCTTTAGGATAAGCTCGTTTAAACGACTCGATTATCCCTTCGCCTTTGGCAATATACCTAGCAAATAAAAATTCTTGTTTAGAAGGTTCTACACGCTCCTTAAATAGCGTATTGCTATTCTTTCCACTGAAGGTGTATACATTCTCTCTAAGTTCTCCTTCCATCTTAACAGAAGGAGCACAGTTAAACATACCAATCGCTGTGCGTACATATCTTTGGTTGTTGATAGTCCCACGTTCCAACACTTCACAAACCTGCCCATCGTCTGTGACAGTCCATGTTCCAACAGGGGCTTTTCTCCAATCCTCTTGCACGTCTTGAAATGGCATAGCCTGCCTGAGCTCGTTGATATTTTCGTAAACAATGTGCTCCTTACCTTTTACTTTTCTTTTATTCATTACTTTCGATGTACGATATATTCTGGGTCTTTATCACTTAGTCTTATTTCTACCCATCCCTTTGTTTGTGGCTCAAACATAGAATAGCGTGCATATTCAGCATATCCTATAAAAGAACCTCCACGCACAAACCATTGTCTTTTAACTTCTTCACTCTGTTGCATGATTTCGAATGAATCGATTGGTTTAGCGTACAACTGGTGGTTGTGACCCAAATAATACATATCAGCATCTGGGAAAATATTTCGGAGACGTTGTAACTCCATGTCTCCATTCTTAGCTCCACTTTTTCCATGACCACTTGCAAATGTAAAGCGATTATGTTTATGATTTATCACTGTATACCCTGGAAATGGATAATAAGGAACTTCAAGGTCATCACATAGTACACGAATAATATCAATTCCTGCTGCTCTTACAGAACGTAAGGTATCATGATTTCCTCCACGTAAAAAAATACACTTATGAATGATAGGGCGTATCATCTGTACAAATTGTGCATACTGCTCATTGTTATCAAATAACTGGTCACCTTCTGGAATGTGGTAATTAGGTGGAATAAACTCTAACATATCCCCATTTCCAAACCAAAGAGCATTTGGGTCTTCCTTAATCTTTTTAATTGCATCTAAAAATAGCAATCTATCAAAGACTTTGCTTCCAACATGTATATCTGTCAAGCAGTGTAGGTTGACTTTAGACTTATTTGTATTGTATTCTAATATTTTACCTGGATTAATCATTTTCTTCTCCGTTTTCTGAGTCATATTGGTCTTGATACAACGTATAACTCAATAATATTATGCTATAATTTATTAAATCCAACATTGTGTCTTCTACTTTTTCTTCACTTATCGCTCTTTCTCCGTTTCTCTTCAATAAATTAGCTATTCTAGCAATTTTATCGGAGATACGAACAAGAATGCCAGTCTGTGTATCACATATTTTTAGTGATTCGACCATTTCAAAGTTTGAAAATGGTTCTTGTACCTGTGCATAATCAACATTTTTGTTATCACACAAGGATTTTGCCTTTTTGACGATTGCATCGTAGTTAGGAATCATACTTTCCTCCTGATTTTTCCCATAAGTAGTTACCAAAGCCCAATCTAAACAAATTATTTGCCATAACTTGTACTTGAGTCTCTGTCATTTCTAGACTTGTACCAAAAGTAATCGCATGAATCACTTCATGGCATAATACTTCTAGTATTTTACTATCTTTCATGTCATGTTCTAGTAAAATCTCACATTTACGCATGGATACTGCACCTAATATCTCTGTATCTTCTGCTCCAAAATCTGTTTTAGCACCAGAAATAAACCGTATTTCATAATCATGACCATTAATATCTAATGATAATGGCTTATTTGTCTTTTTCTTTAGCTTCTGCATTCTTTATCTCCTTTTGTAAGTATTTTTTAAACTTATCTGTGTCTTTTTTCATTTCCATATAAGCATGCAGTGTTCCTTCTAAGGTCATTACCTTTTCATATAAAGTAAAGATTTGTTCTTTATTCTTTACAATGTTATACACTAGGTCTTTCATAGTCGGTTTTTGTTTTTTTCTAATAGCCATGTTCTATTCCTCTTCTATTGGGTTTTGTTTTTGCTCCATAATTAGATTTAGTAGTGATGTAATGTAAGCACTTTTTAATTCATCAAACTTTCCACCATAACTCCAGTCAACTGCTTCAGCAGCTAAAACTAATTCGTCATCTGAAACACAATCCAGTAATCGCTCATCTAATTTCTTGTGCCCTGTTAATGGGTTAGTAAACATATTGCTTTTTTGTGTACTACACCAATAATCATACTGGTCTCTAATTTCCTTTGTAGTTACAGAAACCAATACGGTAAATACTTTATTTTTTTCTTTTTTCATTTTGGTCTTTCTTTTTGGTTTTCTTGAATATTTTGTCCCAACGTTCTTCGTATTCTTTTCTAGTAATACCCATCGGTCTTGGCTTATCACCCTTTCCTGCTCCATTTGGTCCATTAAACATAATAGAACTTATTTAAATAGTTTTGAAAAAGCAAGAAATTTTTTCTAAAATATTTTTTAAAACCTTAAAAAGATTATACTTGACATCGCTAACTTTTCTATTTAAATTCTAGTTGAATAACTATGCAAACCTACTAGCTAGTATAGTTAGTATGTTAGCAGCAGCTGTAACTCTAACAATATCAAGGCTTCCAGAAACAAACCCTATCTAAAAAAATTGCCCAAGTATTTGCGTGAGTCTTTTTTTTCAATCGCCCCCCCAGTCTTTTTCAAGTTAGGATTTGTAAAACTAGGTTGAAATTTGGTTGTAACTCCTTATATATGTTAACTTACAGCTATTTCTAAAAGTCAAGTCTTTTTTTTCTAGGCTCATGCTTTCAGCTATTTTCCAAAGCATACCACCTAGCTAGCTACCGACGGAGAAACTTTTTTCTTGACAAGCTAGATAGATATGTTACATTACGACCCTTTCACACGCATGAAAAATTATATATAGTTCCTATTTCCAGAGCCCAACCAGAGCCAATAGACCTTGTTTAAACGCTGTCTTTCTACCTATATTATCGGTTGTTTTTATGACGCTAGAATTTATTTTCTTGACTATCTGGATATTACTCCGTAAGGTTAGGGGTATTAACAAATAAACAACGCCACAGGAGGCAAATTAAAATGAAAAATACAGAGATAAAAAGATACGAAAAAGAGAGCTACAAAAACCTCACAGAATACACTTTCTACAAGGGAAACCAGAGCTCAGTTAAGCAAATAAAAGTTTACGAATGTTATGAGTCTGGAAACGCAATTCTAGACGAAATATGCCGTAAACAAAACGCAATAAGAACAGAAATTAAATTACTGGAAGAGAATAATGATTTAATGGATAAGTTAACTCAAGACATTATATCATCTAGAAAAACAGAGTTTAGTTTACTACAGAGACTTATTGATGATATTAGCAATAATTTAGAGCTAAGAAATAAATGGGTTAATCACTTAGGGAAGAGCTTATAAAACAAGCAAAGTTGAGGGGGTTTAAACGCCCCCTTGACAACTTGAAATTAATATGTTAAATTTACTAAAACACAACACGGAGAAAGTAAAAATGAAAAACACAACACAAAAACCAAAAAAACAAAAAATAGTTAATCATGATGTGAAAATTGCTCAATGGTTTGAGACAGCCACTCAAAAGCTAAATGATACGCTTTTTAGACCTTTAGGCTATCAAGTTCCGAAAAATATTCGCATCATGGTAGCTCCGATAAAGAAGAGCAAAAATACTTCAGCAAATACAACGCTGGGGGTATGTCATCCGTCTTCATGGTCTCACGGAGTTAATATCATTCACTTGAATATTAGCACAACAGACAAGACCGATTCTGTCAATGTTTTAGCGACGCTAATCCATGAGCTGATTCATGCGATTGATGACAATAAATCAGGTCATAAAAAGGGTGGAGCTTTTGACAAGATGGCGAGAGCTGTTGGTCTTGATGGTATGCTAACAGCGACTTATGCAGGCAAAGAGCTTGAGAGCCGTTTAAACAAGCTGATTAAAGAAATTGGAAAGTTTCCAGCTCAAGCCGTCAGCCTTGAGGGTTTACGCTCCGACACATGCAGAAATATCAAGCTTGAATGCTCCGGTACTGATGATGTAGTTTGTGACCATGGTTTCAACATCAACAGAAAACGCATAGAGGAGATGACCACTCATCAGTGCTTGTCTTGTGGTGAGGGTGAATACATGGTTAAACTACCTCAAAAATACAACGGCTTGAAGATAGCCATAGAGCAATTTTTTATGTTCTCTGGTCTAGTCTTAAAGAGCAATAAAAACGCTAATATGGAGGATATTAACGACTTCGTAAGCGTAGAGGTAGACGCCTAACTGATGAGCCGATAACGGCGAAACTAGGGGGTCGTTTAAACGCTCCCTAGTCTTAGGCTGAATATTAATAAACACAAGGAGATATAAGCCATGAAATACAGAGAATACACAGGACAAAGC
>Ga0196901_1001376_pt1 | contig 12298 bp, 32 predicted proteins | sample CB_VirMetaG_FD_169099 | JGI IMG/M metagenome (GOLD analysis project Ga0196901, IMG submission 169099) | Freshwater to marine saline gradient viral communities from Chesapeake Bay - CB_1504_1 Viral MetaG (v3) (version 3) | ecosystem: Environmental > Aquatic > Marine > Coastal | place: USA... | reverse complement strand
TTATAACACAACAGCAACTATGTTTGGGTTGCCTGGATATAAAGATGTAAAAGCCATACAAAAAGGATTGGAAAGAAGTTATGGAATAAAAAGAGGAGATAAAAAGAAATCTAAATCACTAAGCAGTGGTATTGGTGGTTCTATATCTTCAGGATTGTAAAAAGAAAGGGGGATTAAACTCCCCCTTCTCCATAACTACTACTAACTAAAACTAAACTACCTCCAATGGATATTGGAGTTGCAGTGTGGTTTAGGGATTCAACAAATAGTGAGTTGCCAACTGATTTTGTAACCATGAATAGATGGTTTGATTCAATACTAACTACATCACCGTTTGTCATTATCCCATCGGTTACTACTATTTCACCTCTGTATCTATAATACTTTTGTTGCTCAATTTTGAATAGCTTTGCTATGAATCTCTGCATCTTGGACGATACTATTATTCCTTTGCTTGGCTTTAAGTTGCTGTACACTATTTTTGTCACTATCATATCGTTCAAGTTTTACTAATTTAAATAAGTAATATCATCAAGAAATCCAAATTCATCTCCAGTCCCCAGCTCATGCTTATAATTCTCTAGGTTTTCTATCTTCCTTTCAAGCACATATATCTTAGACCTAAGACTATTATACTCATCAGATATTATTTGGAATTCTTTTACTTCTTTTGTTTTAGCCATTTGTTCAAGAAGAGCTTTGGCTTTTGATTTGAACTCTTGTATATTTCTTTTATACTGAGCTATTCTTAATTTACGTTTAGACATTTTATAAATAGTGTTTGGTTTTTTCGTAAATTTAAGGTTTTGCTTTTTTATATACAAATTTATTTTAGATTTTTTTACTACATTGATTACGTTTATTATTAAGTTGTGTGTAATAAAAATTATTGGCTTAGCTCTAATTTTCTTACCAACCAACCTTCTATGTCAATCTCATCAGTTTTATTAAATATACGCCAAACTCTACCTTCAATAATTAATTCATCGTTTATTGGTTGGTAAAGAAAATCGTCAATCCTTTTTGCTACCGTTCCATCGGGGTAGAAAATCAATGTTTGTACTTTTTGTGTCATAATTTTTACAATTCGCTTCGCCACACAACAAAGTGTATATGCCATGCAGCGAAAGTTAGTACCGTAATTCAGTCGTTAGTGGTTTGCACGGCACATACACAAACCGTTAATTAATATTATTATTTTTCACATGATTCAATTAATTCTAATGCATAATATCTAACGTCATGGAATTCAGCTCCAGGTTCTATTAATGGAATTATAGCATCCCTAAATAAGTAGGTTTCGTATTTACATATCTCAGTAAATCTATTATGCCTCATAGAATTAAGTAGCTTTCTTGCTCTCATGTCCATATACTCTTGTGCATCCTCATGTTTAGTAACGTCATGCATCTTGCCTCCGAATAGTTTTAATATTGTTTTCATCGTTCAAGTTTTTTAAATTTAAGCATTAAAACGCTTTATAACAGCCGATAATTTGCATTAAAACGCAAACTATCTTGGTGTTGTATATAATTGTGTTAACCAAAGTTTATCTTATAGTGATAAGAGCAATAGACATTCCCCTCTAATTTAGGTCGGTTGCAATCTCTTTTTCCGCACAACTCCGCTTCGCTATCTACAACATCAGCTAAAGCAACAGTATTTTTAACTTGCCTTTCGTACTTCTTAATAATCTCGTTCTTTTCTTTTGCAAGATTTTCCCAACCTTCAATTGTATTATACAATTTTTCAATATGTTCTTCAAGTGCTTTTATTCTACTTTCTAATGCGTTCATATTATCTGCTTTAATTCGTTAAAAATCACGTTGTTTAGCCTAACCGTTAGCAATAATAAGCTAAAAGTACCACCATACAGAAAGGAAGGTTAAATCTATGCTTATGTACCAACTCCACCCTGTACATTTATTTGGTTTGGCAATAGAAAATCCAATAGAAAAATCAGTCCAATCCCAATAATAATTAAACATCGGGTCACGCTTACTATTGCTAACACTACCTATACGTAATGCCTTTTCGCTTTTATCGGAGTTCTGTTCTGTATTCATCGTTATTACTTTTAATTAAGTTTGTGCGTAATTTCAAGAAGGCACTACGCATAGCCTTGTCCGTTATAGGGCATTTAAGCCAACCGCTCACGTAATCTGTCAATAAACTTATCCGCTTCCTTTCCTGCTTTATTCATTGAAAATTCGTGTCTATCTTTATGCCTCGCAACCATTATGATTTTATCAATTAAATCTTCGGTTACGTCAATGGTTTGTTTCAAATTTTCAAACCTTACTTCATCAATATTACTCTCCCCTTGTGGTTCAATAGCACCAAGTAGTCTTGTTGTAATGTCAAAAACATTTTCAATTCTTTTAATTTCTGTACTCATAATAAAACGCCCTATAACACAAAATATAGCAAATAGCCGTGTTACGGGTCTTTTTAAAACTATCTGCCAGTTCATAATTTATTTTCTTTCTGCTTGGTTCGGTGCTTAAATCGGCTACTTGCCATATTCAAACCGTTATAATTAATACTACTATACGTTGTTAATCTAATTTTGTTTCAAAAATCGAATGATATTTTATTCTCATTCCTATATGCTTGTTCTATGGCTTTCATTTTGTCATCATAGTTCTCTGCATATATTATCTTATCCAGCATATCTTGTAATTCTTTTTCTCTGTCTGTTGTTTGGTATACCTCTTTAATGCTTGATACATTATCTAATTTACTGATTAGATTAGAGATAAATCCGTAATTCTTGGACGATAACACTATCATCTTTAAAATATCTTCTGGAGAAGTATCTGGCATCATAGAGCATACCATATCAAACTCCTCTAATGTCATTCTATTATATGAATTTGTAAAGTAAGAGACAACATCCTTATACTCTAAATTAAGAGTGTATGCTATATCTCTCATCTTCCATCTATACTTCTTTCTTAGTGTTTGAAGTACAATGCCTCCAGCATTAGATTTTATTCTATCAGAGGTGATATATTTATGTAAGTTTACTTTTGGCATCGTTCAAGTTTTTGAAATTAAGGAGGCAACCCTTAAGGTGAAACATAAATCAATAATAACTAAAACAACGGCTAAAACCCAGTAATATTTCCGTTGAGTATGTTAGTATAAATAATGAGTGTTAGTTGCCTCCTATATATTTAATCTTCTTGTTCTTTTGTTAGTTTTTCTAATTTTTTCATAGTTTTAAATTTTATTCAAATTTAGGAAAAATAAATAATATATACAAATTAAATCTTATTAGTAAATACCAAGTATACAAATACAAACATAACTAAATTTAGAACTATAGCCATCATGTACGAGAATACTTGATACTTATTTATGAAATTCTTGAGCGATAATCTCTTTCTCACACTATCACTACAATTAGGATAATTACAAGCATCAGGATTAAAGCAATTAGGTTTACCACATTTATTCATAGCACACCTCCTCTGTATAAAAGTTGAGTTACTTTGGAATCTATATTATTCCTTAACTTTCTTGCTTGGTCAAATTCTTTTTTTCTATTCAACCTTAGATTGTAAGCCTTAGCTATTGGCTTTAATTCATTTATGATTTCTTGTAGTGTCATGTTGTTTAGTTTTTAATTGTTCAGATAATCTTAAAATTCTATGCCACGCTATTGGAGTTTTCATTTGAATTTCTCCATTTTGACCATCTTCATTCCATACTTTTTGAATCTCATCTTTCAACTCTTTTAACTTTGCTTCTAATTGTTCATAAGTAGGTAAATTTCTATTTAGTTTTCTTTCAACATAAGACTTTAATCTTTTGTTTTCTTCTACAAGTTCATCAATACGCTTTTGTTGTTGTTCAATTACATTAGCTGCTATGTTGTATATTAACTTATCACCGTCTTTTAGTTGGCTTAATATTTCTTCTACTTGGTTCATTGGTTATATTTTTAGTTAGTTAAATTTTTAATTCTTGAGCGAAATTAATTCCAACTTACAAATGTAAGATTATTTCCAATAAGAACAAACAATCCATCATGTTGTAATGAATCATTATAAGTATTAAAGAATTTAATTTCTAGTTCTTCTGAGTATTTCATAGGTTTTATTTTAGTTTTGATTTAAATATTTTCAATTTCTCTTCTTGTTCAATTAAGTCTAAGTTAGAATACTGCCGTTCATGACCTCCAAGATAAGTTTTTGGTTCATATCCATCTTCGTTTTGTTTTTCTATTCTTTCTTTTATGAACTTGATATTCTTTTTAGTTGTTTTAATTAACTTTATTATTTTTGATGCTTTATCAGTTTCCATAATTATTCCTCCTTATTTTCGTTATACCATTTAATAAATTCTACTACTGCTTTGTAGTACATATCCTTCCCACCTTCAGACATTGGAGTTGGTACAATAATATCCGAATTATTATTTGTGATGTACACGTCTCCATCGTGTCTGTTAACCCAATATCCTAACCCTTCAATCTTTTCCACTACAGGCATTAACCAACCCCAAGATGAATGATATTTTAATTCTTTATTATCTTCTAACCAAGTATCAATATCAACTTGGTCAACATCCATAAACACTGCTATCAATGTGTTATTTTCTTCTGTTGTTTTCATAATTAGTCCTCCTTTATTTTAATTACTTCTTTATTGTAGGCATCGTATATTGCCTCTTGGTTGTTTTTTTTACCTAATTCTATTGCATCGTTCAAGTCGTACAATTTTACCGATACATCAAGCACGACAACACTATCATCTTTCTCATCTACCCAACCACCTAAGAACTTGTCAGGCTGAGATAGTTGAAAACCATTTTCTTGAACGAATTTATAAACAAGGCTTGTTACTCCAGACTTTTCTCCTAATAGTTCTGTTCCTTTTAGTGAAACAAAGTATCCCTCATCAGGATTAAATTCGCCAGTGTTTAGGTTATATGAAGCACCATTATTCTCAATGATGCTTCTACAGAATTTATTTAAGTTGCTCATAATTTCTAAGTTTTAGTTTAAATTCATAAATATATAAAATTGACCAATAGATAAACTGTCAATTCGTCCCCTTATACTATCTCCTCTATAACTCCAACAACTTCAGCTATAGCTATTAACACTGCTCCAAGAGTTATGTTACCTATCAATGCTAGGCAACCAAGTATTCTTATTGCACTCTTAATAAAACTGATTGTTCTGTGTAGTTTTTGGTCTGGCATGAACTCCATGTTTTTTTCGTCTTTCATAATTTCTAAATTTTAGTACTTAATATTAAATCTGTGTATTTATCGTATAACTCATTGAAGATGTCTTGTGCTTCATCAGTATAGTTAGTTATACCTGCTTCTTCATCTTCAAATATTTGAATTGATTCTCTCCAATTCTCTTGAAGTTCTCTATCTGCTAATTCACTTGCTAATTCAATTATATTTATTGTTACATTTTCCATAATTTCTAAGTTTTAGTGTCTCTTTTCTTTTCCCATTCATAATTAGTTCTTCTTATTTTTAGTGTATAAATTTCTGTTAACAACTTGAACGATATTAAATTGTTTACCATCTAAGTTCTGACTACTATCATCAGTCCAATATGGTTTTACTTTTGGATTGTATTTTAATACATCATTATATGATACATCTCTTCTCTCATCCTTTGGTAGTATAATAATATCATCAAACTCTATCCAAGCACAAACTGTTTTATTCTGACCATTAAATATTTTGTCAGCAATAGCTTTCTTATTAACTAATTTTACACTAGTTAATAATGCTCTGAAACCATTAGTCTCATAATATGAAGTTCCATTGCTATCTTTTACTTGCCACTTCATAAAGTTCTTACCTTTACCTAAGTGAAATCTTATTCTATTTGTCATAATTAATCATCCAATTTAGTTAATAATTCCCTAGCTTTTAACCTTGCATACACAAGTTTCTGTGTTTCAGTTCCAGCCGTTTGCCCTGTTGGTAACTCAATAGTTACATTGTTTTCTGTGTAAGTCTTATCTCCACGTAGGATTGCTCTTGCTATTAATTCATCGTTCATGTTTTTTATTTTTAGTTATTAGTTAAATTTATTTTTCTTGAGCGATATATTACAACTCTTTTATTGCTTCATCTATATCTATATCATCTACAAAGGATACGCCTAACACTTCTGCCTGTGCTATTTCAGTTAGAAGTTCATCGAATGTTAAACTAGATATACCATATTGTCTAAACATATTTTGAGACTCAATCTTATTAAACAAATCCTCTGCATTTCCTTTGAGTAAGTTACTCTTTACTTCTCTTACTCTATTGTTGAATTCTTTTTTTGTCATAATTTCTAAGTTTAAGTTGGTTAAATATTTATTTCTTGAGCGATAGCCTTGTCACTTACACTATCATACCATTCTACTCCTATTACTTTTGCGTGTCTAGATACCTTTGCATACCAATTACTAAAGTGTTTATCATCTTTAAATGTAATATCAAAAGATTTGTATCTTCCGCTATAATTACTCCTGGTTGTTACTCTAGCTTTCTTCATGATGTTTAAATTTTAGTTACATTTATCTAACTGCTTGATAATAATAGTTTTGTAGTGTATCAATTAGATGCCTACCATTAGCCGTATGAAAGTTATAGCTATGTGTGTATGCTTCTGCAATTGGTTGATTCTCAATTAGTAAATGAAACAGTTTAACTGCATCTAATTTTGTTTCTCTTGCAAGTTTATTACAAGCAGCCTTTAATCCTTTGAATGAATGTCTAGGCGTATAACCATTTACCTTGAAATGATTATCAATGTATTTTATTGTTATCATAGTTTTTAGTTTTTAGTTGTTTAATATTTTTAAATTTCAACGCTTACTATTTCTTCTACAATACAAGTAGTATTGTTTGCGTAAAGAGTTTTTTTGCCTTTCTCCCAAAGGGATTTCTCTCTTTCAGTTGCTTCAAAATTATCATCATCTACTAGGTTTGAGTAGAAAATAGTGTTTTTATTTTCTTCTCCTTTCTCACAATAATCGAAGTTAAAACTAAAACCAAGAACTTCTTTGTAATATTTTTCTATTGCTTCCTTTGGAGTTTCAGCCTTAACTTCATACGATATAGTGTAACCGTTAACATAGTCAGTTTCTCCATCATTGAAGTCATCAATAAGAACGTCGTGATAAGTTGTTATTTTAAAATTTCTCATGGCTTTATAGTTTTAGTTATTTTTTAATTTTTCTAAATTGTTCCCAAGTAATAGCTTGTAATTGAACTGCTGATAGTTCAAGTTCACTAGCTGCCCACTTGTAACAGTTAACCAAGAATTCGAACTGTGCCTTAGTAGGTCTACATTCTTCCTCAGTTATTTTTATTTTTCTAGTACCTATCAAGGCTATGCCTACTGCGTGACGGTCTATAGTAATTGCAGCATCTTTGTTGGGGTAGTAGATATTCAAAAAGAAGTTTACTATTTTTTGCCCCTTCAATATTTCTACAACCTCATCAACACTAGGATTGCTTAGTTCTAAAATATCTTTAGCCTTACCAACACAAAGTTTAGTATGTCCAGACCTTTTACCATCTAACACGAACTCAAAGGCTAGTCTTTTATTCAAGTCCCAAGATTTTAAAGGACTCAAGGCTGCAATAACTCCAATAACTTGAGCCAAATTATAACTTTCGTCATAACTTTTTATTTCTTGAGCGAAGGTATTAGCATCATTGTACCAATTTTTACCCACTTCAAATGTATCTTTATCTACCAAAGAAAGAACTGCAAGTATATTGTTTTTAACTTGAGTTCTACTCAATGATTTGTTTCTAAATTTATATTTGTAAGTTTTCATGGCTGTTTATTTTAAGTTCATTAAATCTTTTGCTACTGAAACATTAAATGTCTCTTCAAACCATCTCCATATTTCATATATGCAAGTTCCTTTTTCAAAGTCAAGGAATTTTTCATCAATTTCTTCTTCACTATTCACTGGAATACTTCCTAATAATTCCCATTTATCTTTAGCGTCTTCTAATAATAGATTTTTCATAATTTCTAAGTTTTATTTGTTGAATAATATTCTTACTCTTTTCTCTCTTAATTTTTTACCATTTAAGTAGAAGCCAATTACCTCGTAGTTGCCCTCAATTCTTTCAATTTTAGTACTCATAATTTTTAGTTTTAGTAGTTTGCCCCTATTAATAGTTCTGAGCCATTTTAATCAATATCGAAAATAGGGGTAAATTTTAATTTCTTGAGCGATAACGTCCATGTCTCATTACTCAATTACCTATAGCATAACTCTCATTACACTATAAGCTAGGCAGACCATCTTCCTCATTAGTTTGCACCAAAATTATAGTGCTGGTCATTTATCAAGATTTCAAGGAGCATTTTTAAACCTACTATTAAGACTAATAGTAGAAACTTTGCCTATCATTACTAACCACGTTACAAAAGTGCTATTCAATTTGATTCTTAATTATCGCTAATTAACCAATACTATTGGGTAGTCAATTTGTAGTTTAAAGTAGTTAGCAAGATTTCAAAGAACTTTGTTGTTGTTTGCTTTTACGCAATTCGAACAGAAAGGTTTCATTTAAGTTGAATTTTTTTTTCTTGAGCGATATAATCTTAGGGCTTCATTAGATACTCTATAACATACTGCAAAGCGTAACCATCTATAAAGTATAAACCTAACTACTAACCAAAGAGACAAAACAACGCTTTCCAATATGTAAGACTAACTTGTTTCGTCAATCGCTAAAATTATTATCAACTATTTAAAGAACGTTTCTGCTTCCTTTTACGGTAAACCTTTAGAAAGGTTTCATTTGTTGCAAACTTTTTTTGCCTTGCTCGTCAGTACTCCATTTCAAGGCTAGGAGTAGACTACCCTATTAAGGGTAGTTTCGTTTAGTCTAATTTATAAATTATACCGTCATCTCTATGAGTATAGTAAAAACTATTATTATAAACGCCTACGTAAATGTCTCCATTTATATCGGATGCTCTTACTATTTGTACTCTAGGAGTTCTCTTTACTTGTTTAATACTTGTTAGTTTTTTTCTTGATATTGACTGAACGTCATTTAATATTTCTGCTATAGTTTTCATAATTTCTAGGTTTTAGTTATTAATTGCTTTCGATGATGTAAAAGTATAAAAAGAATTTAAACTGCAAACGCTGATTATCAGGTAGTTACGTGCTATTCTAGGCTGAATTATAGGTTAATTTGGCGTGGTAATTCGCTGAAACACAATGAGTTATGCTGTTGTTGGTTTAAAAATGTATGTTGTGCAAATTTTTTTTCAAGTTTTTTTAGAAAAAAGTGCTAAGTGCTTGAAAATCAACGAGAAAAATTTTTGTGTTTTTGTCTCCGTTCGGTGAAGGTTTTTAACCTTTGCCCTAAAATGTAGGGTAAATTTGTTCTTAACAGTAGTAAACCGACTAATACTCAGGCAATTAAGTCGGGTAAACTCGCTGGAGTTCAACAATAGTAAGGCTTTTGGCAACACGAAAAAATAGATGTAGGTACATTAAATACAGATGTATGGAATGGGGATTAAGCCAAAGAAGTCAATAAACACGCCACTTTCAGCCGTTTCGCTCCGAACTTTGCACCAATTACGCCTACAAACTACAGTTAACCAGCCATTAAAAAAGTATAGTGAACAGTAGTTTAATAGTATTGTGTATTGGATGCTAAATAGTTAACACAAAGTGCTTCAGCTAGTTAGCTTCGTTTGTTCGCTTTATGTACTAAAATAGGACTAAATTCAAACGCCAAAAATAGTTCTTCCTCAGTGACAAATACAACCTGCCAAAAAGGGCAAAAAAATCGCACCCCACTACCCACGAGGAAACCGTTTTCCCTTTGACGATGACCTCCCTCGATTGCGCCAATAATTCCCTACTCAAAAATATACACATAAAATAAACAAGGGGGTAGTTTTTTTGTATATTTGTATAAAATAATTATATGGAACTTAAAGTATTTAAAAACGGAACAAAAGAAATCAAGAAACTGAAATGTAAGAAAACCAAAAGTGGTAAATATAGGTCTTGGAGCTTGTACTTGTGTTTTTGTGGTGAACAATTTGAAAGAAGAAGAGATAAGGTTAAAGATACATCTTCTTGTGGATGTAAGTCTGGTAATAAATGTCATGGATTATCTGGGAAAAAAATTTATCGAATTTGGGTTGGAATTAAGAGGAGATGTTTTGATTGTAATCAAATATGCTATAATAGGTATAAAGATTTAGGTATGGAAGATGAATGGGTTAATAATCCTGTTTCTTTTATTGATTATGTATCTAATTTAGAAAATTTTGACGAGAATAATATTGGTATAGGAGCTAATAATATATCTTTAGATAGGATAGATTCTGAGAAAGGTTATTTTAAAGGCAATTTAAGGTGGGCTACAAGGATTGTTCAAGCCAGAAATCAAAGATTGCCAAAAAACAATACGAGTGGATATTTAGGTGTATCATCTCTTGTTAATGGTAAATTTAGTGCTAATATAAGTATTAATTATAAAAATACAAACATTGGTGTTTTTAATACCCCAGAAGAGGCTTATGAAGCTAGGCAAAAATACATAAAAGAAAATAATCTTGAGTATTATAATTAATGGTTTATTAAATATAATAAACACCATAATGAATAAAAGTCGCCAGAATCCATCATAATCCAAAGAAATGGCGAACAATGATGGTTATAATGGTCATTACGTTACATATCCATATATTTATCATCCAACACCCCCACTGGTTGCTATCCCACTATGTCAAGAAAATGAAATTCACCCCCACTGTTATTGGGTTGCATGGAAATGTATGTAGGTACATATAAAATATTTTAAAAAAAGTTGTAAAAAAGTTTGGTGGTTTGGATGTATATATGTAATATTGCATAGAAACTTTTAAAACTTAGAACTATGAAATTAAAACAAGATTTGATAAAACAGTTAAAGGAAGGTAAAATTTTAATAATATGAAACGAGAATACACAAAAACAGAAGAACTTTATAGAAGGTTGTTTTTTGCAAATCAACACTATAATGGAAAATCAACAGATGCAATGGATAGAAACGCTAAACTTCTGAACGAGGTTATGAATTCAGATTTGCAAGATGATTTCAAATTGCATTTTGAATCGCTATGGAAAGACCAAGCAAGTAAACTTTATGATACACACTTTAATTATTATAAAGGACTTAAAATGAAATTTGATTTAGCGTTGGAAGGAAAAAATAAAGCATTAGCAGAAAGTTAGATTTAAGCACGACACCAAGCATAGTTTTTATACTGTGTTGTGGTGTCGTTTTAATGCACTACAACGGCAAATAATAAAATGTAGTGGTGCATACTCACCACACTTGATTGATGCGAAACATTGCCTTGCACCATTCATTTTATTTATTGTTAGGCACTTTTAAAATTACGGAAATGAAATACGAACAACAATTAGTAACGAAAACACAAGTAAAATTTGATTTGATTGACAGAATTAAGATTCTATTTGGTGCAATACCAGAGGTAGAAGTAAAGATTCTTGTACCAATTAAAGATGGTAAAGAGATTGAAATGTACAACGGTGTCTCAAATGTTAAATTGATTAGAAAAACTAAATCAAATTTTACGCAAGACAAACGAACTTATGGTTACTCACCAATAGAGTAATTTTTATTGTGCCTAACGTATTGTGTATGAATAGTTAAATTACGGAATTATGAAAACAAACTGGATAGATATAAACGAAAGATTGCCCGAAGAACTAAAGAACGTTTTGGTAACTATTAATTACGATGACGAATTACATTTAGCGTACCTAAAAGATGGTAAATGGAAGATTTGGATTGATGACGAACTTGTGTTAAATGGCGATGCATGGATAGATAATACGCTTGACCAAAAAGGCTTTGGTGTTATTGCGTGGATGGAGTTACCAAAACGTGCTGAGTGGCAGGAAGTAGTAATTTAATTATTTATACACGTTGTTGTAAAATCGTTTTAATGTTTTACAACGGCTACGTGTATGGTGTCGTGGCTTATAAATAGCACCAAAGTATCGAACAATTAAAAACTTAATAGAATGGAAAAAAGTATTGAAAAAGCAGGAAAAAAGCCATACACTATACACGATGTTATAGAGCGTTTTTCTGGTGAAAATTTGATGAAACTACAAAAACACTTTGTAAGCCTGTATGGTGAAGAAACACCTATTTCAAGGGAAAAGGCTAATAGCTTTGCAGTTGGTTTTGGCAAGGCGTGTGAACTTATGATTAAGGAGTTAAATGCTCTATAACGGCAAAGAATATGAGT
>Ga0196901_1001375_pt1 | contig 12298 bp, 13 predicted proteins | sample CB_VirMetaG_FD_169099 | JGI IMG/M metagenome (GOLD analysis project Ga0196901, IMG submission 169099) | Freshwater to marine saline gradient viral communities from Chesapeake Bay - CB_1504_1 Viral MetaG (v3) (version 3) | ecosystem: Environmental > Aquatic > Marine > Coastal | place: USA... | reverse complement strand
GCCGCTCTTGGCAAATGTAGTCAGGTTGCCCGTACCAGCAGTCAGCACAATGGACGTTGCCCCCTGCGCGGTATCTGCATTCACAATGCCCTTCACAACACGACCAAGCTGCGTGTAGATCAGGATAGGATCATTGGCATTGAGTTTCGCCGAGGTCGCAGAGCATGGCAGCGTCGTCCTCGTGCCGTCCCATGTGGAGTCGGCAGAAAGCGTCGCAATGACATCGCCGGGATTGCCCAAGTAGGCTGTAATCGCATCAGCCGTGACTTGGAAGTCAGCGCGGTTTACGGTACCCGATGGCTTTACCTTGTCGCCAGCGGTCACATCTATGCTTGCAGACGCAAATGAAATACTTGTTGACCCCTTCGGCGCATCTGCGGAAAGTGTAACCTTTACAAGCGTATCATCGCTTTGCTCAATGTATACTTCGGCCCCAGTCTTTACGCTGATGCCCCAATTTGTAACCGCAAGTGATGTATATGTGCCAGCCTTTGTCTCATTGATGGTGCCGAGGCTTTCGCCAAGGACAGTTACGGCAAAGCCCTGCTCACCAAGACGGGCAAGCGTCAGAAGCTCCTGCTCAAGGAAGTAGACACCAGCAGGGGCTGGCATATCTTCGGCAAACGAAACACCAGTACCGGGGCTGTCCTTGTCCTCAATGGACAGTGTTGTAGCAAGGGCATCCTGATCGGCAGAGATCCGGGCCTGTACAAACGACAGGTCTGGCCCCATAATGGCAATTAGGTCGCCATCCTTAAAGATCGGTTCTGTAATGGACTCAACAGATATGGACGTTACTGTGCCAGCACTAATCGTTGCCGTAGTTCGCGTGATTGCCGTAGAGCCATCAGCAAATAAGGCATTTCCAATGTTATTGAAAAATGATGCTGTGGATTCTCCTACGCCACCGCGTGATCCAGTAAAGCCAGCTCCATTCTTGATGATGTTGCTCGTATCAAAGTATCCTGACTCGGTTACCTTATACCATGTGCCATCACTTGTGTCCCTGTTCCATGACAGAGACACATCCATTGGGGCATACTCGCTTCCACCGCGAGACAGAACGTGCCAAGGGCTTGCAAGGATGGGTACACCGCTTGACTCAAGGCCAAAGTATGTTGCAGCATGGGTCTCCCTTGGTGAACGCATGGAGCGGAGCATGGCCTTGCCAAGAAGGGCTTCGTGCGACACATTGCTTTCCGCACCAGTAATCGGTGCCTCCTCCCAATCAGAGGTACCCACAAGGCCGTCTGAGTCCAGCGACATGCCGAACTGAGATGGATTGTACGGCGAGTCCCCCACGAATACGCCTTGGTCACGAATCCTCGCCACCTCTGTGGTCTGCGTAGAATCGTATGTAACCGTGCTGGTGGAATCTGCGTTTGGATTGTTGCCAGCAAGAATCGGCTTGACATCAACATTGTCCCAGCGAACCTCATCTACTGGGTATCCAACAGCACTTCCAACCACTGATAGTGCATTCCATATAGCCGGACCAATGGTCGTTGTGATTGTGCCGCCAACCGGGGTCTTGTCAAATACAAACCCAGATATGCTGTGCGTGTCCCCATCCGTAATTCTGAATGCTATCCATTCAAGTGATGTTGACCACTCATATACACCATAGGACGCTTTTTTTAAGTAGTATGTGGACGATGAACCAGTTAGCTTTACCTGTGCATATACTGTGCCACCAGAGTTGCCAAAATTTAGGAACCTTGCAACAACATTATCGCCATTTGCTGTTGGCAGAAAGGAAAGAGAAAATGAAATGCGCTGATCCTGTGCAACCTCTACACGGGATACGGAATAAGCATACCCGCCCTTCTTGGTTCGTATATCCTGCAACAAGGTTACTCCAGCGGTAGGAGCAAAGAATACAGTCGTATCACCAGGAGCAAGGCGCGATGTCAGCGTAGTGGTAAAATACTGCGTTGCGTCGCGAAGGAAGATTGTTGTGCCAGCGGGCAGGAAGTTTCCGTCATATGCACTAATTGCGGCAGATGTAAGTGTTCCGCTTGGGTTTGTGGTTGACGTAGCAATGATCTTAATCGTATTAAGATCACTCGTGCCAGTAGATGCATCGCAGTAGTCCTGTACAAACTCCTCAACAGACCCGGTGCCGCTTCCTGTTGTTGTTGTCGGCAGGGTCCCATCGCCAGCTATTGCCCTTATAACGGTTGATATAAATTGCCCATCCCCATTACCATTGTTCTCATAGCGACCACCAGCAGGGCCAACAATGGTCCATCCAGCAGGGTCATAGTCAAAAAACTGATTGGACTCAATGTCAAATCCGGGGTTAGGCATGAACTTGTATTCGCCATGCTGAAAGTTTACCCGAACGGCATCATACTGCGGGAGCTGAGACAATGTGCCGCGAGTGCGCTCTACCGATTCTGTTCCCGGTGTGATAACATGAGCAGTAACATCCTCATACGCTGGTGACTGCGCTAATCCTTGATAGTCGTAGTGCCACCTGCGAATAGAATTGTCTCCACGCTTGTTCACCTGCAAAATGTGCCATGCCCCCTCCCATTGGAACATGATGCAGCCCCATGTAATGAGGATGTCCCTTACCACATCAATGGACTTTATGGGGCGATCAGACTCCCCATCGTTCCTTGCCCGCTGCCTATATCCTTCCCTATCAACATACACATTGTCCCACGGGTTGTCACTCGCCAAGAGCTGGCTGCCGCTGACTCGCGGATAGTGCGACGATGTGATATATAGGTCAAGGTCCAGCCCCATCTTATCAAGAGCCGTAGCCATTGCAGATGTGTATGTAACGCGACCCGTATATAGCTGCTCGTACTCACCAAGAATGGACGTTGCCGTAGATGAAAAGGTTTTTCGGTTCAGCATATCAATGCCGTCCGTTGCAGACAAATTGATTACTGCATTGCCATCCTCATCCTTGCTGACTTGACCTCGCTTGATGTAGCCGATCCACTTGACCGTGTTAACATCGCTGGCGGCATCCTTCTCCCGAACAAGCGTAATCCGAAGGATATACTTGTCCTCCTGATTGGAGGATAGCAGCGACACCATATCGCTGTATAGTTCTCCATTGGCATTGTCGTATAGTGAGATCGTTGTCTCACTAATCAGGAATGGGCTGTACTCATCATTGTCAGACATACTCCATGATGTCTGGATAAAGTCACGACCAGCCGCTTCAAGCGTAGAGACAAAGGTGCCCCCCTCCTCAAGGATCTCCCACTTGTAGCGATTGCCACCCTCAGAAACGAAGTAGTTGCCAGGATTCTTATATGCGGCTACTAATGCCATCTATCCCCCGATCACAAGATTACGAGTAAAGCCCATCTCCTGACGAGCCGTTGTTTCTGCTGATACAACAGCCACAAGGTCGCGGCCACTTGCAACAAGCCTACCACTGAACGACGGCGCATTGCTTGTCGCCGGGAACATGCCTTGTGAGCTGAATGATGCCGGACTTGTCAGCGGGTTTGGCATTGTAAAGTTTGGCCTTGATGCCGATGCCCCTGATGATGCAGAAGATCCGTTTTTTCCTGCTGCCTTTATTCTTGACTTAACAGCAGATCCAAGTGCAACAAGGGCAACGCCAGCTGCGATTGCTGCTGCTGGATGTAGGTTTCTAAAGGCATTTTTGATTCCCTCAAGAGCTATCCCTGTGCCAATGGCAATCTTGCCAAGCTGAATAGCCATATCCGCAATGGGGAGTAACAGCTTCTGTGCAACATTTCCTTCGCCAGAAGCAAGTTCACCAAGGCCAACAATCATATCAGTAATACCATTTCTCACGGTATTTTGAAATGCCTTGTTCATCCTGTCAAGGGCTTCCTCAACCATATCGGCCTCTGTCTCAAGGGCCTTGCCAAGATCCAGCTCGCCCTCTGGAAGGGTGAAATTAAGGATTGCATCCTCTGTCTCCAGAGACAGGGTTCGCATTCGCTCTGCCGTTGCCGCAACCTGATCACCAATGGTGTCAAGCCTTTCGCCCAAATCAAGTGCATCTGGTTCGGGAAGAATAATATCCGCGAGATTCTTGTCCTCAAGATCAATGGACATCTGCCTTATTGCCTCAACAGAAACCCGCGCCGCATCCCGAATTAAATCCTTTATGGTTTCAAGTCTTTCTCCAAGATCGCCTTCTCCAAGGTCCTGTATTGGGCCAAGGTCTGGGCCACCTGGAGCTATCTCTACGTTAAGTCTTTGTGAGGCGGCAAATAATGCCTCCTCCTTATCTCTCATTTCCTCAAGTAGAACAAGCCGCTCTTTTTCTGATTCTATCTGCTTATTTGTTGCATTTATTCTATCAGAATAAAACCTTGCTATCTCTGGAAATGCTTGTTTATTGAACTCATATGACTGCCTATCGCCCTCAACCTGCTGCTGAAGCATGTCAACATAGTTTTTTTGCGCGTTGGCAAGATCTGTTAGCTTGTCAAGATTGACCTCAATGCCTTCTGGGCTGCTTGATATTTTTAGCAGTTCCTCCGTAGCACTTTTTAGGTTCTTCGCTTCTGCTGAGGCTTTTTGTGCCCTTGTAGCAAAGAACTCAACGGCGGCAGAAAGTGCAGAAAAGCCAAGGATTAAACCACCGGGGCCGAGCAATGATTTGCCCATTGCCTTTACGAGGTTATTGAACCCGCCCATCTGCACACTTCCGAGGGCAATGGCTGTGAATGTCTGCTGAATGTTGTTGTTAACAGCGCGAAGCCCTTGGGCGAAGCCCATCCCAAATTGGGCAGAATCCTGAAATGCCTGACCAAGGGATAATACCGCAAAGGATGCGGAACCCATTGCACCCGTATTCTGCTGAACAGCCCCTGTGACCTGATTCGTAGCAGTCACATTTTGACGCTTTGTGGCATTAAGGGCGCGTCGCTCCCTGTTCTCCAGCTCAATCTCCTGAACGGCAAGCCTCCTGAGTTGCAACTCCTGCTGCATCTCCTTCAGAAGAACGCTGTCACCGGCCAACTCCGCCTTCTGTAACGCAAGTTTAGCATTGATGGCAGCAGCCTCTGCCCTGTGCATCTCTGTGATGGCCTTTATTCCAGCCACCTCTGCTCGGCTGATATTCAGCCTTTCGCGCATTGTTTGCAGGTACTGCTTCGATACCTGCTCGGCTGCTTTTTGCGCTCCGATAGAACCACTTACGCCCTGCTGAAAAGCGTTGAAGTTCTTACTGAGGGCAATCGTGCCGCCAGACAAATCTGCCAGCGTCTTTTGCAGCTTCCCAAATGAGGCATTTGCCCCAGCTACATCGGCAAGGATCTTAATAAGGATGTTCTGCTGCTCTGCCACTATTTATCCTTTATTTTGTAGCCGACGCCCTCAGTCTTGCGGCGATTGTTTTGCCAAGCCACGGCAATTTCCGTGTACGTGCAATGCTCCTTGATGGCCTTTGACCTTACGGGGTCGTCAGAGGCCAGCTCAAGGCATATAATGGTCCATGCGTCAATCTCGCGCATGAACTTGCGGGACCAACCCGCCTCTACGACTCGGCTTTTGGGGTCGCTGAAGCCTCGGATGAGGTTGAGCCTGGACTCAGCTTCTCCACGATCTTCAGCACTAACGTAAAAAAATCCTGCACCACCTTACTCGCCATCCCGGTGATCGCCTTGTCGTCTGAGAAGTCGGGCAGCCCAGCCAATACTTCGCGGCATACCTTGAGGTCGGTAATGCCTTCTTCTTCGGCCATCTTGAACACCCGATTCTGAAGTTCGGCAGTAGGGGGAAGGAGGCGGCCCCATTTGCCCGGAGCCACCTCGTATTCGTTCCCCACTGCTACTTCGTATTCCCCGTTAATGACTGTATTGATGTCAATCTTAGCCATGATCCCTCTTTATTTGTTTTATTCAGTTACCAAACTGCTTACGTCTGCCTCATCGTATCCAGATGCCACAAACTCAACGGCAAATCCGTGAAGGTAGTTTTCTGGGATGCTCAATGCATCAGCAGTACCATCAATCTGCTCATCAGTTGAGCTGCTTGACGCTCCGTTGGTGAACGTAATCAGATCGCCCCAGTTGCTTGCAACGCCACGCAGAACAATTCGGATTGCCCGTGGCATGGAAGCATCTTCGTCTGCGAAGTTCTTGTAGACGCGACCCGTGAACACCTCAAAGCCGGAATGCGGAAGCGCAAATGCTACGCGCTTGGTTTCGCCTTCCGTGAACGTGCTGTAGTAGTCCGCGGGAAGCATGAACTCAAGCTCAAATCCACAGCTTGAGAAGTACGGACGACCGTTGCCATCCGTGCCGTCAAATGGGAATGAAAATGATAGAGTTGGAACGTCAATCGTTACACCAACGTCAGTCCACGTTCCACTTGCACCACCGTTAAGAACGTCATCGTTGGACGCGCCACCAGCCGCAACATATACCCGCTCAACATCGCTGACGCTGTGCAGGATTGGCGTAACGCGAATACGACCCTCATTGAGAATTTGCGTATTTCCGCCGATATATGTTACAGTCGCTTGGGTGTCGGCCTTGGCAACCATGATGGCATTAAGCTCATCAAACTGGTCAACCTTGAACGCATTGAATGTCAGCGTCTTGGTCATCGATCCGCGATCTACGGAATGACCGATAGCTGCATCAAAGCTATCTTTTTCTGTCGCAAGGCTATATCCATCAATCATTTCTGCCGGAATGGTGGCCGTGCTGGTTCCATCCGCAATAACGATCTGAGTGATCTCGCCCGCTCCTGCTTGAAATGTACTCGCCATTTTTTATTCCTCGTTTACGGGGGGTTTTTCTTCCTTCTGTTCCGCCTCGGTTTTAGCCTTTGGCGCAGGGGCGGGCTTGAAGTGCTTGTCGTATGTTGTTTTGCTGATCCGTCTGCCGAATTTATCCACCGGAAGGCTGAGGGATTTGTCAACGGTGTACTCCGTCCCCGCCTTAAGGCGGACCCCTTCAACGATCATAAAGTGCGGAATTTTGACCTTCATTAGTCTGCCCTCCGGGGCTTGATATTCCATGTAACTAAGAACGCCATAGCGTTCGGGTCGTTGGTCGGTCTTGCACGGCGTGACACAAAGTTGTGTGCCGCTACGCGATCCAACACATCCTGATGCTTGTTGTCCTGATCAAACAGATCAAATGTCAGGGCATCAGCAATCTCAATAAGTCGGCTGGACATTCCCTTGTAGTCGCCCCTGCGCCCACGAGAAACAACGTGGATGTCAACAAGCTCTTCCATGTACAGGGGAATCCCAGAACCCGTCACAACACCAGCATTGCCGTCTGCAATGCCAATCACAACGACGGTATGAATGTTTGTACCAGCACTTTGTGCAAAGTGGTAATCAATGGCCTGGTCCAGGGTGCCATGAAACTGCACAACAGCATCTACGGCATCGCCAAGTGTCTTTTCTACTTGGCCGTGGATGGCGTCCAATACTTCCTGTGTGCTGTGGTAGGCCATTAGCCAAACTTCAGATTAAGGTAATTATCTCCTCTGTGCCACCAGCCTGATAGAGCTGCCTTGATACCATCCTTGCTACCTCATCTGCTTCCTGCACCGTAAGGCCCATAAACGGGCGGGGCTTGTATTGGGATTTCCTCCCATATTTTCCAGATGTATGGATTCTTGCAAGGTCGGCACCATGAAACTGCTCTGGCAGCCCGATGCTCACATTGGCATCCTCGGCGCGAATAAACTGGCCAGATGCTCCGCGTAGCTTTGATCCACGGCCCTCTGGCGCAGACCTTACGCCGCCACCAGATAGAACTTGGATACTGTTGACCATAGCACCCGTGTCAACCAAATACACCGGGGTCTGTGAGCCAGCCTTTTTGCGTTTGGCGTACTCCTCGTTGTAGTAAGTGGCCCCTCCGGTCCACCCGAGGCTTGCACCCTGCCCACTCCTGAGCCTGTTCTGGATAACACTAACAAAGTGCCTTCCAACTCCCTCAATGGCTGGTTTGATTGATGTGGCAATGCTTGCCATCTCGCCCAAAGCCTTGTTGCCAATCTGGGTGTTAGCCATTAGCCCACCCAGTTGCGTGGACCCTCAAAGGAAGCCAAGTCCTCGTCGGTAGTGCTGTCCAGTTGGTCAAAGAAGTCGGGGTCGCGCATCAGGACACGCATCAGAGCATTGAACGTCTCGTTGAAGCGAAACTCCATCATCTCAGCGCGAGTGAGGAACAGGCTGTTGCCGCCCATCGCCTCTGTCTCGTAGAATGCCTGTACATACTTGTACCCGATCATTCGCTGGATCAGGTTGTCGATGTACGTCTTGTTGATGTCAATCGCTGCGTCCATGATCTCCTGCGGGCCGTCAGCACGTTCCGCGAAAAGAGCGTCGTTGGCAACGATACGCATCTCAATGTACTGCTTGGCTTCGTTGAGCCGATTCGTCTCGTTGATGTCGGTGTCAAAAATGCCAAAGTTCCCATCAACCATGTCAACGGGAGCAATGCCCTTCAGCGTAGCATCAGCAAGAGTAAGGTCGGCCCAAGAACCCATGTCAGTACAGTTTAAGGATCAGGTGCGGGAGGCCCGAAGGCCCCCCGCTCCGTCACCATTGGATTAGGACTGGTCTACGTCGATGACGATACCAGCGGTGTCCTTGTCGTTAGCAACAACTTTGTCCCAGTTGGAACCAGTTGCGAGTGCTGCATCAGACGGGTTGGCACCACCGTTGGCAACATCCCACTTGTAGCCTTTCAGCTCCAGGTTGAAGGCGTACTCGCCCTGGAAGGCGTAGAGGATGTTCTCCTTCAGGATCGTTTCGTCCGTAGCCATGTACGGAGCTTCCGATACCGTCAGGACGGCAGCGTTCGGAACGAGGCCGAGGATGTGGTATTCACCGGGCGTTCCCGACGTAGCGAAAGCCGGAGCATCCGATACGAAAGCCGGGAGGCCGAGCGTACCAGCCTGTCCTTCGTAAACTGCGAAGTCGCCAACATTGCCGGAGGCAACGGAGAGCTGTGCTTCAACCAGCTTGTGGAAGGCGGCACCGTTCATACCCCAGCCTTTGACGCGACCGAAGGCGTCTCCGAAGAGGGCGCGACCACGGATCAGGGCCGTGTGGTCAATCGTTTTGTTGGAACCCGTGGCGGCGTAGTCGTAGACAACACCAGCGTTGTTGCGGAGCGCAGCAACGAGGGCAGCAACAGCGTCGTTGACCATACCTTTCATGGCTTCTTCTGCCATGTTCGGAGCGAGGATCATCGTCAGATCTTCGGGCGTACCGCCGATCTTTTTGAACGCATCGCGGGTCTGCTGGTAAGGACCGTATTTGCGGTTGAGTTTTACGCCGATTACTTCGTCCTGCGTCAGAGCCGAAGGCGTCAGCGAGGTCGAGGTGTCGGTGGTGTCACGACGCGATACGCCGCCCGAAGGACGGTCGAAGAAGCGAGTTTTGTCGTAGTCGCCTTCGCGGTCGTTGGTTACGAGGCGGATAACGCCATTGCCATCCTGGTTGAGGATAGCCACGTTCTGTGCCAGCGTTTCCGTGAACAGGGTCTGGAAGAGTTCGTTGCGTACAACGAAGTCAGATGCTTTTCCGATAGCCATTGTTTTCTATTATTTGGGGAGGTTCTTAAACGGTACCCCACCGCCCTTGGGCGTATAATACCCGTACTTCATAATGTAGTCAGCTTGCTCCTGGGTGGTCATGCTACCCTGAGTCAAGGTGTCAGCAGAAAAGCCGCCTTTATCTTGGCTTGGCCGTCCTGCCGAACTGGTATTACGGGCCTCATGCTTCAGATATACTTTGTAGGCATCATGCGATGCCAGCTCTGCTGCAAAGGCTTGTGGGGAAGTTGATGTTCCATTAACAGTCAAAGAGCCATTGTCGTCAAGACCGAACTTGTCGCCGAAGTAGACTTCCGCAGGGGATGGCTTACCGGGTTCGGGGCGGGTGACAAACGATTTGTCAAACCCTGCCTCCTCAAGCACGGGGCCAAGCTCACGGAACTTTACTCGCTCCTCAAGACGCTGTGCGCGTTCCTCCGCCTGAGTGAGCTTTTCACCCAATGGCTTCAGGTGGGCTGATTCCCACTGCGCTCTCAGCTTGTCTTGATCTACGCTCTTGCCGCCGTGCGATTCAAGCACCCTGGCGATGACTGTCTCGTCCTCGTGTGCCTTGTCCTTATGCACATGATTGGAGAACCGTCGCTGGATCTCATCTTGGATGGACTGCCCAAAACGATCCTTTGGAACGTAGGTAGTGTCAAGTTCAGTTTTAGAAAGAACAACTTTGTCCTCAGACAGCGGCAAGTATGTGTCGCCGTCTTTGACGAAATAACCTTCTGACATCACGATTACTTGTTTATGCGCCATCGGTAGCGCGTTACTCGGAAAGCATCACCGCATCTTTTGCCCTTCCGGTAAGGCTGGCCTATGCGGGTAAACCAATTTCTGTGAAGATACTGAGAAGGCTAAGTACGGCGCAATGAAATTTGAAAAAATAGTTAAGACTTAACTACAAGGTTGCCATTCTTGTCTTCTCCAAGCGTCGTGTACTTGTCGCTGTACTCGTATCCCGGCCATCCTGCACCCAAGAACTCAATCGTGGGGGCCTCAAATACCCGGTGGCATGGCTGCCCAGTCTCGGGGCATTCCTTGAGTGCCACATAGTCCTTCATGGACTGCTCGACTTCAAAGTAGGTGCCATCCTCCCGCTTGTATCCGTAAGTAGCCATTATCCCTCTCTAAATTCTAAGTGGCATCGGCAGTTGCTTTTGCAAATGCGTTCGCCGATGTTGATTAGTGTGCCGATTTTTACCCAACCCTTATCTGCCTCGGCAACGCACTCGGAACAGTGGTCAGCAGCAGCCAACACACTCTGCTCCTCGGTGTAGCCACGCAATGCCATTTCCTGGCGCAGGGCAGCCGTGTATGAAACACGACCGCTCTGCGCATACAGCTGTGTGCGGCGAATGAACCTACCATCGAATGGAAGCCCGCGCTCAATCTGCTGTGCGAACTTGGCAAGCCGCTCATACTGGAAGCGAAGCTGGTTTCCAACCCGGCCATAGTCGGCCTGGGACATCTGTGCCCACCCGCCACGAGCCAATGCACCGCTGACAAGATGGAGGTCCTTCAGTGCATCCTTCATGCCCGCTTGCCACTGCTGCACATTGATACTGCCTTCGCGCAATGCGGACGACAGGCTCATTATCTTTCGCTCGTGCCTATCAAGCACCTCATCCAAATAGGAGCGCACATCAGCAAAGGACACAAAGTTGCCGCTTTGGTTGATGTATCTGCCAGCAATCTCATTCCAGCGGTATGTGCTATCGTCGCCCAATATCCTCTGCCTTGGCATCAAGGAGGTCCATAGCCACCTCCGGTGCATTGGTGCGCCACATCACAGCGGCACGTTGGATGTCCTTGTCGCTGATCTCAATTAGCTTGTCAAGATCAGATTCGGTCCACTTTTCTGCCTTACCGCGCTTCATAGGCACTGACGGATTGGTTCTCCCTTGGCCTCCGAAACCATGATGCAATCCATGCGATTGATCTTGGATGACAAGCCATCAACTGTCCCCTCAAGCGCAGTGACGCGCTCGGGAAGGGAAAAGAAGGTGGCAAGCATCCAGATTATTGCACCAATGGCCACAGCGATATACATAACGGCATTGCCGCTGGATTTAGCCAGCAGTGGCGTAATCTGGTCCATTAGAGCTGTTCAGTTACAATTTGATCGGATCCCGCCTCGCGGACGCGACGGATGATGTCATCTGTGATCCCATGCCGAGCAATTTCAAGAGCAGTTTCAGCATCAAACAGGCTGCCCAAGGCGGCAATACTATTCGACTGCGACTGAGCAAGGCTCTGGATATCAATCGGGCGGAAGGAGCGGCTACGCTCTACACGCGCATTGAGCCATTCATCAGGCCGCTCGGGGGCCATGAGCTGCGATGACAAGAACATCCAGTCATTTTCGCACTCGTCAACCAGGTCCGTCAGGATTGACAGGAATGAAGTGCGGCCCGTAGCTTCGTTGTACGCGATCTCCGTTGCGCTGCGCTCAATGTTGCTGCCGTTCATCCGCTGGTGGTTCGTGACGTAGTACTGGCGCACCTCGTCGCTGAACACCTTGTAGGCGGTAGCACCGTTATTGGCGTCGGGGCTGATAAACTCCCAGTCACCCAACAGACCATTTGCACCCTCTGCAATCTTTGCCAGGGCCTTGTCGAACTTGGCCTCATCGCCCTCACGCAGCTTCAGGCGCGGATGGTTGATTACGCGGAAGTTCCAACGTGCATCAGAGAGCAGGTTGTACAGCATATTGTGATCCAACGCCATCTGGTAGCCCACGTAGCGACCCATAACATCAGACAGGCGG
>Ga0196901_1001374_pt1 | contig 12301 bp, 22 predicted proteins | sample CB_VirMetaG_FD_169099 | JGI IMG/M metagenome (GOLD analysis project Ga0196901, IMG submission 169099) | Freshwater to marine saline gradient viral communities from Chesapeake Bay - CB_1504_1 Viral MetaG (v3) (version 3) | ecosystem: Environmental > Aquatic > Marine > Coastal | place: USA... | reverse complement strand
GCCTTGTCAGGATCAGTGAAGAAGTCATAATCATCATCTTGTTCGGGCTGTTGTGGTGCTTGTTGTTGTGAGAGTTGTGTCTGAATGTAGGAATCTACAACCTTACGTAGCTCACCAACTTCGCTGCTTTGTTTACCTAGAAGCTTTTCAGCCTCTTGGTGCATCCGTACAATGTCCTGTACAGACTTACCTCGGTATTTCTCGGGAACATCTTCAGCTTGTTGAGTTACCTCTTCAGGCTCTTGTCCAAACTGTTCTTCCTGCGTATCCAGCTCTGCTGTATCTACGTTATCCTCTTCAGGACGCTCGTCAATTATTACTGCTGCCATTATTAAACTCCGTGCTTTAGCATTGTGGAGAGATGGTTATTAAAAAGGTCTGCTATGAGTTTGCCTTTCGTTCTTGTTGTATCTTTCTTTCTCGGTCTCTAGCCCACTTCATAGTAGCTCCTGCAAAGTCACCACTGTGTGGGTCTAGTACAGACCGGATAGGAGAGATAACTTTCTTAGCGTCTTTACCGCACTCGCACCTAATAAGTTCGATATCGTCACTAACAAAGTATTCTTTCACATGTCCATCAGGACACTTAAAATCTCTAATCTTCAGCATCAGGCTGATCTTCTTCTTCAGCTTGCTGTTGAGCATTAGCAACCTGCGTCTCAAGATTAAGGATATTAGCCATTACAGCAAGTTGTCCTTTGCGAAAGAAAAGGTCTTGCTCGTCTTTAGTACCTTCTACTGAATTAACATTGTTAGCCGAAGCTTGAATGTCTGATAAAAGAATCTTCCATCCTTCAGAACGGAACATGTCATTTAAATCACGAAAGTACTTTTCTGTTTCTGGTGTCATTACTGTTTTTCCTTATGGGACAGTGTTGAAAGTTATTGACTTTACATACTATATATGCTATAGTATAGGTATATTATATCATACTTTTGAGTAAAAGTCAAGTTAATTTTTTGTTATTTTTTCACAGGCTTTTTATTAGTCATTTTTTTACCAGTACGCTTAGCTTCCTTCTTAGCTGCTGCCATACCAGACTTAGTATATGAATAATGTTTTCCACCAACTTTAGGCATATCTATTTCCTCTTCTTTGCTGTTTTTGCTGCTTGTTTAAAGTTCTTTGCAGTAGGTGCGCCTTTAGATCCAACCTTACGCATCTTCTCCCCAGAGCCTTCTTTAATACGCTTACGCTTAGCATGTATGTTTGCGTACAATCCTTGCTTAGCCATTACCATTTCACCTTATCAGCCCAGTAAGCTGCACTCATCTTGCCTTTAGCAATGTTTGAAGCATGACGAGCCTTGAAGGACTTCTGTCGTGCTGTGGGTTTCTTGTCACCTGTTACACCTTGTTGACCAAAGCGTATGGTTTTTACTTTGTCGCCTTCCTTGGCAACAACAACGTGAGACTTAGTTGGATGACTCGGAGTCCTCTTTGGTTTGTTGTACCCGCTTACTCCTGCTCGTTCCAGTCTTGAGTCCTTCTTTTTCATTGACCTTGGCCTCCAACGTTGCCAACCGCTCTAAGAGCTTGCTGTAACTGCTGTTGATTTCCTCCAGCACTTTGTTGAGTTGGGCTTGTGACACTACCATTTGCTTGACCTCCGCGGTTTCTCAAGTCTATTTCTTTCTCTTTAAGTAGGCGATCAGCAATCTTGAGTCTACGTTCAAACTCTCGATCATCCTCTTCGCCTTGACGTATGTTAGTTGTGATTGCTTTTAGCTTATCAATCTCAAGCTCCTGAGGAAGCATCTGAGACTCGATAGAGTACTTCTGAGCCCTAGCCATAGCCTCCTGTGCTTGCGCCTCCAGAGTGGCTGTCTGTGCGTTCTGGAAGGCCATCTGAGCCTGTTGCATCTGCATTTGCATCTGCTGTGCTTCAGGGTTAGGCTGAGAAGCTTGTTTCATTGTAGCAATAAGCTCTTCACGGTTGGACAGATTCATGTTGTCAATGATTGACTGAATCAATACAGGATACAGTGGGCTGTCCTGTTGCATTGTCTGTAGCAACTGTACAAGCTGAGTGACTTCGTACTCACGAGCAATGATACCCAGAGAGCTTGTAGCGTTGAACTTGTAGTCCTTAACAGGGTACAGTTCAGGTTCAAATTGCATATACCTATAAGCTGCTTTTTCTACAAAAGGCAATAGGAAAGATTCTTGGAAGTTAATTAGAGTACGCTTGTGTCTCTTAATGATAGCACCAAGAGACATACTAATCCCAGCAGCAGTAGCTTCTCCGTTAATGTTACCAGCGATACCAGCTGAATCAACTGCTCCAGTTGCTTGTTGAACCATGCTCTGTAGTGCTTGAGCTTGTGCAAAGGTAATCTGAGACACATTACCAAAGTTAAACGGATTAAGAATTTCTTTAGGATCGCCATTGGTTAATATTAACTTCCCTGCTCTGATTTCTGGTTTAGTACCACGGGGAATACGAGTAGCGTCCATAGCCATCATTGGATGCACTGTAAGCGCCAGAGCGTCAATACGAGCACGAATCTCTGCGTCAAGAGCCTTCTGACTGTTGTAGCCTTTTTCACATACACCACGTCCCCAGAAGCGTGAAGGAACTACGTCCCAAGGGAATGCAACAACAGGACGATCCTGCATCATGTAGGGAGATGCTTCCGCTTTCAGAAGATGACCTTCGTTAGCAATGACAACGACAGCCTCAACGTAGTAGCTCTTGTTCTCTTCCTCTTCAGCGCCTAAATCTTCGTACTCATCAGCAGCCTCAAGCAAGTGACGTGGAACAAGACCGTAGTACTTTGTAAGACGAATCTTGTCGTCCTGATACAAAGTAAGATCCTGATCGGGTTCAATGTCAAAGTCCTCAGAAGCGTTACCGAGGTACATCTTCTTGTAGACGCCTTGTTCCTGTAGTTGCTCTACAATGTGACGTGACACAAACTCATCAATAGCGACACCAAGGGCTTCGTCTACGGAGGTTGCCACAGGATCAATGAGGAAGTTCTGAGGCATCACAGGGCGTAGCTTAACTACAACACGGTCACGAATGTTGACACCTACGGCTGTAAGGTCACCGTCCATGATTGGTTGTGTAGCAGGGGCCATTTCCTTTTCTTCAGAAATAACAACCTCAGCAACACCCGTACCAAAGACAGCAGCGTTAATGAGACACTCAGCTACAGCCTTACGGATCTTAGTCTTAGCAAAGTCCTCATGCAACTGGTTGCGTAGGTACATAATATCCTGTGCTTCAGGATCATTACGATCATCACTAATGTCAAACCACTTACCACGACCAAAGGTAGCTTCCTCTAGCTCAGCTACGGAAGACTCAACAGCCTGTTGCAAAGCAGGGGAGATAATACGAGAACGTTCACTGTCTCGTGTTCTGTCCTCACTGGCCCATATACCACGCCAGAGACGATAGTACTCATCAAACTTCTGTGAGTAGTTTGCTTCAAAGTGGTCACGCCACTTGTTGCAGTTGTTCATTACCCAATCTTCAAGAGACTCCTCAATGATGATGGGTTCGTCTTCCATACCTTCGTATAATTCCATATTAGTATCCTGCTACGGAGTCAAGTTCTTCATAATCGTCATACTCTTCCCAGTTACCTGCATAGGCTACTTTAGCTAGCTGGTCAATGTAGGCAAGAGCATCCACTAAGTCATCGTGTGTTAGAGGATCAGGAAACTGGAACAGTTCATCTAAGAATCTGCTGTTCCACTCACCTTTCTTTAGTGTGATAAGACCGTGCTCAAAGCGCCCCTGTAGGGCCCACATGATCCTGTCAGTTTTCTTTTGATTGCCGTGGGTAAGCTCCTCAACACGAAAGAAGAACCCTTGACGTTTCATCATGTCCATCAAGGGAGACATTACCGCTTGCTTAGCAATGCCTCTTTCAATTCCCACGCTAATTGGTTTGTAGTCCTTAACCACTTCGAAAATCTTTCGAGCAGTCTCTTCAAGTGTCCACCTACCGTAGATGATGTTCTCCACAAACCAACCAGACTCACCAACCTTAACCACTGCCATTGCAGTATTATCCAGTCTTGAGTTCTTTGAACGCTTTTTGCTAACGTCTTGAAACCCTGCCAAGTCAATAGCGACATAGTAATCCCCTTCAACCGTGCTGTCATCAACGACAGTAACCCATTCTTCCTTAAACATCTCAGAGCCTTTCGCTTCAAACGAAGCCATAAACTCTTGACGGAACGCATAGCTCGACATTGACTTTTTGGCAACATCAATTTCTTCGGGGTCGAGTAGCGGGTTGTCGTAAGACGTAAAGTGCCAACTCCTGTAAGTGTCATCTCCTGATAGCTCTCCATATTTGTAAAGTTCATAAAAATGGTTACGCCCCATAGGAGTACCAATGAACAATGCAGAGCCTTTCTGGTCAGCTAGAGCAGGTCTTAAAATCTGTTCCCATACGTCTGGTTTGATGTCAGCATATTCATCCAACACTAAGTATTTAAGAGACACACCACGCATAGTTTCTGGTCTGTCTCCCCCTTTTAATGATATCGTAGCTCCATTAATCAGTTTAATCTGTAGGTTGTTTATGTGCGACCCAGCTATGACGGGATGTCCTAACTCCAACAAAGTCTGCCACATAATGTCTCTGGCCTGTCCTTGTGTTGGCGCAACGTAAAACACATGCCCTCTGTCTGTCTGTAGGGCATTTACTATGAGAAGCCATGCAGCCAAGCGTGACTTCCCTGTCCTTCGTCCAGCAGCAACAATCTTAAATCTGGTGTCGTCTTCCCAGACCTCTTGTTGCCACGGTAACAAAGAAATATTTAAATCTGTCATAGAACGATATTGCTGGTGGGAGCAAGGTACAGCTCATAAGAGATTATGAACGTAGCATTAACGGAAGAGCACTGTATGTCTATAGTCTCACCGTCAGTCATGACAAGGTACTTACCATCTCCACCAAACTCGACAAGGTCTCCAGCGCTCATGTTCTTGCTGTGTAGGAAAGAGTAGTTATTACCGTCAGACCAACGAGCATCTACCGTTACAGAGCCACTGGCTGCTGCAAGGAAGTAGGTTACTTTACAGTGATAACCGTCAGGTACAGTTATGACACTAACATAAGTGTTGTTGTCTGCTGCTTGTGGTATGTAACCTTTAGATCCGTAAGTAACCATGTTAATACGTCCACATTACAGGATCTTCTACGTTGCGTAGGTCAACATGTACAAACCCATCAGCAACACCAATCCCTTTGAATCCTAACTCTATAGCCTTCTCAACAATCCTGTAGCGTTGATATCCGTTGCTTACAGCGATGTCAGCAGCTATACCCTGTGTATGCCTACCCTTAGTTAGTTTATCCTTCTCAGCGGAGTGCTCAGGGGCTCTGTAGCCGCTTGTGATGACAAAGGGGAAACCACACTCTTCTCTTAACCTGTCAATCATGATGAGGAAGTTGTTGGACATCTTGTTCTGTCCAGTCTCCTTACAATCAAATTCATCAAGTGTAAAGTATTTAAGAGTCAAGCACTTCTCCTTCAATATAGTCTTCAGGTTCTTCTGAGGCGCTAGAGATTGATGTAGCTCCAACACCAGTGATGTTAATGCTGATACTGTTCTTTCCACCAGACTTGATGACATCCTTCTCAAAAGCCGCGACAGGTAATATTCTGTCCATGACAAGCTTCCACGCTGCTGCCTGATTCTTATGGTCATCGTTAAGTGCAGCATCAAATATAGAATCAAGTACTTTACGTGACTTAGGTGACGCAAGCATACGAGCTTTGTAGTCATTGATGATGGCTGCATCACCTTTAGGTCTACCTACTTGACCTCTACCGCCTCTCTTCTTAGACGCAACAGCCCTCTTAGCGGGTCTGCCTATAGTTTTTTCTTCAGACATGACAATTATCCTAAACAGGGTTGTTAGTATCTATAGAGAGTTACAGAGAAAGTAGAACTTGGTAAAGTTATTATTAATATTTATACTCTACCAGTAAGGTGTGCTCTGTTGTTCTCTATAGATTGCTTTAATATGTGTATATTATATCATAAAAATAGACAAAAGTCAAGTTAAATTTTAGTTAATTTTACCAATTCTACTCAAAAGCACTCTAAAGAGTACTCTTTATAGCACTGTCTTGTACTGTCGTGCCCCTAATATTAGCTACTTCAGCGGGCTTCAGCAGTCCTTAAGTCTCCGCAGTGCACATTATATTCTCTAAAGTTATCAATATCTTAGTTATTATTCCCTGATGTTATAGTACTCTGTAGTTGAATCCACTAATTTTAGTAGTTTTAGTAGTCAATTTCACTCTTTTTTGTATCTGGGTAGCAGCCTACATAAATTGAGGAAGCAAATCCCCCTCCCCCGCCATCTTTATTACACGCGAGAGTTATCCACAGGTTACTCACAAGTTATCCACAGCATATCCACAGCTTACTGCTGAGTTATCCACAGGTTAGTGTGGGGGTTTAGGTAGTACCCTATATAGCACACACAAGCACTCACAAGTGTTACCCTAACTGTTACTCGTGTTACCTTATGCCACACAATGTTACCCTACGTAACAGATACAGTAGGCGTTACAGTCACACGGTCGAGTGCTAAGTGCTTGATTTGTCGAGGTTTCCAAAAGTTGGCACACCCCTTGCATAGTTTTCAGCGACCCAGCGGTACAGGGTTAATACATTAACTTAAGAGGAAATTGACATGACTGATATCATCACAGAAGTAATCAACGCTGAGAAAAAGGCTATCCGAGCACTTGACAAAGCACAGGGTGGCATAATGGATAACCTACGCAAGCTGGTTATGCACGAAGCTTTCAGTGCCGCAATGGTGGGTTCATACCTGACCAACTTCGAAGAGGCCATGCTTAGCATCGGCTACGATAAGAACAACTCGACCTACAAGGTCATGAAGTCACAACGCAAAAAGGTTCTTAGCTTTTGCGCGGGTGCTCTCGACGAGCAAGGAGACTGGTCAGATTCGCAAGTCGACTCAGAGGCCGTGCGTATCATGATAGAGCCCAGCTTGCAGAAAGCGTACGCGGCTGTGAGCCAGTCACTTAAAGACGCGAAGGCCGAACCCGAAAGCGAAGGCGAATCTGAGGGCGAAGGCGAGCAAGAGGCCGAGGCACTACCCACGCACGATGAGATGCTGAACGGTGTTCTCAAGCTCTTACAGACCTACTCTGACCGAGGCGCTCGAGACTTCGACATACGGATGGTAGCAATAGACGCATATAACATACTATCGAAGGTTGCCGAGGAATCGCTTAACGAGGAAGTCGACGCGGAAATCGAAAAGGCTCTAGGAAACTAGGGCCTCACTCTCGCTAGGGTTCGCGCTCTAGCGAGGGTTAATGCATTAACCTTTGAAGCTTGAGGGTTAATACATTAACCTTTACAGAAACCAAAAAGAGGAATGAAAATGGACTGGCAAATTAAACTTGAAATTATGTTAGACGCGCTCGGGGCTTATCCTACGCATAGGCAAATGCAGAGTCTCGAGGGCTGGATTATTATGAACGTACCGGCAAGATACTGGGGCGCGGTCGCTTGGAATCTACCCAGTGATTTGCAAACTGATTTGAGAATGAGAGCGGCCGAAAGCGGCTACTAAGGGGTTGATAAATGAAACGCACAGGCGCAACAAAAAACGAAGTGTTGAAACGTGAGCGATTGATTGACATTGTCACGGGTTCATGTATACTGATTGTGTTCTCGGTGATGGGCGGCTTTGCCATCGCTGGGTTTGTTCTAGGATATTAAGAGGGCTTGACAGTATGAAATTTCAATTTGTGAAGAAGTCTAGTAATGTAAAAGTTGGACCTATACCAGTAACTAATTCACCTAGGGCGACTTGCCCTAGTGCTTGCCCATTGAGTGGTGAGGGCGGATGCTATGCCGAAGCTGGCTTTCATACGCGCCTGAATTGGGATAAGTTAGATCGAGGTGAGCGCGGTCTGTTATGGTCTTCGTTTCTGGATAAGATCAAGGCGCTACCAGCTGGGCAGTTATGGCGGCACAATGTGAGCGGTGATTTGCCCAGTGCTAGTGATAATGAATTGAGCGAAAGTGCTGTGTCTGAACTTGTCTCGGCTAATCGCGGCAAGCGTGGATTCACATACACGCATTACCCTATGACGCGCACAAATAAGCGTATTGTTAAAACAGCGAACACGTCAGGCTTTACAATCAACGTGTCGTGCGAGACTGTACAGGATGCGGTCAAGCACCATAAACAAGGCTTGCCCAGCGTGACCCTGTTACCTATTGACGCACCACCAAAAACAGAATATGATGGTGTTGTGGTCGCGACTTGTCCTGCAACCTATATGGACACGTCATGCAAAGAATGTGGTCTATGTGCTAGATCTGACCGCAAGGTGGTAGTAGGCTTTCCGGTACACGGTACTCGAAAGAATGCGGCCGCTTCTAACCTCATCGCAGTAGGGTGATGGGGTTAATACATTAACCTTTGGAGAAATTGACATGATAGAAAAAGTACTTGAACCCAGAAAGTCTACAGTTATGCCTAAAAGAAAATTACAGGCCACCTTGAAAGAGTGTCGAGCAAATGCTCTTGACATTGAGAAACGAGATGGGGCATACTATGTCTATGCCGATGAGGATCTAGTGCTACGCGCTCTCAACGGCCAACGTAGTTACCTAGTGCAATACTGCACAGAATTATTTGAACCAGACACAAATGAGGTGGTCGCATGATAGTTTTTAATTACCCCAGCAAAAAAGTATTGAAGGAAAATGTGGGCAAACCATTGTCTTACATCGAAACGTCAATCTTCGGAGCTGAGTACACTCCGAATGGTAAAATGGTGGGGGCAAATCGTCCCCATATAACAGGACTAGGCCGCGAGTTTTTCGCTGAGGTCTGGATGAAAGATGGCAAAATTGAGAGGGTCAAATAATGAGAGACGAATTACTTAAAGCTGTAATTGAGGGTCAGGCCGAGGTGTTCAAATCACTGAGCCGCCAAAATGCTGAGATGTTCGCGGACATTTCAGTAGATGATGCTTACTTCAAAGGCAAGTCACAAGCTTATCTGTTAGCGGCACAAGCTTTTGAGAACATTGTTGTGAATTACTTCGGAGGGTCTTACAATGCTGATAATGAGAATTAGTATGTTGTCAGGTGAGGTCAACGAGATGGATCTTGACATCACACCCGAACAGCTTGAGTCCTATGAATTGTTTGGCGTCCTATTACAGGATGCCTTTCCAAATCTTAGCCCTGCTGAGCGTGAGTTTATTAAGACAGGTATCACGCCAGAGGAATGGTACGATACCTTCGGTGATGGTTAATGCATTAACCTATTGGAGCGTTACAGTATGCTGGAAAAACTAATCACAGACCTTGAAATTGATGTGGCTTGTCTGTTAGACTACGTTGATGACATAACAGAACACGACATAGAAAAAATACAGGATAAACTAACGGAGTTGCATAATGAATATATTTTACTTACACAAAGACGTCTGGACGTGCGCTAAGTTGCACTGCGATGTTCACGTAAACAAAATGATCTTAGAGTCTGCACAGTTGCTGAGCACTGCACATCATGTGCTCGGCAGTGATGCACCATACAAAGTGACGCATAAAAACCACCCGAGTGCTGTTTGGGCTAGGTCAGGGCGTTATCAGTACAATTGGCTTTACAGGCTCTTAGAGGCTCTCTCAGACGAATACACCGAAAGGTATGGTAGGGTACACAAAACATGGGAACGTTGCTCAGAGGCGCTCTCACAGCCTCCTGAGGGCATTCCTGATAGTTGGTTCACTCCACCACCACAGTGTATGCCTGATGAGTGCAAGCATGACGATACAGAGGTAGCATATCGTAATTATTACACACAAAAAAACCTTGACTGGCTCAAAGTAGGCCGTCCCATGACATGGAAGAATGTTGATAATATTTTTCTGGAGACATTGTATGATCGCTGAAGTTTTTGAAACAGCACTTGTATCTGCTGTCGTAGTTGTAGTATTATGTGCTTGGTTAAGTGATGATTGGAGAGAATGATTATGAGTAATCCTGAAGTTTGTAGAGATTGTGAATGGAAAAGCGTTGATGATACTGTACTTTGTCACGATTGTGCTGAAGACGGTTTCATTGAAATCATGCGATCTAATGCGGATAAGCGATGGGATGTGTTCATTGGTGAGCACTACTACGCTAGTAAAGCAGGAATGGATGCACACTCTTTAGCTATTTTTGAGGCATGGGTTGAGAATGATCCAGAGAAAGCAGGTAAAATTATCTGTGCTTTCTTTGATGCTGAGCTAAAAACTTACAGGCACGATGGAGAAATATAATGCACTGCGTTGTATGTGATGTTGAACTGAGTGACTTTGAAGCCACTAGAAAGTATGCTGATAGCAATGATTTTGTAGATATGTGCAACCATTGCTACAGTTATGTCAAGAGAAGTATTCACACTATTGATCGTGATGATCTATTGACAGAACAGGATCATGTTGAACTCGACACAAAGTATGATGATCTTGATGATTTATTTGCATTTGAGTCTTGACAAGATTTGATTTGTCCTGTATACTATATAGTATGAAGTGGTTTGGTAGAGTTTATTATTATTTATACTTTAACTTTACCAACTAAAGTTAATACATTAACCTTTGGAGTACTGTTATGAGTGATTGTGGTTATGAGGATTTGCTTGAGGCACATCGCTACCATACTGTTATGGAAGCCGCTCGTGTTGCTGAAGATATGCCACTCGACAGATTCTTAGAGATGCTAGAGGATCATTGTCGTGACCCACACACAGCACATGCGTTTAGTAGAATGAAGTTTATACTGAGGGTGAATCCAGATGAGTTTTATAGAAACACATATTAGTTGTGATGATTGTGGTAGCAGTGATGGTCGAGCAATCAACGATGAAGGGTGGAGTCACTGCTTTGTTTGTCAAACCAGAAAGAAAGTAGATAACGTGGGAGCGCCTACTGTGAGTACAGTTGTTAAGTTTCAACCCAAGAGTGATGGTAACTTCAGGTCGATACCGTCACGCAATATCAGTGCCGAGACATGTCGCACGTTTGGCTGTGTTACTGATGGAAGCAATTACGTCTTTCAGTACCGTGACCACACAGGCACACTGGTAGCTGAGAAGATCAAGACACCTGACAAAAGCTTCAGCATCAATGGCGAGTGGAAGCAAGCAACTCTGTATGGACAGCACCTGTTCAAGAAGGGTGGCAAGTTTGTTACTGTTGTCGAGGGTGAGATGGATGCTCTTGCCGCATACCAGATGCTAGGATCTAAGTGGCCTGTCGTGTCCATCCGTAATGGAGCTGCCTCTGCACTGAAGGATTGCAAGAAAGAATACGAGTGGCTCGATAGCTTTGACTCGATTGTGATCTGCTTTGACAACGATGAGGCAGGACAGAAGGCAACCAATGAGGTGGCTGAGTTGTTTGGTTCTAAGGCTCGTGTGATGCGTCACCGCCAGAGCATTAACAACATCCCAATCAAGGATGCGTGTGACTACCTTGTCGATAACTTAGGCAAAGAGTTTAGTGATGCGTGGTGGAGTGCAGACCAGTTTGTACCAGACGGTATCATTCAAGGTAGTACACTCTTCGATCTTGTCATGACACCTGTCGAGGCGAGTGATGTGATGTATCCTTTTGATGGGCTGAACAAACTGACCTACGGCATACGCATGGGTGAGTTAGTTACCATCACAGCAGGAAGTGGATTAGGTAAGTCTCAGTTTGTGCGTGAGTTGGTCTGGCACATACTTCAAAAGACTGAAGCCAACATTGGTCTGCTATTCCTTGAAGAGGGTACGAGAAGAACTGGTTTGAGCATCATGTCTCTTGCCGCTAACAAGCCACTGCACTTACCTGACTGCGTAGCGAGTGATGAGGAAAAGATTGAAGCATATCAAAAGACTTTGGGAACAAACCGTCTCTACCTGTTTGATCATTTTGGTAGCACAAGTGTCGATAATATTATTAATCGTGTGCGTTATCTCTCAAAGGGTCTTGGATGTTCGTACGTCTTCTTGGATCACGTCTCGATTGTCGTGTCTGCACAAGGCGCTGGTGACGAGCGTAAAGCCCTTGATGAGATAATGACGAGGCTACGTATGCTCGTGCAGGAGACAGGCATCTCGCTGATTCTAGTGAGCCACCTGAAGAGACCTGACGGCAAAGGCCATGAAGAAGGCAGTGCTACTAGCCTGTCACAGTTGCGCGGCAGTGGCTCGATTGCACAGCTTAGCGACATGGTCTTAGGACTTGAGCGTAATGGTCAAGCTGATGATCCAACTGTTCGCAACACCACAC
>Ga0196901_1001372_pt1 | contig 12306 bp, 36 predicted proteins | sample CB_VirMetaG_FD_169099 | JGI IMG/M metagenome (GOLD analysis project Ga0196901, IMG submission 169099) | Freshwater to marine saline gradient viral communities from Chesapeake Bay - CB_1504_1 Viral MetaG (v3) (version 3) | ecosystem: Environmental > Aquatic > Marine > Coastal | place: USA... | reverse complement strand
GTATTGGAATACATTGCAAAACATGGCGCGGAAAAAACCGCGTACAAATTAATTAATAATCAAGTACAAAGAATTTTCGGATTAAATTTGTCAGACCTTCCAGACACTTGCGACCTTGCAAATGTATTGGAAGAACTAGCCGACCAACTGCAAGACAACCCAGCCGACAAGGAAAGCATTAAAGCAATTTTGCATAGTATTGATATTGATTTTATCGAATCATTAATTTACGGATAACTAACAAAGGGAGCGTAAAACCTCCCATTTTTAAACCTTATAAACTTACACACATGAAAAACCAGCGCACTAATTCAAACCACGTTAAAAACCTAATCAAGGAACACATTTTAAATAGTGTTTACGATATAAACGAAAACCAATTTTTAAGCTTCGCAGATAGTGCAAAAGAGTTAAACATTGATTTTAAAAGAACGGCAGACTACGCGCATAATTTAAGGAAATTTCCGAACAACTCCGCAAGGTTTGACGATTATTTAAGAGGTCTTCCCTATCATTTTTTAATATACGATATGGAAATTGAAAATTTTTTAAACTCATTAGGGATTAATAACGAGGGCAAAAAATATCCAGCCGACAAAGCGCGTTTATTATATGCGAAATTAATATACAAAGAAATACAAAATTTTTAATTTACAAACATTATAACACACTAAAAACATGAAAAATATAATTTACAACAACTTCAAAACAATTATAAAAGACGAAGCCAAACAGCTAAAAGCAACCACAAGCAAAAAAGACAAAATATATATTAGAACGGTATTAAATGAATTATTGGATAGTACTTGTAAAGACTTAAACCGTTTAGAATTGAAAGAAGTAATAAGCGCAAAGCAAAATAATTTATATCAAAACTGGCTAACAAGCTACACAATTAAATTACACCCATAAAAACCAGCCACCAAATGCGCATTAATTTGCGCCTATTTTTAAACCTTGACACACTAATAATTAAGACAATGACAAAAGCGCATTTAATCCAGCATATCGAAGTAATGACAACCGAACAAATAGAAATTTTAGGCGATTTGTTAAACTTCGCACAATATCCCGACCACGCAACAAAATTAAAACTTTGCGGAGTAACGGAGGAAGAAGACCGAAAAATTGATACAGCCACGCCAAACGAATATAACAAGGCAATTTTTGAAATTTACCCAGACTTTTACAACGGACATAATATTTATAATTATAGCGTGAACAATTACGGAGAAATGCAGAATTTAAATAATCGTTTCGTTTCAAATCTTCGCAAAGTATTAAAACTTAAAACCTTATAAAATTATGGAAAAGCCACTAGATAAAATTTTAATACTTGATTTTTTAGATGAAAATTTTTATCAAATTTCATACTACGCATTTGACATTATAAAAAAAACTCATTGTATTTTAACTTATTCAAAAACACCATCAAGCTGGAAATATTGTATTGATTACAAATAAAACTTAAACCCTTATAAGATTATGGAAAACTATATTTTTAGCGCTCATTATTATGATAAAAATACAAAAATCATAAAGGTACAAGCCACAACAAGAGCGAAAGCATATGAAAAGGCACGAATTAAAGCGATTAAATTAAAAAACGATTTAGACACGATAGAATTAAATTAAAAAACTAAAAAGATGAAAGTATTAAAAACAATTGGAGGAAGAACGATAAACGTAACCGCCAACAATTCAAAAAAAACTTTTACCATTCGTACACCATTGGGAAAGTATAGAACCTCCCCAATGACTAAAGCGGAGTTTTTAGAATCTGAAAACAATACCGGCAATGACTGGCAAAATTTTTTATTAGGACAAAATTACTATAAAGTAAAATAAAAATATGAAAACTTATAAAATCCAATTACAACACGATAACGGAAAAGTAAATCTGATTGTAAAAGCAGAAAGCCAAAAAGATGCAATAAAAAAAGTTTTGAACGCTGAAAATTGCCCACGTTCTGCAATACTTAAAATAAGCTGATATAAGACACTTTTAAAACTTAACCAACACACAACACCAAACAACAAAAATAATTAAACCTAGAGCCCAATTCAAGGCTAAAATCTAAATTTATGGAAGCGTACTACATTGAATTTTTAAACAAGTCTAAAAACTTTGAAAGAGATATAAAAGAATTTCAAGGAGCAAACGCCCTAAAAAATGCAATCAGCTGGGGAAAGAAAAATTTCTATAATTTCAACATGGACATGATAAAGCACAAATAAATGAAAAACCTAAAAGATATTAATTGGCTGAAATGGATTTTAGCCACCTTAACCGCACTATTTTTATTAAATGGAATAGTACACGCAATTATTAATTTAAGTTAAATACACACTAAAAATAAAAGAGATGAAAACAGAAAACAGTTGGAGTATAAATTATTTTCAAAAAATGATTGAAATACATGGAAATAATTCTAAAAAAGTACATTATTCAATTTTAAATAATTTAGTTAATTCGCAATATGGAAGAACTTCAAACGCAACAATTTTAGAAGTCTGGGCAGAATTTAATAAATATTTTAAATCTTAAAACTATAAAAATATAGAACAAAAAAATTATTAATTTAAGTTAAGTACACACTAAAAACAAAAGAGATGAAAACTATTTTAAAAGTTATAGAACAAAAAGAACACGACAGATATATTTTTTTAACCTATTCAAAAAATGAAATAATAGGTTTAAATTATCATCAAGGGTTAGACAAAATAGAACACACATACGCAGAACCAGACCCAGAATTATCTAATATTTTTAAAAGATATTCAAAAAAACATTCGGATTTGGATTGGAAAGATAGAGTAAACAAATCTATCGAATTATATCAACAAGCTTTTTTATGGCAACAAACAAACATAATTTTGCCAACTTCACAGAAAAAAATAATTCAAAAGGCATTAGAATTTTATTTAACCCAATATAAAAAATTCAATCAAGACCCAACACAAGACGAAAACTATGAAATATTTGACATAATTACTTTACAAGCACTATTTAATTACAATATAGAAGTTAATTTAAATGAATATGAGATAGAAAATTTTACTCATATAAACGGAGTTGATTTACCAAAATATATTTAAACCGCACACACTAAACAACATGAAAACACAAAAGCAAGTAGTACAAGAAAACGTACAACAATACGGATATATAGCGCAAACAAACGAAGATTTATTTAAGCTTATAAATTACAAGTCCAGCGAAGAAGAATTTTATAATTCGCTACAATTTCAAGCATTCAAGGAACTGCAAAGAAGGAAAGCAACCGAAGATATTAAAAAAATTACCAGCGCAAACGATAGTTTGAATCATTTATCATTTTTGCAGGGATATGCGCACGAAGAATTTTGGGTTATTTACCTACGCAGAAATAATACAATCATTAAAAAAATCCAGCATAGCAAAGGCGGAACATCGGGAACAGTGGTAGATGTTAGGCTAATTATGAAAGATGCTATTATTGAAAATGCAAGTGCATTAATTTTAGGACACAACCACCCCAGCGGAGAACTAAATCCAAGCGAAGCAGATAAAATCATGACTAATAGAATCATTGAATCTGCAAAGCTAATGGATATAGCAGTTTTAGACCATGTAATAATAGGCGGAAAAGGTGGCTATTATTCATTTTCAGAAAAAGGATTAATTTAATAAGATGAACGCAACACCGAAAGCAACATTTTATCTAGCAGAACTAGGCGCAGAACTAGCCGAAATGTTTATAGAAATGAAATACGAAGGACAAAACGTGCCAATTTACAACATCAAGGATAATGAAGATGAAATGAGATACACAGATAAAATCCAAGATGAATTTAATGATGTATACAGTAAAATCGAAACCTATTTATTAGAAACCCAAATTTAAAACAATGCCATACATTAACGATAAAATAACAGATTTTCAAATTAATGAAGTCAGCAGAAATTATTACAAAGTTACCTATACTTCGCCAACAAACGGAAAGCAATGGAGCAAGGAAACCGATGATAAAGAACTGATTAAAAACATACAAGAACAAAAAGCATTGATAAGTAATTTAAGAAAACTAAAATTTATTTGTAAACTTTAAAACACGCAAACTATGAACACATTAACACCATTCAGCAGAAGAACCGCAGAAGATATTTATCTAGAATATGTAAATGACTGGCTAACAATAGACGCAATGGCGGAAAATTACGGAATGAGTCCAGAGAAATTAGGTCAAATAATAGCTTCAATTAAATACCAGCATGAAAAAGCATAAATTCATAGGCGAAAAAATTATCGTGGCTATTCACTTATTGTTAATAGTGATAGGAACATCATATTTAGGAATAATTATTTGTAAATTAGTTTATCATTTATTTAAAAATTAACATTATGAATCAAATCTTTAACAATATGGAAGAAAAACTAAAAGCTCTTCAAGAATTTAAAAAGCTAGGCATTGAAGATGACCAAGCACTAGACATAGTATTTGAATCAGTACAAGAAAATGAAAGTATGCAATTAATGCAACAAACATTTAAACTAGCTTTTTTATATGGACAACTGCATGAGCAGAATAAAAAAGATGAAAATTATAAATACACAGACTTGCAAACACAAGCCGAATGTGTTAAAATATGCACCTCAATAATGAAAAACTAATGGAAACGAACCACATAATAGCAATAACAGTATTGCTTTTAGCTTCAGCAGGTGCAACATTTGCTTATCTGCTTAAAAATTCTGCTATTTACCCGAAGCGAAAATCGTCAATGCAAGAAGATGAAGAGTTTATGTACAACTTTTTAGTTATAATGGGAATAGCTTCGGTAATTGGGTTAGTATGTGCAACAATCATATTAAATGGCTACTTTAAATACGTTTTTTAATTACCATTAGTATTTTATTGATATGCAATTAAGCCTATTAAATACAATTTAAATCAATTAATTAAAAAAATATTTGGTAGTTAATTAAATACTACTAAATTTGCAATTCACACACTAAACAAAATCATTATGGAAGAAATTGTCAATCTAGTGCAAAAGTCTATTGAAGATGAAAAATGGAGTATTGCCTACCACGAAGAAAAAATCAAGAACGCTAATTCAAATCTAACTATTCTTGAAAATCAACTAATTGAATTAAAATCACTAATTAATTTAAGCTATGCAAAATTACAATCAGTATCAGACAATGAACTATAAACTTGCCTACTCTACCGATATAGGTAAAAGAGAAAAGGTAAGCCACTGGGCAGTCTATTATGGGAATAGGCAATTAACAACCCCAATGAATTATGCGCTTTGCAAAACCAATTTAAATAACTTTAAGATGCAAGGCATAGAGTTTCCAAATAGGGAACTACTAAAGATAAGACCAGCAGGATGATTTATGCTTGTAAATGTATTAGTATTTATTTTTATCGCGCTAATGTTTGCTTTATGCACATTCAGCGTAGGCTTAGAAGTCACAGTATTTATATTTATAGTGACAATTTTATCACACATTAAACTAAAAAAATGAAACACATTATTGAAGACTTAGAAATAAGTATTGATTGGGAACAAATCGAATTAACGGAAGTACACGATTCTGGTTGCACAGAATGGGCAGTTGAAGGAGAAGGGTCAAATGGTAAAACTTATCAAGGGAATGCCACTTACCAAGATGATGAATTAATTGAAGTAATACACATAGAAGAAATTTAAAATTATGGAAACGAAAAAAGTAAAAGAAGAAAAGTTAAACCTATACCAAAAGTTATTGGTAATTCAGCAATCAGTAGTTGGACTAGGTAAAGACAAAAGCACCAAAACGCAGTACAATCCTAGCGGATATGCTTATGTTACAGGTTCAAAAGTATTAGAACACATTAAGCCATTAATGAATGATTTAGGAATCATTTTAAAACAAGAAGTTTATGCTTGTCAAAACCAACGTATAGATTATACTACAAAAAATGGTTCTAAATCCGAAATACTAACCAACTTATCTATGACGTTCACATGGGTAGATTGCGAAAGCGGAGAGAAAGATGTAAATCTATTCGGAGCAAATGGTCAGAACGATTGGGAAAAAGGATATGGAAGCGCATTAACCTATGCAGAAAGATACTTTTTACTTAAATACTTCCATATATCAACAGATGAAGATGATATTGATAACCCAGACCGCCAAACTTCCGCACCAATACCATTGAAAGAACCAGTGCAAGTAAAAGAAGATAGCGAAGCAAGTAGGGTAGCTACTATGCAAGGAAGAAGCAACCCAGAATTTCCATCTGGATTAGGTCAATCTATTCTAAATGCTAAAACGCAAGAAGATTTAAAAGTAATATGGGAAAGCAATCCGGCACTACACACAGAGAAAAAATTCACAGATGCAGTAACTGCACGTAAAAAAGAAATACTAAACAAATAATCATGGGAGTAACAAAAACAGAATTTATAACTCTTAGAGAGGGAGAATTAGCAAACGAAGAAACGGCACTATCTTTTGAATTAAACAACCTACTTGAATTAAATAAAGCCAGTATAACTGCCTTAGCACAGTCAGTAGTGTATGATATTGAAGAAGGTAATTTGGATGCCATACAAGCCTTGATTTACGCAGTCAAAGGAGAGGAATTTTTTAAGTCAGTAGTTAATAATGTTAGACCTATTGTAGCAAGTAAGCAAATCCAAAAAGGTGGACTTAAAATGCACGATACGGAAATTATCGAAAAGAAAAACCCAGACAAGTATGACTTTAGTGTTTGCAATGATAGTGAATGGGATAGCCTTAACACAAAACTAAATAGCATTAAGGCTTATATGAAAACGCGAGAAATATTCCTTAAAACATTGACCGAGCCAATGGCTACAATGGATGGAGAAATTATTAACCCTCCAGCTATAACTTATGGCGCACAGAACATAGCAGTAAGCCTAAAGTAGCATCAACCCCCGATGAAAAGTCGGGGATTTTTAAACCTAAACTAAATCAAATGATAGTAGCAGTAAGAAAAACAGTATATCCAAACGGACAAGAAGTAGAACACAATGGTTCAATGAAAGTTGAACTAGACCAAGCACCAGACACCAAGCAATTCAATAAATTTTTTGATACATTGTACAAGAGTATAAACAAACAGTACAAATGCAGTTTGAGGAACAAGCAATAGAGAAAAGCAGGAAAGAAATCTTATCAGAACTGATTATACCATTACAAGCACAAATAGAAATCCTTGAATATATAAAGAGGTACGATAAAATAGACTGTTCAGAAAGATTAAACAAGTTATACAAGGAAGTTAACGGATTGAGAGAGGAATACTTTACATTATGACAGAAAAGAAATTTAGGCAACACAAACTTATCACTAGAGATACGCACAAAGCGGTCTGTATCCTATGGGATGACCAAGTGTATCTAGCCAAGAGAGAAGCCAAGAGAAACAATACAAGCAAGGATTATGTAATACGCAGAGCCTTAGACCAATACTTTAATATTAAAACAAACCGAAGAGGTGAACTAAATATACCGAATGATGACTAAATTAAACATATTAGCAATAGACCAAGCCAGTAATTGTGGCTGGAAGACCAAGAATGCACATGGCGTATGGGATTTTACCACCAAGAAAGATGAGAGTTCTGGAATGAAAATGCTTCGATTCAGAGCAAAGCTTAGAGAAGTTTGCAATATTGAAGAAATAAACCTTATTGTGTACGAAAGAGTAGCAGGGCAACACAAAAACTCTATCATTCACGCTTCTAAAATGGTTGCTATCATTGAAACCTTTTGTGAGGAAAACAATATTGAATACAAGGCAGTATCAGCAACAGAGGTAAAGAAGTTTGCTACTGGTAAAGGGAATGCGAATAAGGAAAGAATGATTGAAGCCGCGAGGGAAAAATACGGATATGAAGGCAATAATGATAATGAAGCCGATGCTATTTTAATTTATCATCACACCCTAGAGGATTTAAACCTATGACTGCGACTTTGCTTGAACAAATAATCCGTAACCACTTTCCAGATATTAAGAACCTAGCAGTAACAATAAATGAAAAAGGATATAAACTACGCTTCGAGGATAAGCGATATGCGTTTTCGGATGTGTACCGAACTGTGAGGAATTATGTATTAGAACAACACCACTTATAATTAAATTATGACACCGAAAGAAAAAGCAAAAGAGTTATTTGAGAAATTTTACTATGTAAGAGATGAGCAAGGGTTTCATTCTGTAAATAAATATAGAGCCAAACAATGCGCATTAAAAGCAGTTGATGAATTAATTGACGAAAATGAATATCTTGAAGAAATTGTAAAAGCAGGATTAAAAAAGCAATTTTGGGAAGAAGTTAAACAAGAAATAGAAAAATTGCTATGATAAAAGAATTTATACCCTACGAACAAGCATTAGAACTTAAAGAGGTTGATTTTAATGAATTTTGTTTTGGTTATTACAATAATAAAAAAGAATTAACTTTTAATATAAATAATAACCCTGTTGCTAAAGATTACATATGGGTAGGTAATGAAATAATTCCAATAGAAATGATTTTAGCACCAACATTCTCACAAGCATTTAGATGGTTTAGAGAGAAGCACAATCTATTTTCTTTCATAACAACAATTGATGTGTATAACCAAGCATCCGATAGTTATAGCTTTAAGTTTTGCTTTTGGCTCAAAGATGTTGAAAATATTACGATGCCTGTTTGTGAAACTTACGAAGAAGCAGAACTTGCTTGCCTTAAAGAATTAATTGAAATGGTTAAAATTAAAACAATATAAAAATGCTATGATTAAGAAAGTTTGTGGGATATGCAATAACCCGACCAAGCCAATTTGGAAAGCTAAGACAAGAGATAACCCTTGTATGTGTAAAGATTGCTATGCAGTAGAGAAGTCCTCGCAGAAGCCACCAATTAAAGCGAGACATCCTATTAAAAAGATTTCAGACAAGCAAACTAAAATCAATTCGGCTTATTCGGTGTTAAGGTTGCAGTATTTAAAAATGTTTCAGCATTGCAAAGTAAGCTCGCCAGATTGTACATTTACATCAACGCAAGTACATCATAAAAACGGAAGAGGTAAAGATAGCGTACTTGATACAACAACATGGCTACCAGTATGTCACAACTGCCATAGAATGATAGAAGAAAACCCTGCATGGGCTTACGAATTTGGATATTCAACAAAACGATTAAATAAATAAAATGGAACAAAGCAAACCAACACCACTAGAGTCTGCGCTAATACTAAGTTATGTTCACGCAGACCAACTAATCAAATGTTTAGATACAGTATTAGTCGAAATGAAAGCATTAAAAGACCCAAGAGTAGGAAAGTTCCAAAGTCTGCTTGAGAAGTTATTAGGTGCATCTAAACGAGCTTTTGCCAATGTAGAAAAGAATATCCAAGACAAAGAAGTTTTAGATGAAGAGTTGTGGGATATGATAGGCAATAACTGGGAACATATAGATAACTCAAACACAACCAAGGATTTATAGAAATTAAAATATCGCTCGTTCTTTTAAGTACCAATTAAAAAGTCCTATCTTCGCGAGGGTAGGCAAAATTTAGTCAGGTGGGCGTAATGAGGAAAGGCTCCAAGTCCGTTAAAACGGTTGCTTATCCGGTTCGAGTCCGGCCCTGACGCTAACAATTTAATATACTTATAAACAAAAACAAATGGAAATCAAAGGAGCAGTAGTAGCAATCGGTGAAACACAACAAGTAACCGAGAAGTTTAAAAAAAGAGATTTAGTAATTCAATACGCAGAAAATCCAGAATACCCAGAAACAGTTAAGTTTGAAGCTACCCAAGCAGGATGCGAGAAGCTAGATGAACTTCGTGAAGGAGATGAAGTAACAGTGCATTTCAACCTTCGTGGTAGAGCATGGAAAGACAAGAACGGAGTAAACCAATACTTCAACACACTTAACGTATGGAGAGTAGACTTGAATAAAACATCTTCCGAGCCAATGAAAGCAAATAATGTGCTTAGTAATGATGATGCGGAATCAGATTTACCTTTCTAAAATATGAAAGAGATACTTAACAAAATAAAAAACTCTAAAGATAGCGACTTTGTTATCAATGGTTTTAACGAAATAGTATCGGTCAATGATTTTGATGAAGAAGTTATACTATTCTTTAATGCAAAACGAGCTATTGAAGACTTCTTTGAAGGAAATAAACTACCAGTACATGACCCTTCTGGAGACCCACAGCTAGAATCAAGCATTGCAGTTTCTGGCAAGGAGTACATAGAATCCGTATTTGATAAGAATTACGATGATGCTTTAGAGTATATCGTTGGAATTGCTAAAAACTAATACAAGCACCAGCCATTAATTTGGTTGGTGCTTTATAATAATTTGCCTTTGTAAATTAATGATGTGTTATTTTTAAGATTACCATTCAATTTAGCGCTTAATGTACAAACAGGAATTTTATGAGCCATTGCAGCATCAGTTAAACTTTTGTATGTTATTCCAGATATTACATCATAAACAATTTTAGATTTTGTTTGCTTATTGAAATTAACTGTTGCTAATCTTTTATTTTCTGTATTGACTTTTAACCCAGTAGCCCAAGCGTGTTTATGATTTTCTGATTGCGTACACCACTCTAAATTTTCAATAGAATTATCTGTTTTAATTCCATTTTTATGATTTACTATATCTTTTCCTGATATTGAAGGTAAAAAAGCCTGAGCAATTAATCTATGCAATAAAAAATATTTTGCATTCTTATTTAAATACAGGCATGCTTGCTTATATCTCTTTTTTCCATCAAATCTGTCTTTAAGTATTTTTTCTGTTTTATGGTAAACGCTTTTTATTCTACCTAAATTACTTACCATATATAAGGTTTCGTAACCCTTAACATCTTTCCAGATTTCCATATTTATTGCTTTAAACACTAATTTACAAATAATATGTAGTATTTTATAGTATTTTGCCCTTTAATATTCTGAAATTTCTCACGCTATAATTTCCGTTTGAGCTTGTTTTAATATGCGCAAACCCATGTGAATAGTTATTTGATACTGGATTGTATTCTGGTTGCAATTCCGATAAACAACCCATGCTCCAGCAGGTAATTAAATCTCCGCCAAGTGAAATCTCAGAATGTTCGGACACACGATGTGAATGGCCTACAATCGCACTTTCTTTTGTTTTAAGGAATAACCCTCTTGCTGGATTAACTGGCGCACCAAAGCCCCTAAAAAACAAATGTCCATGATGTAAACTTAGCTTACCAGCTTTTATAATTGTTTTATCATTTATTGTATGTATTCTTTCCTCATTCAATCGTAATCTTTCCTCTAATCTAAAATAAGGGTCATCAAATATTTCTGGCGCTTTGGCCATTAAAAAATGCTCAAACCTTACATCGTGATTGCCAAAGGCCCAATATATTCGAGCATCAGGAAATGTTTTCCTTAGAATAACCAAAAAGGCTTTAGTTGTATCAAACTCATGCTTTATTGAACGCTTTCGCGGGTCTTTCTCAAACCTTGAAACGCCATAAAAATCCATGACATCGCCCAGCATAATAATAGTATTTACTTTCTGCTCTTTCCCATAATTTAAGGCCGCAGTAATGGCATCAATCGAATGATAAGGTATATGCAAATCAGAAATTAAAAGTATGTTATTATCCGCTATTGGCAGTACATAAGGCTCTCTGATTTTTTCCTCTGAATCTGGCAGTTTGTAGGGATTTGTATCATACGTTTTTTCAGTATGCAATGATTTATCCTTTATATTATATGGCCCCATTTTGCCCCGAACCATCCTTACTAATGACCTTGTGCTTTCCACAGTTGTAAACATTAATGGATTTTCCTTGTATATTTTTTTGGCCATTGTTAAATCGGCATGGTCTGGAAATCTAACCAAATATTCTCTCACTAAATCGCTTTTAAGCATATTATTTTTTGTAAGTAAACCAAATCCAAGCACAAGCTAATGCAACAAGAACAAAACCAATACTAAGCATGCTTGACTTGTCCTTTGCCTTATTTACTTTGCTAACTTTCACCTTGTCCTTCACACTCACTTCAATTTTCTTAACCTCTTTTATTTTGGTAGTTTCAGATATTGCTTTCCTTTCAGATTTAATCTCATATCTGAATATACGTTTTACTACTTTCCCACTATCATTTAAGAACTCTTCTATTGTTCTATTTTCGGTAACTATACGAGATGTATCAATCAACACCATAGCAGTATTGGAATTAACCTCTGTCACTTCATTTCGCTGGATTATAGCCACGCTATCTACTTTAGTCGTATCTTTTACCTTA
>Ga0196901_1001371_pt1 | contig 12309 bp, 16 predicted proteins | sample CB_VirMetaG_FD_169099 | JGI IMG/M metagenome (GOLD analysis project Ga0196901, IMG submission 169099) | Freshwater to marine saline gradient viral communities from Chesapeake Bay - CB_1504_1 Viral MetaG (v3) (version 3) | ecosystem: Environmental > Aquatic > Marine > Coastal | place: USA... | reverse complement strand
TTTTCAAGTTTCGCAATCGACAATATCGGAAGTCCGTAACGGCAAAAGGTGGTGTCATGTCTAATCTGTGCAATCGCCCGATCTACCAGAAAGGCCAGCGCCCGCAGAGGGTCAAGGCAATCCGCGACGACGCCAGAGGCCGCGCCTGCACCCTGCAAATTCCCGGCACATGCTGCCACGACGACGCCCGCACAGTCGGGTGCCACATGCGTCTCTTTGGCTTTGGCGGCATGAGTCAGAAGCCAGACGATGTTTTCATTCTGGACGCCTGCGACCAGTGCCACGCGGTTTTTGATAGCCGCGACAAGTGGGCCGATGCCGCGATTGGATGGGACGACGTGTTGCGGGCATTCATGCAGACTTTGAGCAATCGCCGCGCTTGCGGCCTTATCAGGATAGGAGACGGATGATGTTGACAGAGCACGACGAGCCTATGCCGCACTTGGCGGATAAATTCGACATTGAGGCCCGCATCCGCAGCGCGCTCACAACAGAGGGGGAAGAGTGATGAGAATGCCCAAGAAAATGAGTGACCTCTTGAAACTTGCTGGCATGACTGAGGGCGACTTACCAAGCACAGAGGAAGAATGCCAAAACGAAATTGACTTGGCTATAACGGCAGTAGCCGAAATCAGAAGCCAGATTTTCGATGAAGCGGCTGGGCTTACATCGCGCTCGCTGTCAGACCATACTTGGACGTACCGCGCAAGAGCCGCCGCCAAACATGCGCAGGCAAAGGTGAACGCCTTAAAGCGCCAAAAAAATACGCTGCTGAATGAGCGACTGAGGCAAACAGTCGATGAGCGAAAAGCGAACAAAAAAATGAACATGGAGGCGCTGCGCCTCGCTATTGAACGTCAGAAGATTAAAGCCAAAACACATATCGCCCACATGGAAATGGATGCCGTAGTTGCATTGCAAGCTGTTCGCGAGTTGCTCAAGACCATGCCGGAACCAGACCGAAAGCCGTTTTATGACGCGATGAGCGAGGCGCAGGAGAAACATAGGAGCGCAAGGCAATGAGCGCGCCGGTAGGGCCGAACCAAGCCGCCGAGGCGCTGGGATGTTCGCGCAGGTTTCTTGACGAAGCTATCAAGTCCGGTGAACTTGTGCCGATCAAGCACTATGACAAGCGCGGCAATCGTCGGGTATTCTATCCCGAACAAATCCGCGCAATCAGAAAGGCAATGACGGAATGCGCCTCAAAATCAAATGGGTCGAAGGCTGGGCGCATGTCACCGGGACCGGACCTGATGGGCAGCGCATCAGACGCGCTCTCAAAACTCGTGATTCTCGCAGAGCGGAGATCCTAAGAGCAGACTTGGAGCGCAAGCTGTTCGAGGCAAGCGTTCTGGGTGTCAAAGAGGTGCTGACGTTCGAGCAGGCCGCAGTTGCCTACGCAGAGAATGGCGGAGACACAAGGTTTCTGGTGAAAATGGCGAAGGAATTGCAGGGCGTGAGACTGAGAGACATTACACCCCACGCGGTGCGGGTCGCGGCCAAAAACGCTTACCCTGCAGGATCAGCGGCCACGCGTAACCGCCAAGGGATTACGCCAGTGCGAGCGGTCATCAATTACGCGCACGAGCAAGGCTGGTGTGGTGCGATCAGGGTCACGGGCTTCACCGTCGAAAAGCCAAAGCGCAAGTCTGTTGATCGGGCATACCTGGACACCTTGCGACCGCACCTGCCACCTAATTTATTTGCGCTCTTGCTGTTTCTGTTTACGACGGGGCGGCGCGTAGGTGACGCGATTTACATGCAGCCGGATTGGATCAATGGCAACGTGGTCGAGATACCAAAGACCAAGAACGGGGACGCGGCCACCGCGCACCTGACACCAGAGGTCGCCGTGATTATCGCCGGGCTGGACCCGGTGAATGGTCGCGTGTTCGGGTACAAAGACCGCCGCAGCATATACGGTACGCTCAGACGCGCCTGCAAGGCCGCTGGCGTCGAATACCTTGGGACGCACCAGTTAGGCCGCCACAGCTTCAACACGCACCTGCACGAGGCAGGTTTCAGCATCCCCGACATTGCCAAGGCGAGCGGGGCGAAGGACCATCGGCTGTTGATGGAAACCTACATCCACCCCAGCGATAAGTCGGCAGAGGTGGTGAGATTGTTTAGTAAGAAGGGATGATGTGATGGCAGCATATGAAGCCGCTGGCGAGACCGACGAATGGTACACGCCCGCATATATCTTTGATGCGCTTGGCGTGTCGTTTGATCTGGATGTAGCTTGCCCCCCAGGAGGGCCGCGCCATGTTCCCGCAGCGTCTTATTTCAGCGCGGATGCGCTTGAGCGTGGTTGGCATGGTCTGGTGTGGATGAACCCGCCTTTTGGCCACCAAAACACAAAGCGGCTTTGGTTAAAAAAGTTTTTTGACCACGGGAATGGCATTGCGCTTTTACCAGATAGAACAAGCGCGCCGTGGTGGCAGGAGTTTGCGCCGATGGCTGATGCTGTTCTGTTCGTTGCGCCAAAGGTTAAATTTGAACGACCGGATGGGACGCGAGGCGAACAGCCGGGAACAGGTACAACTCTTTTTTCTATCGGTGAACTCGGTACTAACGCAATTTTAAGCGCGCGCCAACTCGGTCAGGCATTTCTGCCAGCGCAAATTGACAAGAAATTGACACGGAAAAAATGGGACTGGCGCAAGTGATTGATTTTCAAGGTGGAAAATGGCTTCTCAACTCCCCTGCTAAGGGAGTAACGTGCAAGCGTTCGTGGGTTCGAATCCCATCGTCTCCGCCAACCAAATCATTGATATTGTTGAAATTTACAAAGGGCGTCAATCTGATTGACATTCTTTAGTTTAGCACAGCTTTGCGCCGATTCGCGCCACTTGGTGGCAAGTTTTTGGCAAGGTCGAAATGGCCTCTGCCTTCGGAGGGCAGTTCAGAACCCGCCGCGCTCTTGCTTTCAAGGGTTTTCAGTTGCTTTCAAGGGCTGCAATCGCCCGCAATAACCGCCCAAACAGGGGCGAAACGGGGGCCAATCGGGGGTTAGGCCTTGCTCTCATGCTTTCGGCTCCTTTCCTGTGTCCCACCTGTTGCCATAGCGGCGCACAAAGATGCTGCTCGAAAGGTTAAAGTAGCTACACCGCAAAACCACAAAGCCGCCCGCGCCGTCATAGAGGATCACTTATGCGCCGCAAGATCGGTTGTGGATCAGTTTCGGATTTTACGAGAGTACGAAAGGATTTTACGAAAGCCCTCACTCAACGCATCCATGGGCCTCACTCAGCCGCCCATGGATCGCAACAAACTCACCCACCGGGCGATCACTCACCAAAGCCGTGATCGTCGCCTGTGTGGCGCGTGGGGGGCACGGGGCAACGTCCCCATAAAGCGCGTCAGAAGGGGCAACCCACCGAAAGCACCCGGCCAAGTTCAGAGCACAAATCAGCATCAGGAAGGTCTTTGACTTCACCAGCATCTTTTTTCGCGTCCTCTATGTGTTTCAGCCGAGCGGCGTTCCCAGCCGCCTCAAGTTCGGCCCGCGCGTCTCGTGCCGCGTCCCAGCGGTTATATCCGATCAACGCCAGGATGGCGGCAACCAAGCCCCCGGCGATATAAAGACGGGTCACCGAACACCACCGCCCCATTTTTTCAGCCGCTCGCGCATGATGTAAAGCGCCAGGATGATGACCGCCCCAGCGATGCAAAGCGCCACGATCTGCGCAGTGCCGTCCAGCATCGCAACAGCGCCTGCCGCCGTGCTTACACCCGCCGCAGCTTGCCCGGCGCTGGCAAGAACGGTTGTGGAACCCGCCGCGCTCTCTCGAACCGGATCAGGGCGCGGCAATGGCGCTTGCGTATCGTCACTCAGGAATAGTCGCGCTTCGGCCTCACGGCGACGCACAAGGCCGCGCAGAACCTTGCCACCTGCCTTGTTGAACCACGTCATAGCCTCCGCAGCACCTTCGAACTCGCCAGAGTTGAACCGTTTCAGGGCTGTGGAATTGATGAAGGCCCCCGGCCCGATGTTGTACGCAAGCGAAAGCATTGCGCCGTATTGGTTGTCTGTCGGCTTTCGCGTGAAGTGAGGCGTGATCTTGTCCGCAAATTTATTCAGAGCGTCGTGCAGCATCGCCCGCGCCTCTGGCTCTGATATCCGCATCCCCGGCTTGACAATCACGCCGATCCCCGCCGCCGTTGTTGTGCCATAGCCAATGGTCCAGACCCCAACCGGGTCTTGATATGCCTCAAGCCGCAAGCCCTCATGCTCGATAATCAGGTCAATCGCTTCTTTGGTCAGTTTCATTCCATCACCTCTCCGACGACAAAACTGCCCGTTGTCGTCACTAAATATCCAAATTCATTTGTGTACGTCCAAGCCGCTGACCCAATGTCACCGGGCTGCAATGGCGGGCATTCATCGCCTACCCAATCCTTGACCGACCAGGTGGAATCCTCGCCAGTGTAAATCGCCTTGGCGTCGCCTGCACCAGCACAAAGCAGGCGATTCACGCCGTTTTCGGTGCGAGTTATGCGGGCAACCCAATCCGCCGATAAGTTGCCAGACAGTCGCTGCGTGACAGTGCCGTTGCCATTGTATCGCAGTAACTCAAGCGTAAGCGCAGTCGGGGGATGATCGATTGCCAAGTCAAATCCGGTGTTGGTGATCGAAAAACCAGCGACCAACGCAAACGCTGCAGCAGCAAATGTGAAAGGCCCGTTCATCCGAATATCCCCATGTTTATCAACCAAGCCACCCCAGCGCCGAGAACCGCCGCCCCGCCGATGATTTTGCCGAGCGCCTTCGCGCCTTTGTTTAGCTGGTCCATGCCAATCACTGTCTGCCACGTTTCCCGTGCCTCATTGATAAAATGTCGGTGCTCTGCGGTTTCTTCCGGCGTCAGCGGCTCTTGACTGAACCCTCTACCGTCAAAATAATCGTCAGCCATGCGGCCCCCTTGTTCATCGCTTCGCTATGCGTCGCCAGAGGCAAACGACATAGACGGCCAACCGCCGCGCAACTTTGATTGTCAGATTATTTAGATTTCTTCTGCCGAGCGCGCCACAGAAGCGCCGCCACTACGGCTAGGGCCAGATCCAAAACGGCGGACCATGCCAGCAATTCCACGGCCAATTCTGCGGAGACCCGGAAGCCCAAGGCAAAAAATAGCGCCAACCCCAAGAACGTCAGAAAGCACAAGAAACGGATTGCCGATTTCATAGGGAAGGCCCACCAGTCGCGCGGGTAGAACACAAAGCCCCGCCACAACCAATAGTAGACCGGAAATCAGAAAAGTCCTATTACCCTGCATCCCGATAATGCCGCCGAATGCCACCCAGATGACACACGATAGAACCCAAAATGCTGCAGTCGAAAGCCCCAACTTAGCAGCATATACCGCCACCAAACCGCTGATAACGAGAGCCAAAGCCGATCTATGCCGCCAATCCGACGCCAGCATCAGCACAGCGCCAAAAAGCGCATAGATCGGCCAGACCATTATTTGCCACCGAAAGCGGGTGAAATGTCGGGCGATACGTTGCCCGCCTGTGTTGCAAGCCCCTTGGCGGTTTTGGCAGCCCCCGCCGCCCGCGTGATGAAAGCGTTCGCATCCGCAGTTAGCGTGCAGACCCCAGCCTTGTCGCAGGTTTCCTTTTCCAGATCGCAGAGCAGCTTGATTGCAATCTCAAGATGCTTGTGGGCTTTATCGTAAGTTTTCTGATCCATTTTCAGTCCTTCATGTTATGCTCATGCGGCTTTTCCAACATCACCGACTTCAAGCCGTTTTCCTGTTCCTTGAAAGTTCATTGTGCGTTCTTTTAAACAACTGTTCCATCGGCGTCTGCCCAATTTGTACCATCGTACCAAATAGGTTTACCCAGCGTTCGGTCATACCACTGAAAGCCCTCGTAAATCTGCGTAGTCGGGCGCTGCGCTGTGGTTCCCGCACCAGCAACGACTGACGTCCCGTTAATGGCCCGCAATGATCTGGCAATCTGCACTGAAGAAATGTTCGCGCTATCGGCTGTATATATGTCACCCATCCCTACAACGTCAGCAAGCTCCTGCGTTGCCGCCTTCAAAATACTCGGGCCGTCATTGCCTGCGTTGTCCCGGCTATGCGGCTCACTATATACAAGCCGATACTTGGTGCCGCCACTGTCAATTGGCCTAGTGACGCTCTGCACATATCCATCCGAGACGTTGCGGACCCCATCAGACATTATGGGTTGCAAACCGTCAAAGTTTTTTACAAAAACATTCGCTGCCAGTAAGATGAAAGAATAGCCGTTTTCTTTTGCGGTGTCGCCAATGTAGAGATTGCCAGAAAAGTCAATGTGGACGTTTGACGTTCCGGTTTCTGCTTTTACAATGGCCTCAAAAGAGTTGATGCCGCTGGGGTCGGCTTCGAAAATATTGTTTCGCGCGTTGCATCGCCACAAACCAGCCCGATCAAAATAAGCCAGATAATCCATGCCCGAATAAGTTATGTTGGAATTGCTGTATTCCAAAAAATTACTATTCCAGAACATTGCTTTAGGGATGCCTTTAGAATTAGTGCCCACACGATTGAAAAACAAATATGCCTCGACAACGTTATCGTAAACATTCGACGCACTAACCCACTCATAAAACATGGCCTTGTCAGCGGCGGCAAAGACATTGCAACGGACGAAGACCGAACCATAAAGAGAGCCTGCGCCGCCGCCAGATGGAACCGGATCATTGAAAAAGCAATGGTTGGAATAGGATATGAAATTACATTCGCGCGCTTCCAAACCGTGAAAAGCATTGATGTTGTTCTTTTCAGTATAAAGAACTGCGCCGTCTGCCTCAATGCTTATGCGGTCAAACGAACAGTAAGCCGCACCAAATGAGTCCGCGAAAAGAAAGTGACTTGTGGGTGCCCAAAGCAAGGTTTCTTCTGACGACTGACCGACAAAATGAAACGAGCGATATGTAATCTCTACCGGGTCATCGAAGGGATAGATACCACCGCCAAAAACAACCCGAAAACGGTTGTCAGTGAGCATTTGAAGGATAGTGCGGTTTGTATTGGCGATAGTGGGTGCCGCGCCATAGGTCGCATTTGTCCCGTTTATGAACGTGTTATAATCCGAAAGCGAAGCCTTTTCGCAATCGAACCACTCAAAGAAGATGCCGTCTTTGTTCGCTACGCTGCCCGTAAGAGTTATTGTTTTGTCTAAACCACGCGCCCCGAAAAACAAGCAGTCGTCGCAGGCAATGGTGCCGTTTGACAACTTGCCACCGCCAAAGGTGATCGACCGACCTACCCCGACATTGAGCGTGCCGCCGCCCAGATCGAAGTTGCCCACCGGGATAAGAAGCTCCACGTTCCCCGCGTCGAGCGCCGCCTGAATCGCAGTCGAATCATCTGCCACGCCATCGCCTACCGCGCCGAAAGCCTTGAGGTTGAATCCTTGGTCATTGGGCAGCACATACAGCTTTTGCGATCCTCCCGCTGTCGTCAGATGATGATCCGTCGCGCCACTTGCTGCTGCTTTATACGTGTACCCACCCTCAATAACCTGTATCAGCGTGTCTTCTGGATAGGTGGCTGTGCTAGCGTTAAGGTCTGCGAAGGTGTCAAACATTGCGCGCCCGAGCCACCCAATGAAAGTCTCTGTCGATACGCTATCCCGACGATAAACTTGCACTCCCGGCTCTGTCTGCACAAGGAAAGGTTCAGTGTCAGCCACAAGTGCCCTTCCTGCCGCGATGGTCAAGGCAAGTGGTGCACCCGCCGCCAAAGCCGCAAGTTCAGCCTGCGTCCGTGCCGTTGCGGATGCGCTGGCTGACGATGCCGATGCTGTTGCAGATGCGGACGATGCGCTAGCTGACGCTGCCGATGCGCTAGCTGACGCTGCCGATGCTGTTGCAGATGCGGACGATTTCGCTGCGTGGTGTAGAGCCGAAAACTGGCCAGAAACAACCTCGCTGTCTTCTGGATTTTCTGCCCACTCTTGCGCAAGAGTTTCCGCAGCAGCTAGATTATCGCCGACCGCCCCAAGTCCGTCCCGCAAATCCTTTTTCTGCGGGTTCCATGGCCCGCTCGTCGCATCGCCGTCCGTGTTGAACTCGCGAAAGATTGTGCGGATATCATCACCAATAGGCATTTCACGCGCTCCTTATACCGTGTCAGATTGTGGGCCGGTCTCAGTGGACGCGACCAGTGATGGATTAAGCGTCACGACCCAGTAGTACCAAGTGCCTGCCGCTGGTGTGTCTGTGTAGGTGGAGGGCTGCCCCGCAACGCCGGTCACGTCCGCAAGGACTGAAGCCGCGCCAAACACGGATGTTGCGCCGGAATAGATGCGGGTCTTGGAGTACCCCGTCACGCCATTCGTCCAGTCAAGGACGATATCAGAAACAGCGGTGACTGCGGTAAATGCCGCTGGCGCATCCGGCGCTACCGGGTTGGATACGACTGTGATCGTCTCGATTTCGGTATATCCGAAGGATTCAGGGTCTACTCCATCGGACTGGGCGGCGACGCGCTCGCCGACCCATGAAGCGCGTACTTCATAATCGCCCTCTGCGATCACGCCGGTTGTCGCGCGATATGTATCGGGCGATGTGGTTGCAGGTATCCACGCCGTCTCGCCGGTCAGCCGATACTCGACCGCCAAAATAACATCTGTACGCCCCGGATCAGCGACCACCGCGACGATTTGCGCGCCGTTTGTCGTGCCGGAAATAGAGATGACCTCTTGTGAGAGTGTCAGGGTTTGCGGTGCTGTGATCGTCTGTGCGTTCTGCGCCAGATCGGCCAGCGGCGTCGGCGGTGGGCTTAGGTCTTCCGCTGCAACGGTCCAAGCGTCAAAGATGCTGCGACATTTGATGACGCACTTGCGCGCTTGCAGATCCGCCGCGTGTTCCATGACCTCATAAACACCGCCCCATCGCGGGTGGTCGATCTCAATCGTGTGGATGCCATCTCCCTTTGGGAATCGTGCCTTGATGCCGACGAGGTTTGTCGTGATCGTCAGCACCCATTCCGGCTGTGCCCGCGCCCTGTAGGACCGCATAAGGCGCTGCATCTGGTACGCATCCGGACAGGCTGGAACGCTCAAGAGTTCCGTTTCTTCGCCGCGCAGCGCAAGGTCTGCCGTGTCCCGTAGTTCTGCGCATTCCTGCATTTTGAAAGCATGTTCCGGCGAGCGATATTCGCCCTTCAATACGTTAAAACTTTCCAAAGGATCGCGGCCCGGATCTGCCACAATGTTTAGAATGTCATCACCGCCGATGGTCACGTCTGGCTCTGAATAGACACCTGGCAAAATGCCGATTTTGCCCTCTGGCGTCATGTAGACATTCGCATCGCAGCAAGCCAGCAAGTCGGCCAGAACGTCTTTGGGGTTGTCTTGCAGGCCATACATCAGCGCCGTGACATAGCGTTTCTGTGTGCTAACGTCTGTGTCAACAAGTGTCTCATTAACCGTCGCCGCCGCGCCAAAGCTGGTGTCATCTATAAAAACAGCGTCAATCCGGTGACCATCTTGCGAAATCAGAAAATCACGGGTGCACAACGCCGGATCGTTTGAATATGCGGTTGTGTCTGTTCTCGGGTCGTAAACCTCCACGCATTCCGCGTCGATTTGCAAAGGCGTGTTGGCCAACTTGGGGAAAACTTTTGTCAGGTCTTCGGGCTTTGGCTTGCTCAATCGCATGTAGGTCGTGACCACACCTTCTAGTTTGTGGTCGGCTGTCCACATTGAAGCGAAGGCAGATCGCAGGTCGGCAAAGCTGGACCCCGTGGCGTTGTCAAACTGGATTTTGACCTTTCCCTGAAAATCGTTTGTTCCGGTCGTGACGCCGCTGCCGTCCAGCGTGACTGGCAGGCCGTCCACGACATATTGCACAACGCTTGAAATCGGCCCCTCGTGATGAGCAACACCCACATGCAAGACGCCGCTTTGCGATTCAAAAAAGTATCGGACGCCGCCGATCCGGTTGAGACCATAACCGCGCCGCCGGGCTGCCATCGCCTGATTTATTGTCGCTTGTATTTCCTGCGTGGGTGTTTTCGGCGAAGGTGTCAGAGCGTTAACAATAACGTTGCCAAGTGCCGAATAAGCTAGTGATCCAAGCCCGGAAACAAGAGCAACAGACAACCCGGCCTGAATGCCTGCTACGCTTAGATATGTGATTATACTAGAGAAAATTACCATCAGATTTCTTTCGTCCAAGCAATTTCGGCACGGGAATAGCCGAGACGTGTCATGTCCATCCCGCCCGTCGATGCCTTGACTATGTTCACGCCTTTCGACGCTGCCCACTTCTCAAAAGTGCGCAGCAATCGGACGCCTGATTTGTCAATCGCATACCAGCCTAACTCCTGCGCAACTGGTCGCGGGCTGATGATTGTGGGCTGGATAATCCCCGCGATGAAACCGCCATCGGTTACGAAAATGACCGCATTTGGATTGGCGATCAGTAGCAAGACGTTTTCACGCGTCCGCGCCCTGTCCACCTCAAGAGGCCCGCTGATTGCGTAGACAAGCGCCTCGCTCATATCAACGATGCGCTCCACATCATCTTGCGTTGCCAGCCTTACACCCATCGCGTTTCATAATCCTCATATTTCGGGAAATACTCCGCGCCCCGGTCGCCCGGTTGCCGTGATTTCTGATCTGTGTCGTTAAGAATGCCGCGCGGCGGTGATGACCGCCGATAAAACAGCCCCTCAGCCCCCAGCGTGATTTTGCCTTGGGTTGCGCTGAACGAATAAGACGGCGAGCGCATTGTCCCGACAAAGTGAGCATATGGCGAGCCAATCGGCGTCCACGCATCACGCCCAAGCGCGGGCGAGGTGTACATAAGCTGCCCGTAAACATAGACAGCGCGGCCATAGACCTGCGCCTGCGCGTCAATCGTGTCATCAATCATTTGCTCTGTTGCAGCCAGTTCAAATGTCATAGGCTCCGCTGTGGGCTGATAGTTGGCCCGGATCTCTGACATGCTGATAAGATCGCCCACGCCCTGCCATTCGTGCCCCGCGTGGGTGAATGGCCCGATGCCGTTCCACCAGCGTTTAGGGTTGTCTTTGAAGTCCATAAAGACAAGCGCGACCTCTGTGACTTCGCCAGTCCGCAGCAACTCGTCAGGGATGGCCAGAATGTCATCACGCACCCCCATCAGATCGCCTCGACAAAAGAGGCTTGCGCGAACCGAACCGGCATAAGATCATAGACCGTCTCGCCCGAGGTTTCCGACGCCATCCGCATTCGGCAAACCGGTCTGTCTGTCTCGATGCGCTGCCCGGTTGAAAATGCCTGTCGCACCGGCGGCTGCACCCGGATTTTCGGCCCGCTGTCGTCCCATGCGAGCGCCACGCGGTGCAGGTTTCCCGCAATGCTGATACGGTGCCCCGGTCGCGGCCTCTCGCTGTCTGTGAGCGTTAGTGAAAGGTCCGTTGCTCTAACGGCTGCATCCGCTGCCAAAGACGCCCCAGCGCGCTCCTCACTGGCGAAAACCCAATGTTCTGCGCTCTCGAAATACTCCACCTCTGGCAACGGCATAGGAACGCCACTCGCAAGAGGCACACGATAGCGCGCAAGGATGGGAACAAGCGTGGTCCCGATGCGCCCTTGCATCTGCGCAAGAAAGCCCTCCCATTCGAGTTCAGCATCCTCGCCAACCATGACGCATGACACGTCAATTCTCCAATGACCTGTAAGTGTCGGGATGATTGTCTCAGTCCCGTTTATTGACCGTTCGATTTGCAGCGACTGCCCCTCTAGAACAGGAGGGCCGATGCTGGTCCAGCGAACCCGGCGCGGGAAAGGTATGTCAACCATCAAGCGCGCCTCCGGTTATGATCGGCCATATATCCCGGCACATCGGCCAGCGTCGCCTTCCGGGTTGCTGCCATGCCCTGCGCGACACGCGCCTCGACCTTCATCATGACTTGGCCGTCATCCGTGGCGGTGATGACCGGGTTGACGATTTCGATCCGGGTTGAGCCGCCCATCATGTTTTTAGAAAGCTGGTGCGGGATGACCTGCGAACCGTTTGGAAGGTTGACAATTTCCCCGCCGCGCTCATTGATGCGTGCGAGGCCCCCGGCAAAGTTTGGCGTCCCGTTGGCAAAGCCAAGGATTCCCTTGAACAATCCGCCGAGGAAACCACCGCCGCCGCCGCCACCCGCAAAACCGCCAGTCTTGTTCGCTGGGAATAGATTGTCAAAAAGACGAGACGCGGCCATTTCCAGCATCTTCGCAACCAGACCCTTAAGCACTTCGCCAAACGACTTGCCCCGCGCCACAAGATCGACAAAAGCATCCTTGAGCGTGTCGCGCATTTCCTTTGCGCGCTCT
>Ga0196901_1001369_pt1 | contig 12321 bp, 5 predicted proteins | sample CB_VirMetaG_FD_169099 | JGI IMG/M metagenome (GOLD analysis project Ga0196901, IMG submission 169099) | Freshwater to marine saline gradient viral communities from Chesapeake Bay - CB_1504_1 Viral MetaG (v3) (version 3) | ecosystem: Environmental > Aquatic > Marine > Coastal | place: USA... | reverse complement strand
ACCGCACCATGAAACCGTTGTCTCCAGCACTTCTATTTTTGCCTTTTGTAATACCTATGTAGTCAATCTTGTTAATTAATCCATCTTTAAATGCTTTTTCAGCCCACTTTAAAATGTCATTTTCGCTTTGAAAATCTAGCAGCTCTACCTTACTTAAGTCCTGGTTAGCTATAATATCTTTTATAGTCTGTATTTGATTTTCAACACCACCAATTTCGTTTATTTGCTTGGTTAGGTCAGCATTTTTTTCTTTTATAGCATTAATTTCTGCTTCAACTTCGCTACTGATTCTTCTGGTAGTATTTTTTTCTAACTTAGCAATTTCTTCTTCGTTAGCCTTCCTTTGCTCGTACAATTTTTTTACAGCCCTAGCTTTGTCTAGCCCTTTTGCTATACCTGCATCAATTAGGTCAGCCCCCAAATATACATTGCGAGTTTCGCCATTGGCATTTTTAGATGTTGAAGAAGGCGTTATATTCTCTAATTCACTAGGAATTTTACCATCAATAATTATTGCTTGATTTCTAAATACTCGTGGGCGATCTTTGCTCTTAATAGGATTGCCGTCGGCATCCTTTTTTTGGTTACCGGCTTCATCATATTCATAACCAAATATGTCTCTTTTCTCTATTTTGGCTAGCGCTTCTTCTTTCTTTTTTGTAAGTTGCTCTAGCTTGCCTTTCATAAAAGCTTTTTGTTCAGGACTAACGTCGCGACCACTCAATGCCCTTTGTAATACTGCCTCTTCTGCAGTTACTGCGGCAATAGCATCGAACTCTTCCCTTGTCGCCTTAGTAGCAGCTATTTCGGCTTCCTCAAACGTTTGAATGTACATTTTAGTAAGTATAGCCGCCTCGGCTTTATTAGCTTTAATTTCGTCTATAGTAAGGGCGTCAGCTCCTACATCAGGAGTTATAATACTTTCCATCCTCTTAGTAAGGGCTTCTACCTCTTTGAGCTGGTCATTCTTCAGCATTATATACTGTACCCCAGGCACTCCTGCAATAATAGCACTAGTAGGTACAGATGCCGATGCTTCTATAGCCCCATCCCTCATTGCCTCCGATATATTGATCCCTTTATCTTTCGCCCACTGATTAGCAATAGACTCCGAAAAACCTTGAGCAAATTCTGTACTTGGTTCTACAACTATAGCCTTAAGACTATTTTTAACAAGCGCCATCTTTGTAGCCCCGGAAATAGTAAATCGTGAGCCTCTACTTGCTGCGGTGGCTGCTATTCTTGTATTTGCTGCCAATGTCCCTCTAATAAGTTTATTAAAGTTCAATTGATCGGCAAGACCTATCAATCCTATAAAACCAGAAGCAACTGCGGATCTACCCTTGCTAACGCCCTCTCTTCTTAAGTCGTAGTAGCTGTTATATGCCATTGCATTAGCAACAATATATGGACCAACCGTTGGTATCATACCTGCCGCTAAGTAAGCCCCAGATTCAATAGACAGTTTTGTTGCACCCTTTACAAAGCCTGTGTAGTCCCCTGCTAAAGCTCTATCAATAACGTCTTGCTCTCTATATAGTTGGGGCCCTCTTATTTTTTCACTATTTTCTTTTAGATAAGTATCGTAGTTTCTTAGGAATAAGTCTTCAACATCTTCTTTAGTTTCCGCAGCCTCTCTTTCAGTATCCAATAAAATTTGTTGTACTTCAGCAAACCCATCTCCGGCAAAACCACCTAATAATCCTAGAACTCCAGCAACATTATCAATATCTAAGAACGCACTCATGGCCCCAGCAATCTCACCTTTTATAGGTTTTACCGCAATGTCATATGCCCCAGCTAAAAATCCTTTAAGAGGTCTAACCCACTCAGCGGTTTCTAAAGCTTTTTTGTTTCCGTCTAAAACAAATTGTGCGTAGGAATCATTAACTATCTTAACCGGTAATCTAACACTAGGATCATTATTTTGTAGATCTATCACTTCGTTAGACCCTAAATATTCAAATAACTTTGATCTAGATACTTCTTTGCCTTTTAAAAAATATTTACTACCAAACTCAAATTGATTAATATCTGTATTCCTTTTGATTGCATCGATTTTTAGTTTTTCTAAAGTTTTTACTTGAGCGTCTAACTCATTTACTTCATTCATTGCAGCTATGCTTGTTGGAGCCGCTCCATATCTGTATTTGGCATCTTCTAATTTTGGGCGTAGGTCATTAATATCATTTTCTATTTTGTTAAAGTAATCTTGGTCAAATTTTGTAACTCCTTCCCCTATCACTTCATTATATTCTGGTAAGCTTTGCATTGCTGTTTGCCTCCAAGCAGCCAAGTCATTACCATAATACTCGCTAAGATCCTGCGCCTCCTTTGCTAAAGCTTGGTATTCATCATACTTTGCTCTTGCATTAGCCACATACGAAGTATCGTTTTTATACTGTGGGTTGTACTCAAGCTGCTGATTAATAACACCTATGTCAGAAGCTAACCCCACTAGTTTTTGGTTATAGTCAGTGAGCCTTTTGCTAGCGTCTTCTACCTCAGTATTTATCTCAGTTATTCTATTAGGCTTTTCTTCAACTACTTTCTCTTCTTCCTTTAGGTCAATGCCATCATAAAACACACTTGGGACCTCCTTAATTTCTTTAGCCTTAGGTTCCTTTTTTATTTGCTCCTTAAGACTAAACTCGTCTTTTTCTTGAGGCGCTAAAGGTCCAACCCCAGATGCTGAAACTTCTTCTGTTGCCGTGACCACATCTTCCTCCACAACAACATCTTCCTTTCCCGGCTTTTCAACTGCAAATTGCTCAAAAAAACTTTTAGCCATTGCCTTTATATCTTCTTCGGAATATCCTTGTTCGTACATTAACTTAGAATTGGCGTTAAGCCTATCTAGCATTTCAGGTGTTAATTCTTTATCGCTCATTTTTTATTCAATTATTATAAAATAACTTTCCCATTTTTATCAAACTTTCTTGGCCCTGAACCAGTTGATTGTGTAGGGGTTCCGGAGTAAGCACCCCCTGGATTAATAAATGGTATCCCGGTTGGTTGGTTAACGTCAACTATTTCTTTTACAAAAATCCTATCTAACATCTCCGCAAAGTTTTTGTCTATGTCTTTGCTCCCTAATTCAAACTCCCCTTCTTGTGTCATGGCGTCCCCCTCAAGCTTATTGATAACAAGTTTTGCTGGTAGTCCATATCCGGGTTGCTGTATTTCAAAAGAGAAAGTCCCATTGTCAGCACCAGCTAACCTAGATATTTCTCCATTTAATTGGTCTTGTAAATTTTTCAAAGATTTGTAGTCCGTAGATTTAATGTCACCTAGCTTAGATTCCAAACCGCCATAGAAACTATCTATTTGTTGTTTATTGTAAATTTTAGTTTGTTGCTTTTCTGTTAGTTTGCCACTGCCACTAGAAGGCGTTGGATTTGCCTCATCATATTTCCTTCTATTTTCTGCTGTAGCTGTAGTATCTATTTCAGCTTTACCAGGCCTAGTAGCTTTTATATCATTCATCTTTATCCAAAGGTAACCCTTTTTAAGGTTATCCCATTCTTGTTGGCTATATCCTTTTGTTGTACTGTTCTCTTTAGAATATTCTCTTACATACCTGCCCTTGCCAGCTCCTGGCGTACCAAACTTAGTTGGGGTATCTTGCATCTGGATAACTCCATTTTTAATAATGTAATCCCCATTCACATCCGTAACTGGTAATAACATTTCGAGCATCCCATCTTCACCTGTTTTCATACCGGCTAATTCCGCACTTGCAGAGTTAAGAAAAGAAACACCGGTATTATCGTCTAATGCTCCCGCAATCATAGATACCTCAGCATTAACGAAAGATTTTAAGTTGTTTTTTATATCGTTATATCTTGGAACTTTAGTTTTAAAAGCCGTTAAGCCACTTGTGGTTTGAAGTTCTTCAAACATGTCCTTCTTAACTACATTATCTGTACCTATAACATTAATAGCTTGCAAGTCAGCATTCATTTTAGACAAACCAGGCACAATGCCAAATTGTGTACCCATCTGGTATTCATTACCATTAGTATTGTCTAGGGCATTCTTGTTTTTTGTATATGATGTTTTATGCTTAGTTAAAATATTACCATTCTCATCAAGGTATTTTTTATCTTTTGTGGCAGCGTAAAGTCTTTTAAATTCAGCCTCTACCTCTGGTCCTTCAGTTACCCTAAACCATTCAGTACCTCCTTCCTCAGAATACTCTCGCTCCCAAGAAACCATACCTTCCGTTCTTGTGTTAGGATCAGCAATATTCTGACCAATTAAAAAGAATGTATCAGCAGTAGACATATCAATCATACCCTCAGCATTACCTTCCCCTTTGGCCATCATGATTTCCTTATACTTTTCATCCACAAATAAAAATGAACCAAACGTATCAGCAATACCAGCAATATCTGCTTGAGAGTTTTGAACAAATTTTTCATCCCATTCGCTGCCCTCATATGGTCCATCCGCAGTGCCTAATCTAATTTTAGCGTTTGCCAACTGTTCCATCCAGTCTTTTGTACCGTTAATAATAGATTGTTTATTAACCTTTGCGGCTATACCCTGCGTAACTAACCCAGCCTGTATTACAGAGGAATCCCTTAAGACTCCCTGTCTGTACTCCCAATTTGACTTGGATCTTGCGTCTGCTAGCTCTTGCTCAGCAACTGCCGTAGCAAGCTTAGCATCGACTATATCTGTAAGTCTACCCATTTATACTTTATTTATTGTACTATTTTTATTGTTATTTACTGAACTGTTGGAAATTTACTGGGCCCGCTACCGAAGTTAACCCGCCAGAGACAGCCCCAAAAATATCATACATTGCCTGGTCGCCTGCGGCCTCAGCCATAGCCTTCTTGCCTTGAGCTGCATCATAATCAACTTGTGCTCTATCAAGCTGTGTAAGATCTCTCTTATCTTGCTCTCTATAAGAAAATTCCTTTGCCGCTGCCTGCTGTGCTTGAAGGGCTTGCTCACCCTGAGCTGCTAATTTTTGGTTAGCTGCTTCTTGACCTTCTATACTAGCTGCAACTCCTTTCTTACTCTGCAAAGCTGCTTGAGCCAATGCTGTTGCCCCACCTGCTCCTCCACCTGTGGCACGTATTGTATCAAGGGTGTTTGCTAATGCAATATCTGTTTGTTCCATTTGCATTTCGGCAGCTTGTGTAGCTACACCTAAGTTATTAAACGGATTGCTTAAGTTTGCTGCTAAATCAGGAATTTCCACACGAGATTCTTCTAGTGCATTAATTCTTGCTTCAGCCCTACGCCGGTCTCTCTCTCCTCTTCGTTTTTCTTTTCTTGCCTTAGACCCCTTGATTAAGGCCCCCGTTACTCCAACGGCTGCTGCTCCTGCTAATAAAAATGACATAATTAATTATTTTTTTTGTTAAATTCTTCGATAGTCATAGACACAATTTCATCCTCTAGTTGTGATATATCTTTTGTATTTGAAGGATTTTTATGAATGTTTACGAATATTGATTCTTCGTGTGAGTATATAACTCTTTTTGACCCTGGACTTGAAACCATATAACATGGAGCTACGTGATCCACAATGGTCCCATTATCATTTATAGATACTTTACCCGTTAAAAGAAACCAAACGTGCTCATGGTTGTGTATGGCACCCACAATCACAAAATCAGCAGGCATAGTCATCTGTCTAATGTATATTTGATCAGCAAAGCTGTGTTTAATGGGTATATCATGCGACTCAGCTATCTTATCCCCTGTCCCAAAAAACCCATCCAACTTATTATTTTCTACTATAAAGTCTTGTAGCAGCTGTACCTCTGTATTTATTTTTTGTAATTTCATTTAATTAAGATATAGATAGTGCGACGATAGCCTGTTACTCTTTATATATAAAGCCTAATGTCACAGTTTTAAAACAAATGTAAGGATTAAGATCTAACAAAGTTAGATGATACTGCAAATAATGTTTTAAGCCCACCAACATCTGTTGTACTATCCGTACTTATTTTTACTGTTGCAAAGTATCCTTTAATCCCACTCATACTAGCACCCGGAAGAACTTGGCCTGGTATACCAAAAGGTATAGGCTGTGTTACAGCTCCTGTTGATACAACACCCTTGTTTACTAAGTTGGCATAATATTTATTTTCTTTTCTATCAAATCCTGCTCTATAAATTATTCCGCCTTCGTTATAAGCCCCTTCGTCATAGCTATATATAAGATTGCCATTGTCCTGATAGTTAATTGATTGAGGACTTAATCCTGTTGGATCAGATAAAAAGTAGTCTGATTGCCATCCGTTAGAGCCCTCATAATTAACTGTCTGAAAATTCTTTGAGGTAGATACCTCTGGATTGAACGACAATATAACAGATGTTGGGTAGTAAGTTCCATAGAAAGTACCTCTATTATTAATTACTTGTTCATCGTAATGTTTCCAAACTGATGCATCCTTGCATGTATAATAGCTACTATTTAATGTCCCTCCAAATTTAGGGTCATAATCCCAAAAGCTAGTCCATGCGTTATTTGCTTCATTAAATGACAATGTATTGTATGTATCTAAGTTTGAATTATCATCAAAAACTTGCGATGAAACAACATATTTATCTTGATAATTATCATATGCACCAACAATTTTATCGTTAACATAACTAAACAAAGATATTTCTCCTGCAACAAGATTGGTCCCAGGAGAAGGAATTGGATTATCAAAAGTAATATCAATACCTGGATCAGTTTCCCCAATATATAATGAAGCGAGAGGTCCAAATAAAGATGTAGGCGTAAAGTGAATGCCTTGAACGTAAAAGTTGGTAGGAGTAATTCCTAACACCCCCATGCCTATCTCTATACTGTCCGGGATTTCTAAAGTTCCTTCAGGCAAAAATACTATAATATACTTATTCTCCATGCCTACGACTGTGCTTTTGACTGCCGTAAAAGTATTTTCTTTTGATTTGTTTATAGTAGTAACGGTAGCTAAGTTATCTCTAAAGAAATCCCTCATACCATATGAGCTTATCTCTGTTATGCCATCTCTTGATAGTCTCAAGATAGCCCCTCTACTTCTATCTGCAAAATACATTCTGTACCCTTTAAAAGCAAAAGATTCTGGATTCTGACTAATACCATACTCGCCAGTGTACTGATTAATTTGCCCTAAAACTAATCGCGATGCTGTTAAAGCAGGGTTCCCATCCGCAGTATAGATAGCATCTTTATCAACTAATGCGTTACTTACTTTGTCCTCTTGGAATATTATTAGATTAGTATCTGTTGTGTAAAGTTTCTGAATGCTACCATACCTTGGATCAACTTCCTTTGTTATGTTTTCCCCAGTAGAAAAAACATTTGTTTGATTAACCCCAGTCAGCTGATTGTATAAGCCAGAATATATTATTCCGTTGCCAAGTATTAACTCGGTGTCATCGGATTCTGTTATGTATGCCTTTACTCCAAAGTCTACTGATGTATTGTTGTATCCTCCACGTATTCTAGATTCTTCTAGGTACCAATATTTCTCTTGGTAAACATCAGAAACTAGCGCATATAAAGGAAATTGTGGGTAACCCTCTATATTACTCCATCCTAACCCTGGCCATACAGCAGCCCCCGAAGACACACTTGCAAAGTTATCACCTACCCCTGTAGCAACTTTCTTTAGCAGGAAAGAATTAAAATATTGTACTTCTATAATAGTGCTCATTTATATTTTTATTTTATAGTAAGTCATTAAGGGTTATTTACTCTTAACGTAACAGAAAAGTTTGCTATGTTAGTTGATCCTACCCCAGGAATATATGTTGGAGGGACAGAAGCGGAAGATTGAAAAGATGCGTCAAACACTTCCATAGTAATTAGATACTCTGTGTATACCCCAGGAGACTGAGTGTTAGTTTGAGGTGTATATAACCCTGGATATTCAACAAGAACCTGTTGCCCATTTTGTGTTACATATTCATATCTCTTTTCTAACGACGTTACCGTAGGGTCAAATACCCGAACGTACAGTGGGTTAATTTGTAATTTCTCTGGAAAACGCGCTAATCCTTCAACAGGGCTAACAAGTCTTGCATAATCGGAAGGGCTTCTCCTAGTGTCAAGAAAATAAGGGTAAGCCGAACTCAATTGAGGTAATTTTACAAGTACCTCTTTTATTCTCAAAGTTAATCCAGTCTTGTTTCTACCTTCGCTGGTTGACCCATTTGAAAAATTAAATGTCATTACATCAATAAATCCATCTACAGCAGACGCATTAGGAAGCTGAAAGGTTTTAATACCCCAAGATGTATCTTGAGTTAATGGTAAAACCTTTGAACCTAGATTAATGTTAGAGTTCATAAATGTATTGAATACTGTCCTTCCTGGAGTATTAACTATAGAGTTATCACCATCAAGAGATCTAACTGGAAGATTCTTCAATACATTTTTAGAAGCATTTACTGTTATATTATTTTTTGTAGTTATAGGCAGCGCCCCAATAGCATCAACTACTGTAAACTCTATTGTAAACTTGTATTTACTATAAGCAGCACTTTGTGCGGTGTATACAAAATCTGGGTTTGCAGATGCTTTTATAAACCAACCAGTCGCTCCATTAGCAACTATCTCAAATAAATTTCTATTTGTTATGTCTACGCTAGCATTATTCCCAGAAAATACCGATACAATTTTTGCTGTTACAGTAACTCCAGCAATACCTTGTAAATCCACACCTTGGTAATTTTTTACTGTAAATGGAGCAGTATCTGGAACATTTAATATTTGCCCACCAACTACACCCTCGTCTAATTTAAATGACCAATTACTAATCTCAACAGGAACAAATCCTGCATCCCCAAACTCTATATCAGTGTTAAGCTCAGATATTAATCCAGAAGAACTCGTTTCGTAAAATATATCTATTTCAGATCTTGTTGGGGCTGTTTCGTAAACGTTTAATGTTGTATTTTTAAATGTTATAGGATAGGATGTTCCTGCAGGAGGGAACCCGCCAATTCCACCAATTGTTTTTTGAGTAGAAATCCGGCCTATTAATGGATTGCTTCCTAGCCCGGTAATCAAAGGCATTCCATAGAATGGGGATTCTGTATATGCAACTCCTAAAACATCCTTATCTAAACCTAAGTCGTTTCTTGGACCTATAGTTACTACTTTGTCTGGCGTTGTACTAGGTATAAACTGAAACGATGTTGATTGTTCAGACTTGTATATTGAGCTTGTTACTCTACCAAATAAATTTTCTGAACTTGAAAATTGTACTTGATTTGGCCCTACCTCTTGCAAGTCTCTTGGAACCTTATTTATGTTATCAGAGAACAATGTTATAAACGCTAAACTGTTTGATACTACAGAACCCGTTTGGGGAGTGTTGTTTAGTATACTAGGTAAGTATACATTGTAATATTCTTGTTCTTTTTGTTGTATTACTATTTTATAACTATACCATCCTAATGGATTTTCTGCACTATATAATCCAGCGTATCCAGGTGAAGATATTTCAGAAGGTATGGCCGTCCTAAATAAAGCCTTGATTGAGTTACCTCTATATACGTTTGGCTTAGCTCCTGTTGCTGATATGAACTCTACGTTGCCTGCATTGTAAGGGTTGTAAATTGTTGCTAATGGTGATAATATAACGTCGGATTGTCTACCAAACCTATCGGCTAGCACAATACCTAAGGTATATGATCTATTTTGTTTTAGCACATGGTTAGGGTATTCTACTTCACTATAGGATCCAAGTTCGCCCAATTGAGTCTTTTCACCAACAGCTACGGTATATCCTAATGTCTTAGGCCTTGCTGTCCTAACTAAATAGTTTCCGTACATGACCCTATTGCCAGTAACCTCTTGAGCCTTAGCTCTAATCGGTACTTTGTCAGAAGCCCTTAATGTTTCATTTGACGGTAACGTTTTAATTGGAGACTGAGAAGTATAATTGTAAGTAAGCTTATTTGTATCTGTAATAGCCGCTATAGATTCGCTAGTTATTGTTTCAACCACCTTAATAGCTATTTGATCGGACTCTTTATAAAGTATGTCTATCTCTTCTACATGCAGCTTGTTTGACAATTCACTAACAGATGCTACATCCTCTGGCATAGGTATAACTATACCAACAGTGTTTACCTTGTTTTCCATGAACGAGACTATAGTACTTTGTACAGCCTTAACCTCATCAGACTGAGCGGCGTCATCGTTTATATCTGTTGGTCCACCACCATTAGCTTTAACTTTATCTAAAAAGTAACCATCTTGTTTAGGTATAAAAGCGGCTTGTGTAAATGGAGCAGCCAAAGAATACTCCCCGTTGTCGTACTTAAATCTATAACTAAACCTAACAAACTTATCTGAAAGATAGTTGCTATCGCCAAGAAAGTTAGCATTATAGTCTGGGTTAGCACCCACAAGTATTTTTGTTAAATCTGTTAAAGTTGCTGGATTAGAGTATGTTATAGTAAATGGGGGAGCTGGTATTCCTGGGCCGCCAGTGTTACTTGCTGTAACAGAAGTTATTTTTGTTTTTGATTCTAATGTAACCCCAGGCCCAGTTATGTATGCACCTTTCCAGTTATTAAGCTGGCTAAACTGCGATGGCCCAAATGAAGGATCCATAATTTGAAACGTTTTGGTAGGATTATCAACGCCTGATATTTCCCAGTATTGCATGCCAGGCAATCCCTCTGATGTAACATCTTTCATTGTAGAGTCTTTGGATAAATTTCCATCTCTAACTAACAGTGTTATATTACCAACCATATTAGCCGTTCCAGTTCCTGGGGGATTAGGAAAAGTTTGGTCTATTAATGCAGGAGTTATTGTAACCTCTTGCCCTGCAGCATAGCCAGTACCTGTAGTGAAGTTAGGGTAGTTTGTAGCATACACGGTAGCGGCTATCACCTCATTATTGGCGTTTGCTATTATCTGGAATTGCCCTTGTTGGCCTTCGCCAGGCTTACTTTCAGCAAATGTCCCGCTATAAACACCCTCGTCAATCTCAAAGGGTCTACCTATTATACGCATAGGACTTTTGTCTAGTAAGCTCCCATCTGCTTTATTTGATGCTAGTCTAGCCGGCTGCCAAGGATAATACTTAGCAACAGATATATTATCTTCGTTTGTGTAATAGTCTGGGATTTCTAAAGCTTTCTGTATATCTATCTTTCGTGGCTGATTTCTGTTGTCAGTCCAAAAAAGTAAGTTTTCTAATAAGTTAACACCTAATATAGGCTTTGTTTTTGAAAAGTTTAAAAACTCTCCACTAACAAGTACACTGCCCTGTGCCTTATTTACGTCGTACATACATATGTAATGGCTTGACCCAACAAAAGTTAATCCAAGAATCTCCCTTGTGCTTGCTGCAAAATTGTCCAAACCACTAGCCGAAGTGTCATTCCAGTTTGTAATGAAACAAAATAATCTATCTTTAGATGTATCTATATAAAAGCCTATTATTTCAAGTCCTTTATCTGTAAGACCAAAATCTGTTTCTATTACATTCCCTGGAACATTTTGCAGTTGCCCTGATTCTCCACTCTCCGAATTAATTATAGCGGCATTCCTTGCATCTATGTACTCTCTACTTGAAACTAGTCTAGGGGTAAGATCCTTGTTCATCTTAGCCCCTAGGAAAAGATTTTTAATCTCTGCCATATTTTATGATTTTATCCATTTAGATTTTCCTCTCATAACCTGGGTTATCTCCTCAAGCTTGATATTAGATAATCTTATCTTAGCATTTCTTAATTTTGCACTCCTCTCTCTCTTTAATCTATTAACGATGTACTCCGGCTGATTAATTCTTGTAGAAATAATTGCGTGACTTATATGGGCGTACATGGCGTCTTCTATCATTTTAGGGACTCTAGTATCCAAATCGTACGCTAAGCCGTCTGAGATGTACTCTATAACGATCAGGCTACCTTTTAAATTACTTGAGAATGTAAACACTCCTCTTACCTCATCAATTCCAAACCATCCGTTAGTTTGAGTTAACACGGGGTCTTCTCCATACCTTTGGCCATAAGCTCCTCCCCAATATATGTTATCCGTGTAGGCGTCAGCTATATCATACCCATCATTTAAAGAATCCGCATTATATAGCCCAGTTATTTTTTTGGTATCTGCCGCTCTCCACCTTGCTACTGTTTGTGGTGGATCTGTATCTATGTTTTCCCCAAGATTATCTTGTATAGGCACACCTGTAGAATCTTGCTCTAGTGCTTCGGCAGGATTTATAGTCAGGTTTGTGTTTGGATATATTATTCTCTTTACACCTAATTTATCAATATAAGATAACCTAACATAATTTACATAATCTTGTGGCATTATTGCTGTTAGACTTGGAG
>Ga0196901_1001363_pt1 | contig 12353 bp, 6 predicted proteins | sample CB_VirMetaG_FD_169099 | JGI IMG/M metagenome (GOLD analysis project Ga0196901, IMG submission 169099) | Freshwater to marine saline gradient viral communities from Chesapeake Bay - CB_1504_1 Viral MetaG (v3) (version 3) | ecosystem: Environmental > Aquatic > Marine > Coastal | place: USA... | reverse complement strand
GTGTTAGAAGTTACAGGTACGCCCGGTGTTACTAGAGTTATAACAGTACCCAATGTGCAAAAGACTTACACCGTTAGAAACCGCACAGCCAACATAACGCAAATTAAAACTTCGTCAGGCACAGCGTTTGATTGCCCTGCTTTGAGTGATAGTTACCTAGTATGCAATGGTTCGAATGGTGTTGCGGGGCGTTCTATTACAGACGGTGCTAATGCTATAACCTCTCTGGCTTCGCCATTTACTTCCCCGGCGTTTCTAGGAACCCCCACAGCCCCTACAGCGGCTCAAGGCACTAACACCACACAGCTTGCTACAACTGCATTTGTTAATGCTGAAATCGCTTCAGATACATCTAATCTAGCACCTAAAGCTTCTCCTGCGTTTACTGGTGTACCAACGGCTCCAACTGCTGCGGTAAGTACAAATACAACACAACTAGCTACAACAGCTTTTGTTAATGCTGAGATTGCAAACGATGCGCCTACTAAAACAGGCAGTGGCGCTAGTGGTACGTGGGGTATTAGTGTTACCGGCAACTCAGGAACAACTACAGCACTTGCGACGGCTAGAACAATTGGTGGGGTTTCGTTTAACGGTACAGCTAACATCAACTTGCCCGGGGTTAACACTGCTGGCAATCAAAATACATCAGGCAATGCTGCAACGGCTACGACGTTTGAAACGGCTAGAACAATCAATGGAGTATCTTTTAACGGGTCGGCTAACATCATAGTTGAGTCTTATATTGAAGATGACAACACATCAAATTCTACTAGGTATTTAACATTCGTAGATAACACCACAGCAAACTACAAACGTTTAAACGAAGATAGCAATCTTACATATAACCCTAGCACGAACACATTAACTGCTGGTACTTTCTCAGGGGCGTTGTCAGGAAACGCAACAACTGCCACAACATTACAAACCGCTAGAACCATCAACGGCACAAGCTTCAACGGTTCAGGTAACATCACAACAACTAACTGGGGCACAGCTAGAACCATATCGTTTACGGGTGATGTTACAGGTTCTTCGTCTGTGAATGGATCAGCCAACGTTGCTACATCAATGACACTTGCTAACTCTGGTGTTACAGCGAATACATATGGTGCTAATAACTCTATACCGAGTCTTACAGTAGATTCTAAAGGGCGGGTCACGGCAGGGTCAGTTATTGTGCCTTCAGGTACGTGGGGTATATCAATTAGCGGTAATGCCCAAACCGCAACAAGTGCAACAAGCGCAACAAGCGCAACAAACGCTACCAATGCGTCATTTGCAATTACTCAAACGGCAGGTACAAATAACACTACAATTTCTACAACTGCATTTGTTAGAACCGCAGTAAATACAGCCTTACAAGCAGTCTATCCAGTTGGTTCCGTATACATTAACGCAAGCGTTACGACCAACCCACTTACGCTATTAGGGTTTGGTACGTGGGCTGAAATAGGCGCAGGTCGGGTGCTAGTTGGGCAAGATACTGGCGATGCTTTGTTTGATGTAATGGGTGAGACGGGTGGTAGTAAAGACGCTATTGTTGTAACTCACACGCACACTACAGCATCAGTTAGCACAGCGGATATAAACCACAGCCACAGCGGTACGACGGGCGACGCAAACCAAAACCATACTCACGGGTTTTCTGGTAATACAAATGGTGTTGGTGATCACGTTCATAACGCATATGGAGGTAGTAATGCAATATACACTGGGCCAACATTTGCTTTTACTATGGGTTCATACAATGGTTCTGTCCCTGTAGGCAGTGTAATTATAGGCGCAGGTGCTCATAGCCACTCGTATAGCGGGGGCACCGAAGGTTTTAGCAACACCCACCAACACGCATTCACTACTGGAGCTATGTCTGCCAACGCAACACATAGCCATACTGTTACTCTAAACAATGCAGGTTCTTCTGGTACAAACGCCAACGTGCAACCTTACTTAGTTGTTAAAATGTGGCAACGCACTGCTTAAGGAGCCGTTATGATTTTAGACTTCCTAAATATTGGTTCTAAGATAATTGACAAGATTTGGCCTGATAAAGACGAGGCTGACAAAGCTAAGTTACGCCTTCTTGAAATGCAACAGTCTGGCGAGTTTAAACAGATAGAAGCTGATATCAAAGAGCAGGAGGAGTTATCTAAACGTCATGCAGCAGATATGGCGAGCGATAGCTGGTTGTCTAAAAACATACGCCCAATGACCTTAATGGCTATCTTGTCTGGGTACTTTGTGTTTGCAATGATGTCAGCCTTCGGGTATGACACGAACCAGAACTACGTCGAGCTACTCGGGCAGTGGGGCATTATCATTATGTCGTTCTACTTTGGTGGTAGAAGTATTGAGAAAGTGTTCAACATGATTGAAACCCGCAAATCAAAGGAAGGTAAATGAGCAAGTTTAAACTCTCTGAACGCTCACTTAAAAACTTAGAGGGGGTTGACCCACAACTGGTAGCCGTTGTTAAGCGTGCTATCGAACTCACCAATGTTGATTTTGGTGTCATTGAAGGCGTTAGAACCGAAGAGCGTCAACGTGAGTTAGTTGATAAAGGCGCAAGCCAGACTATGCAATCTAAGCATATTGAAGGTCGTGCAGTAGATTTGATGGCGTACATTGGTACTCGTGCATCTTGGGAACTTAACCTATACGACAACATAGCTGATGCTATGAAAATGGCGGCTCAACAATTAGGTGTTGCAATCACTTGGGGTGGTGCGTGGACGGTAAAAGATATACGCATGTGGGAAGGACCGATGCAGACAGCTATGAACACTTATATTGATATTCGTCGTGGACAGGGGCGTAAGCCATTTATTGACGGTCCTCATTTTGAGGTAGCATAATGGCGATTACAAAACTTGCGCTACAACCCGGTCTCTACAGAGAAGGCACAAATTATTCCGCTGAAGGTCGTTACTACGACGGGGATAAGATACGTTTTCGTTCAGGAAACCCTGAAAAGATTGGTGGCTGGGTACGGTTGTCTAACAATCAGTTTCTAGGAGTAACTCGTTCATTATGGAACTGGGCTACGCTTGATGGCGCTAATTTACTTGGTGTAGGCACGAACCTTAAGTACTACATCGAAAATGGTGGGGTATACAACGACATTACACCTATTAGAAAAGTAAAAAACCCTATGTCTGCAAACCCGTTTGCGACTGCATACAGCACATTGAACGGCACCATAACAGATATAGCGACCTCGATTACCTTGACAAGCGGTGCGTCCTTCCCCCCTATTGGAGTAATCCTGATTGGTACTGAGCAGATATACTACACAGGTATACTAGTAAATACTTTAACAGGGCTTATACGTGGGTATAACGGTACTACACCTGCTGGTCATACTACTGGTGCCGCAGTGGGTTGCTCAATCCTTATTGTGACTGATGCTAACCACGGTGCGGTTCCTAACGATTTTGTTACGTTTGCGGGTGCTACAGGTCCGTTTGGTGGGTTTGCAGCTACCAATATAAACGCTACATTCCAAGTACTTAGTTATATAAGCACAAGTTCTTACTCTATTAATGTAGAGGGTGTGTTTTCTACCTCTGCCGTATCTGGTGGAGGTTCTGCTGCTATTGCAACATACGAAGTCAATACTGGTCTAGACGTATACATTATTGGTTTAGGCTGGGGTACAGACCCGTGGGGTGCTGGTGGTTGGGGCAGTGCTGGTACGACAGGTATTGGTCAACAGTTACGCCTTTGGTCAGCAGATAACTACGGCGAGGATTTAGTTATTTCCCCGCGTGGAGCAGATGGTATCTACTATTGGGACGCTACATCAGGTCTTAGCACAAGAGCTAAACGTTTAAACGATCTGTCTACAGCCGCTGGGTTCCAAGGGCAGTTTGTGCCCAACATTACAAATGAGATATCTTCATCAGCTATAGAGCGCTTTGTTATTGCTATGGGGGCTAACCCTTATGACCCAACTGATCCTGATACCGTATTTGACCCGCTGTTAGTAAGATGGTCAGACCAAGATAACCCGTATGAGTGGGTGCCAGCTATTACGAATCAGTCTGGTGAGTTCCGCCTGTCTCACGGTTCTTACATTGTAGGCTCTCTTAACACTAGACAAGAAATAGTTATTTGGACTGATTCTGCCCTGTACTCAATGCAGTATCTAGGTGCGCCTTTCGTATGGAAGTTTCAGTTGTTGATGGACAACCTGTCTGTCATGTCCCCTAACGCTATGGCTACGGCAAACAACTTAGTATTCTGGATGGGTATAGATAAGTTCTACGTGTACTCTGGTCGAGTAGAAACGCTTGAGTGCAGCTTACGTCAATATATATTTAATGATATTAATATATCTCAAGGGTATCAAGTATTCTCGGGAACTAACGAAGCCTACAATGAAGTGTGGTGGTTTTATTGCTCTGCTAACTCTACGACAGTAGATAAGTATGTGGTATATAACTATGTAGACCGAATATGGTATTACGGAACACTTGACCGTACTGCTTGGTTAGACTCCCCGCTTCGTTCAAGCCCGTTGGCTGCTGACTATAACAGCCGTATGCTATATCATGAAGTAGGCACTGATGATGTGTCAGGGTTAACCCCAGTAGCTATAAATGCTCATGTTCAATCTTCTGACTTTGACATTGGTGATGGGGATAAATTTGCCTTTGTGTGGCGCATCCTGCCAGACGTTAACTTCAATGGTTCTTATGTAGACGCCCCATCTGTGCAAATGACGATTAAACCCCGTCGTAATGCAGGTGCGCCTTACAGCCCAGCAGATAACCCAACTGTTAATAGTCAAGACAACTATAGCTTAACCCGTTCGTACAACATACAACAGTTTAATGGGCAGGTCTACACCAGACTACGTGGTCGTCAGATGGCGTTAAGAGTTGAATCAAACGATGTAGGTGTAGCGTGGCAGTTAGGTAGTATCCGAATTGACCTCAAGCCTGATGGACGTAGGTGATATGGCTAAACTTATCACGAGCAAAGCACCTAACTTACCTATGGCACCGGGAGGGTACTCACCTCAGTTTCAAGAACAGTTAAACAACGCCTTACGTCTATATTTTTCTCAAGTAGATAATATCAACCAATCTGTAACTAAAGCCGTAAATGCGGGTGGTGTATCTGCTGATTTTGATTACATAGACTTTAACCAATTAGCTTTATTTGACGATCAGACAGCAAGGCTCGGTTGGAATAGTGTAGACGAAACGCTAAACCTCGGTATGGCTTATGGTGTGACTCAGCAAATTGGGCAGGAAACCTATGCAAGGGTAGAGAATAATACAGGTGTAACGATACCTAACGGTACAGTCGTGGGGTTTGCCGGTGTAGGTGCAGGTGGTACGTTACGAGTAGCACCCTATTTAGCGAACGGTACTCAGTCAAGCCTGTATATTTTAGGGGTAATGACGCATGATTTACCTGACTCACAAGATAGAGGCTATTGCACGGTTTGGGGTTCAGTTAGAACATTAGATACTAGTGCGTTTAGCGTAGGAGATATTCTTTATGCTTCACCCGCAGTAGCGGGTGGGTTGACAAACGTTAAGCCAACAGCCCCTAATAATGTGGTTGTAGTCGCTGCGTGTTTGGTGTCTGACGCTACAGATGGCGTGATATTTGTTAGACCTACAATTACGCAAATGAAATATTACGGCGTGTTTGCCAAGACAGTAGACACCACACCTGCGGCAAGCAACACAGCATACCCAATTACTTTTGATTTGACACGCATTAGTAATGGTGTCGTTATTGGTGGCACAGCATCTCGGTTAATAGTTCCTGAATCTGGTCTATATCAGTTTGTTGCTACGTTACAATTCATTAGCGGTTCAGCAGCGGATAAAAATATTTGGGTTTGGTATCGTGCGAATGGTACAGATATACCTAGCTCAGCTCGAATTGTGACGGTTAGCACTAATAATGCTTACACACCGATTGCGCTGAATGAGGCGGTGTCTTTAGCTGCGGGTGGATATGTTGAGTTAATGTATGCGGCAGACAGTACAAATGTAAGAATTGATGCAGTTCCAGCCACAGCTTTTGCTCCTGCTTCACCTGCCGTTGTGATAGAAGTAACACAAGTTCAATTATAGACGTACAGGACACCAAATGTTATTATTAAGCACCCCCTTGACAAAGAGATTATTATGAGCATTAAACAAGCTGCCAACTATGTTCGCTCTCAAGGGCGGAATAACGATACACAGTTAATGCATGTTACCCCAAGCGAGGTTGATGCGTTACAAACTATTGCTCGTGCTAAAGGCGGCTCACTCACTATTAATCCAAGCACAGGACTGCCTGAAGCAGGGTTCCTAGAGGACTACTTACCTACTATTGCTGGTATTGCTGTTGGTACTATGACGGCTAATCCGTTTCTAGGAGCCGCAGTTGCGGGTGTTGGTAGCTATGCTACGTCGGGTAGTTTAGAAAAAGGTCTCATGTCAGGTCTTGGCGCATTTGGTGGCGCTAGTATGATTGGCAGTATAGGAGCGGCTGGTGCCGCTGGTGCCGCTGGTGCGGGCGCTGGTGCTGGTGCTGGTGCGGGTACTGCTGCTACCGCTGCTAATACATCTATTGGTGCTGTTGGTGCTGGCGCGGGTATAGGTGGCTCTGCGGTACCTACTGTTGCACAATTAGGAACACAAGCCGCTAGTATGGGCACTGCTGGTACTGGACTTGGAGCGGGTATAGGTGGCTCTGCGGTACCTACGGTATCTCAGTTAGGCTCACAAGTAGCGGCAGCAGCTCCGGCTATGAGCCCTGCACAACAGTTTGCAAGTTTAGCTATTCCAGATAAGTTTTCTGCGGTTGGGCAAGGTTTTGGTAACTTAATGTCTGACCCATCAGGTACTTTTGCACAAATGGGCGGTATGGCTGGTCAGGGTCGTAATATGGCTATGGTTGGCGCACCGCTATTAACTGGTGCGTTTGGTAATGATGATAGTTCCGATACATCAACTGATTCAAACACCACTATTCGCCCCTCTGCATATAACCCAGAGACCCAAACATACACCCCCTTAGCCCCTGTTCAATATGAAGATTGGGGCGATAAAAGTTTTGAAAGTTACAGAAAGAGTCAAGGTTATGCAGAAGGCGGTGACGTAGTAGAGCAACGATACCAACAACCCACCCGCACTGTGGACCCATCAGTAACTGAGTATAACAACATGCTCATGCAACAAGCCAACCAGCAGTACGTGCAGGGTAAACCTATCGTCCCTACTACCACAGCCACCACACAACCCCAAACTACCACAGCTACAACTGCCCCAGTAAACACAACTAGAGAATTATTATTCGATACCGCAGCACAACGATATATAAAAAATCCTAACTACGCAGCTAAAACTGACCCTACAGATATAGTAAATAATATTACAAGCCCCTATGACGATATGGGGTACACCCCCGGAAACTGGAATGGTGGGAATCAAAATGCTGCGGGTGGGCAAATTAAACGTATGGCTAGTGGCGGTATTACAAACATAGCTAAGTTCCAAGCAGGTGGGGACATGGGTAGTGAGGCGTTTGTTGTACCTGCTGATGTAGTGAGTGCGCTAGGTAATGGTAGTACCGATGCGGGTATGAGAGCACTTAATTCTTACTTGGGTAGAGCCTCTCAGATTGAAGGTGCGGGGGACGGTTTAAGTGACGATGTACCTGCTACAATCGAAGGTGAGCAACCCGCACAAGTCGCAGATGGCGAAGCATATATAGACCCACAAACAGTAGCAGGTTTAGGTGGTGGGGATGCTGAGAAAGGTGCGGCTAAACTATATGCAATGATGGACCAAATTCGTAAAGCTGCACACGGTAAGACCAGTCAACAAAAAGAAGTAAACCCTAGAAAAGTGATGCCTACATGAAGTTACAACACGTGCCACTAGAGCACATAAATGTTGTATGGCCTAAAGTAGAAGGGTTTATTGCTAAGTCTATAACAAGTCAAAATGGTGCGCCTGATTACACGCTAGACCAAGTTAAAACACTTGTAACAATGGGTAACTGGATGTTGGCAGTTATTTCCGATGACGCTAATAATATTAAGGGGGCGGGGGTTATTAACTTCTTTAACCGCCCAAACGACAGGGTAGCTTTTATATTGCATGTTGGTGGTCGTATGATTGCTAATACTAATATACATACGCAACTTTGCGCATTATGCAAGTCTTTCGGGGCTACAAAAATAGAGTGTGCAACTAATGAAGGTGCATCCCGTTTGTGGCGCAAACTTGGGTTTAAAGAAAAATATCGAATTGCTGAGGTATCTATATTATGAAAACTAATCGTTCCTTGGACCTTTTAGGGGTTCCAGATTTACCTATACGTGCCTTTATTGCTGATGCCAGTGGGCGTATTAAGCCCCAAAGTGGTGGTGGTAGTAGTGGTGGGGGTGGTAACACATCTCAGACATCTTATCAAACAAACATACCTGAATACGCACGGCCTTATGCAGAAGAGATGCTGGGGCAGGGACAGGCACTAACAGATATAAACCAAAACCCTTATCAACCCTACACAGATCAGCGGTTTGCGGCTTTCAGCCCTATGCAAGCCCAAGCATTTCAAAACGTAGCAGGGCAACAGGTAGCACCTCAATTAACAGACGCGTCCAATCTAGCTTATACAGGCGCACAGCAAGGTCTGCAAGCACAAGGTACTGCTGGGCAGTTGCAAGGGGAAGCATTAGGTTATGGTGCTGCTGGTGCGGGTTATGGTAGTGCGGCATCTAACTTAGGTATTGCTGGAGCAAAACAAGCTCAACAATCTGCTCAACAAGCTCAACAGCAAGCCGGCCAATATGGTCAATTAGGTTCACAAGCTGGTATTGCTGGGCTTGGGTTCGGTCAACAAGCCGCTAATTATGGTGCTCAAGGTGCTCAACAAGCAGGGCAAGTTGCTGCTGGTGCTGGCTCAAGAGCACAAGATTTAGGTATGGCGGCTCAAGGGTTCGGTGCTCAAGGTGCTCAACAAGCAGGTCAGGTAGCTAATCAAGCTGGGGCTAGTGCGGGTCAGTTTGGGAATATGGCGGCTGGTTTTGGTACTCAAGGTGCACAGCAAGCTCAACAAGCTTCACAACAAGCGCAACAAGCTGCAATGGGTTACGGCGCCCAAGGGGCACAATTTGGTACCCAAGGTTTAACAGCCGCACAACAATCCCAACAAGCAGCAGAAGCTCGTGCCACTCAACTAGGTGGACTAACAGATTTCTATGGTGCGCTCGGCGCACAGATGGGTGTAGGTGCATCAAATCTAGCCCCACAAGCCCAAGGTTACGGACAACAAGGTTCTGAGTATGGCGCGCAAGGTGTTCAGCAAACAGCGCAAACGCAAGCACAAGCTCAAGCCGCAGCGGGGCAATTGGGTGAGTTAGGTACGCAATACGGTGCGCAAGCAGCAAACCTCAGCCCACAAGCTCAACAGTTTGGCAGCACCGCAGCTAATATGGGTGCGCAGGGTATGGGGTACGGTGCTCAAGGTGCTGATATTGGTAGTATTGGTGTACAGCAAGCGCAGCAAGGTTTTGGTGCAGGTCAGGCATATGCAGGTCAAGCAACTGACCCATCTTCGATGCAAGATTATATGTCACCGTACATGCAGAATGTGGTGGATGTGCAGTCACAAGAAGCTCGTAGAAACGCCGAGATTCAAAGACAAGCTACACAGTCGCAAGCTACTCAGCAAGGTGCTTTTGGTGGTTCACGCTCCGCTATTGTGCAGTCTGAAGCTGACCGCAATCTAGCTACTCAATTAGGGCGTATCCAAGCAGAGGGACTGCAAACAGCGTTTGGTGATGCGCAACAAGCCCAACAGTTTGGTGCTAACTTAGGGTTACAAGGTCTGCAAGCTGGCTATCAAGGTTTAAACACCGGATTATCTGGTACTGCACAAGGTATGCAAGGCGCTCAAACAGGTATATCGGGTCAACAAGCAGGGCTTGCTGGTCTTAATCAAGCTGGTAATTTATATGGTCTAGGTATGCAGGGGGCTCAGACTGGGCTACAAGGCGTTGATAAACAATTAGCTGCTAGTCAAGTTGGTCTTGCCGGTACTGCTCAAGGTATACAGGGTGCTCAAGCAGGTCTTGCAGGTCTTAATCAAGCAGGTAATTTGTATGGGCTTGGTATGCAAGGTGCGCAGACTGGTTTGCAAGGTGCCCAAGCGGGTGCCGGTTTAGTCGGTCAACAACTAGCTGCGGGTCAATTAGGTTTGCAAGGCACCTCACAAGCAATGCAAGGTGCAGGTCTTGGTTTGCAAGGTGTTGGGCAACAAATATCTGGTGGTCAGTTAGGTTTACAAGGTACTGCTCAAGGTATAAGTGGTGCCCAAGCAGGGTTGCAAGGTGTTGGTCAACAATTATCAGCAGGTCAACTTGGTCTTTCTGGTGCTCAAACAGGTATCAGTGGATCACAAGCTGGTCTACAGGGCGTTGGGCAAGAACTTGCTTCAGGTCAGTTGGGTCTTGCTGGTACTGCTCAAGGTATACAAGGCTCTCAAGCCGGTATTTCAGGTGCTCAGTCGGCAATTAGTGGGGCGCAAGCTGGTTTGCAGGGTGTTGGGCAACAAATATCTGGTGGTCAGTTAGGCTTATCAGGTGCTCAGACGGGTATTCAAGGGCAACAAGCTGGTATGCAAGGTGCTCAAGCAGGTCTTCAAGGTGTTGGTCAAGCAACCAGTGCGGGTCAATATGGCCTAGCTGGTTCTCAGTTGGGTGTGCAAGGTGCTGGTACGCTTGGTCAGTTGGGTAGTGAGCAGTACCAACAAGAAATGGGTATAACCGATGCAATGCAGAAGTATGGTGCCTTGCAGCAACAACAAGCCCAACAGCAACAAGACTTCAATTATCAACAATTCTTGGCACAGCAACAGTATCCATACCAACAGCTCAGTTACATGTCTGATTTGCTTCGTGGTGTACCGTCTAGCCAAAGCTCTATGACGACAACAGGTCCTTCACCAGATGCTACGACACAACTACTAGGTGCGGGTATAGGTGCTTATGGAGCGTTGGCTCGTGCTAAAGGTGGTGTTATTAAGAAGTACGCTGACGGTGGGCAAGTATCTCCAGAGGCTATGGAGTCAATAGATAGCAATGGTTTATCATCGCAGTTAAAGCGCTTGTCTGACACACAACTTGCCGCCTATGCTAGCAATGTTAAAGATGCTATAACACTGAGTGCTATACAAAACGAAGTTCAGCGTCGTGCAAGAGCACGTCAGCCTATGGGTGCTATACCTGAAGTCAATACCGCTCAAGAAGTTGCGCAACGTGCACAGGAAGCCTCCCTTATGGCAGGTGGTGGTATCGTAGCGTTGCAAGCTGGTGGTATGCCCACTTTCACGGGTGGTGATGAGTATGGTGTTACTCCTGATATGCTTATAAATCCACAAGCGCAAGCTCAACAGCAAGCCCAACAACAGGCTCAACAAGCTATGGCGGCTAAACAAGCCGCATCACAAATACCTGTAGCACCAGTTCCTACAGCAGGTCCACCAGCAAACGTACCAATGGGCGAGCCTGTTACTGTAACTAAAGTTGCCCCACCTGAGAAAGGTTCTGGTATTATGGGCGCTAGTAAGCAAGGACAACAGACACCTCCTGCACCACAAGCTCAAGCAACACGGTTTCCAAGTACATTTGCTGAGTATCAAAAGCAATCCGCAGAAGCTATAGGTAACACTAAGCCCTCTGAAGAAGATATGGCGGTGCTTAACGATATGCGTAGTCGTCTTGACAAACGTATGGGCAGTGCTGAATCGCAAAGCGACAACGCTAAGTATGATGCTATTATGATGGCTGGTTTGGCTATGATGGCGGGTACGTCTTTAGAAGATGGTATAGCAAGAGCTGCTCAAACGGGTGGTGCTACATATATGGCATCTAAAGACAGTGCACGTAAAGCGCTCAATGCCGCAGAAGAAGCTCAGTTAGGATTTGATAAGTACCAGATGGATCTGCGTCGTGGCGATAAAGAATCTGCACAGAAGTCGTACGACTCGTTCTTAAATAACACCATTAAGTTATATGGTATAGATAGAGATGCTGAAGTAGGTATGGCTCGTGCAAATGCCTCTGGTGGCGATAGTTTATTAACGAAACAAAAGCTGATACAGGATCTTATCAACAAGGACCCAGATGTTGTTACTACTAGAGCTGCGTTGAAAAACCTTCCTGCTGGCACTAGCCAATACGCTACGGCACAAAAAGCCGCAACAGATGCGCTTACTAAAGCTGAGAAAAAATACGGCCCCACTATTGCACCAAGCAAAGCGGACACTACCGAGTACAAACCTATGCCGGCAAATAGAGAAGCTATGACAGCAGGAACAATCTATAATAC
>Ga0196901_1001362_pt1 | contig 12356 bp, 33 predicted proteins | sample CB_VirMetaG_FD_169099 | JGI IMG/M metagenome (GOLD analysis project Ga0196901, IMG submission 169099) | Freshwater to marine saline gradient viral communities from Chesapeake Bay - CB_1504_1 Viral MetaG (v3) (version 3) | ecosystem: Environmental > Aquatic > Marine > Coastal | place: USA... | reverse complement strand
ACCCCCCCCTGTTACCCGTTGGTAACTTGTGGCGATGTCCGCCTATGTTACTGGTGGGTAGGTTACTGGTGGGTAACTTGTGGGTGTGTCAAGAGTCACAGTGAAATGACTTGACAAGGGGCGACGGGTTCGCTATGGTGTAGGTATCGGGTTCTCGTGGTGAGAACCCCAGAGAGAAAGGCAAGGAATGGAAACCTACACACACTCCATCGAGTGTCGAGTGACAGAGTGCTCGAACCCGGCGGAACACATACTAAAAACCGACGCAGTGGGGATACTTGTCGAGGCGTGCTGGGAGTGCGCCGAGAATAAAGGGTGGCTCATCGTGGCAGACATCGAGGACGACGGAATCTACATCGTCGAGCCTAAGGAGTTCGATAAAGGGCGGAGAATCACCGAGGCGTTGCGCGCTCGGCTCGTTCGATAGCAAGCCCGAAACCCCGTGAGGGGTCTCACCGTGATGCGGTGACTGATGAGGGCAGAACCCCAAGAGAAAGGTACAGAGAATGACCAAGAAAGACTACGAGCGTATCGCAAAGGCAGTGCGTGAGGCTTGGGAATGCGAGAAAGACAACTACGAGAGTACGATAGGGGTTTCTCGCGTCGCGCACATTCTCGCGTTCTCGTTCGCGAATGAGAATCCGCGTTTCGATAAAGAGAAGTTTCTCTTCGCTTGCGGATTTCCAAGCCTCGTAAAGTAGAAATACGGGACGGGTGACCCGTAGGGGTCACGAGGTTCACTACCTCACCCGTCCACAAGGTACAAGCCCCGTCGGGGCTTGACCGAATGAGAGAAAGGCAAGACATGACTACGAGAAAGGACTACCAAGCCATCGCGAAAATGCTCGCGGTAGTAGGCGCGGAATCCCAAGAAAACCGAACAGCGACCGACAAGGTAGCCGAGAAACTTGCGGACTACTTCGCGGTCACTAATCCGAGGTTCGACCGAGAGCGTTTTACTTCGGCTTACCAAGTCGGGTGGGCTATCCTTCGGGCAGTGAAGCGCGTAGAGGAATCGCGACCCGTCACCGTCTGAGGCATACGACCCTAGCCAAGCCGTAGGGCTTGACTCGCCAGCGATAGGCGACTAGGGTACAAGGTATCGGGGTTCGTGGTGAACCCTGACCGAATAAGAGAAAGGGAAAAGACAGTGCTTAAAAAATACTTAGAGGCAGTGTGGCGGGATAACCCCGAAACAGTGTTCGACCTCACGAGAAACTATTCACGACGGTCTACCTATTGCCGAATCATCGGTAAAAAGGGCGGTCAATACCTCGTAGAATACTTGACCTACCGAGGCGGTTACCATAAGGGCGTAGGACTAAGCCACGAGGACGTAAAACCCGAGTGGATTATTCACAGGGGTGGCGGTGCGCCCGTATCCTGCCGAGATTTTGAGCGGGTATTCACGCCGAGACTGAGTGGGCTGACCTTAGAACAGATGAAAGACCTACTCACGGCTGAGGCGGTGGCAGAGTGGCAGCAACGCCACGAAGAACTACAAGTGAAACCGCTCGCTATCGCAGAGATTCTGGCACGAACGAACCTGAGAGAGCGTGACCTACAAGCGACCCCCGAGGCGGTGCTCGTGGAACTGCGTGATGCGCTGACCCGTGAAAAGGTAGGTGCGTAGGGAATCCCCCGACCCTAGTCAAGTAATGCTTGCGTGAGGTTCACGACCTCGCTAGGGTACAAAGTGTGACCCCGTGGTAAGGGTCGCACCGAATAAAAACACAACAACAAGAGAAAGGGGCAGAGATGCCACGACCAATAAGCAAGAAAACACAACAAGCGATAGACCGAGAACTAGCACGGCAACGGCTACGGGAAATGCTAGAAGGCATAGAAAAACCCGTTATTCACACCGTTCTACGCCACGTCTCACAGTCTGGCATGAGTAGAGACATCTCCCTAAAACTCGTAGACAGAGACGGCGACCTCGTAGACATCACCTACACGGCAAGCGAGGCTATGGGCGAGAAGGTCAAAGACCGTAACGGGTGGCGGGTTATCCGTGTCCACGGTTGCGGGATGGACATGGGATTTCACCTTGTCTACAACCTCTCGTATGAGTTGTACAAGCACGACACGGAACGGGCGGGTTATGTTATCCGCCACGAATGGGCGTGACCATGAACCCCGAACTGTGGGACTACCTCGCTACCGATTGGCTAGACGGGTTGGCGGTAGACATCATGAACAAGGACGCACAGAACGTGTTCCGCAGGTTGCGTGAGATGTCCGACGAACTTATCCGAGAAAGCGAGTTGTACAAGTGACCGCGCAAGAGATGGCGAAGTACCTCGGCAAGGTCGGCACGCTCACGGTCGCAGGCTCACGGCTTGCCTTCCGCGTGAAGGTGACCGATGTGCGCGTACGGTTCGGGCAGATTGACTACCAAGTAACGCCACTCGCAGGAGTGGGCGAAGCATGGCACGATTCGCAGAACGTCACACTTGACGAGGTGACCGCATGAGAACTCTTGTCTGGCTTGCCGTAGTAGAACTCGCCGTGGTCGTCCCTCTGTGGTTCGTGTGGCGAGCGTCCCAACCCCATGTCCGTCCCTTGTGGCGGTTCATAACGAGGCGGGAACTATGAGACCGCCTGTCGTGGGGTATGCGCTTGGGCACACTTGGGTCGTGATGATTACGGTCGGGTTCGTGTCTGGTTCTGCCGTGACCATGCTCGCTGTCGGGGTGGCGGTGTATCCGTTCTTCCATCTCGGCGTGAAGGTGTGGCGAACATGTGTTCGTCGAACAGGTGTTCGGGGGTGGGGTCAATGACTACGCCGTTTCGTGGTGTGACAAGAGTCACACTTGACAAGCGTCCGAAAGTGTGCTATGATGGTTTCGTCGGGCTGGTTGCCCGACACGAGAGAAAGGAGAGGGGGTGAACAAAGTGGACACCCTACAAGAAGATGAGCAGGTAACCCTGAACATCACCATGTCACGAGAAACACAAGGAGAAGTGATGATGGCAGTGTTCAGGTACCACCAAGACATACTCCGAGCGATGGAAGAAGTGAAGCACAGCAATACGGAGTATGACAAGAAAGTAAGAGAAAAGAAAGAAAGAATCTGCCAAAACTTAGTGGCGGTACTAGGAGACTGGTACTCCCGCTGTGCGTTACATTACGAAATGTAACTGGCAGGGTGACTAGCAGGCTGGGGAGTGCGAGCCTCCCCCACCCGCAAGGTCGCAAGACCGAAACACAAACAACCAACAGAGAAAGGAGAGGGGGTGAACAAAATGATAAAAGACGAAAGGGAAGTGCTGTCAGGTCAGTGGATAATCGTACTGAACGAAGGCGATACCCGTCACCTAAGTTTGACCGAAAACTGCTGGGCATCACGCAAAGCATGTCAAGAACAGGTGGCTAAATGGTTGGCGGATGAAAAATACGACAACCTAGAAGTGAACATCAGGCAGCGCAGGCGAGGAGACTTGCCTTGGCTGGCAGAGTAAGTAAGGCGGGGTGGCTGGCAGACATCGAGGTTCGAGTCCTCGACACCCGCAAGGTCGCAAGACCGAATACCAAACAACCAACAGAGAAAGGAAACAAACAATGAACACGACCCAACTGTGGAATGTTCGGTTCGTCCGTGACTTCTCCGTAGAAACGGTGACAGTCATAGCCGACACCGAGGACGACGCTATCGGGTTGGCGGAAACGCTGATGACCGACGAGACGGGTGAGGACTACTCCGCTATCGGCGATGAGGCTGACCGTGCGTAGCGAGTGGGGGTGTGACGCTTGCGGGTGTCGAATCACGCTACACATCACGCCGTCTGAACCGCCTCGCCATAGGTGCGGTGGCTCAGCACGACCCGACAGGTTCACCGAACTACAAGAAGTAATAAACAAACAACCAACAAGCAAAGGAGAAAGGTAATGGAAGAGTTACAAGAATACCTAAACATCGGGTGGGGCATCGTCGCTGGCAACGACGGCGACCCCGAAGATTACGCCGACGGTCGGCTCATGGAATGGGTGAAAGCCATTCACGACACGGACGGGGCGGAAGCGACGGACTCGGAATGTCTGGAAGCGATAGAGGCGTTGCTCGCCTTGCGTCGTGCGCTCGAAGAAAAGGGGCTTAGCGTATGACGAACCTAGAACGAGGGTCGGCAAGCATGACACTCACCCTGCTAGATGGTCGCATCACTGTACGTCACGGCGAGGACGGGTCGGTGTTGTTTGACTCGCCCGTAACCGAAGGCACTTGGGACGCTGTTTGGCTCGCCCTGAAAATGGGGGAGGTCGAAGCATGACAACGAGTAAGGTCACTATTGAGTTCACCATTCCTAGCGAATGGGATACCCAAGACTTCGTTGCTGAACTCGTCGGGTGTTACGACGAGTGGGCAGGCGAGGGCATGGGTGAGCAAGTGGAATACCGAGTTATCAAACAACCAGAGAAAGGAAACAAGTAATGACACCGATACCAGCAAACGCAACAGGGGCGTGGTGCGCCATCAAGTACCACGACGAGGACAAAACACTCTCACCCGTGTTTCTCTCCTTCGGGGAGTACGACTACCACAAGGACGCTGTGTACGACTCGTTCGGACACCGAGACGACCTCGTGTTCTATTACACGACACCAGACGAACTGCCTCGGCTGATGACTGAGGGTGGGCACGACTTCCATGTTGTATCCATCGACGGCTACGAAGTTGAGGTGAACGCATGACACGCACGGCAACAGTCGAACAGTGGGAAACCACGTTCAGACCAGTCATCAACACCATCGACGACGACCCATCATGGCAAGACCTCGACGGCAACGGCATCATGTTCTTCACCTCAGGAGAAGGACACGACTTCGTATGCCAACACAACCTTGACCGCAAAGTGTGGACGTGGGTGGACGGCACGGACGGAACATACATCGTGAACGGCTACTCGTTCGTGAACCGCATCGGCTACTTCGTCACCGAAGTACCGTACGATTCCGACGACGACTGGGAAATCAAAGTAGACGACTTCGGAGACATAGCACGATGACGTACCCAGAACTACCGTTCCTTCCGTATGACGGAACAGGCGGACACGCAGGAAGCGAAGCGAGCAGGCTCAGAGCCGAAGCGGAAGCCGACGACGGCACACTCGCAGACAGACAAGCCCTCATCTTGGACTACCTAGAAGGGGTCGGTGCTGGCGGTGCGACATGGGCAACCACAGGACAAGCACTCAACCTTCACCACGGACAAGTCTCAGGCGCACTCTCCAACCTTCACCAAGCAGGGGCAGTGTTCATGCTGAGGAAACGAAACAACCGAAGCCACCCCTACATTCATGTCAAGTACCGTGCGTTCTACACGGACGCAGAGGTACACGACTCACCCAAAACGACGAAGGCTGGGCAGAGACGGGTCAGGTTGGAGGAGTTAGTCGCAGCGTGTCGTGATGGACTCGTCTCAGGGTTCGATAGCGAACGTATCGCTGGCATCGTCAAGGCTCTGGATGAGTTGGCTTAGACGATTCCGACGACCCAAACCTCAACCGAAACGTATCGTGTGGAAAGCACAGAGAGCAGACGGCAAGTGTTGGGCTGGCGAATACCGTTGGTACGGGAAAACGTTCACCGACCATGAACCGTTCTTCTACTATTGGGGTAGCGAGGCTTCGTGCCGTACCGCTATCGAGTGGAGAGGATTTGCGAACGTGCGACCTGTTGCGGTAGAGTTTGGTAGTTCTGTGAAACGCCCTCAGAAAAGGCGGTACAACCACTACCGTCGGCGTTAGCAGTGGAGTCTCCCTGCCCCTTGTTTACCTTTCTCCGAGGGGTGGGGAACTCTACTGTTCTTCCCAACCAAGGTTCGTGGCTCGCCATACGGCAGCAGCGTTGTTCGCTTCACTGCCTTTCTTCTGTTCGACTGATTCGTACAGGCGGACAACGTGGATACACGGGTCGTGTCCTTCGTTGAGTTCTTCGTCTTCGCCTGCTGTTAGAGCAAGACCGTCGTGCGTGTAACACATCGGCGGTGAACACCAACCGGCTTCGTAGCCGATGCGTACCCACGTATCGAAATCCATCTGGTTGCTCATGTAATGTGCCAATCCTTTCTTTGTTATCTGGTACATTTCTTCGCCGTTGTCGCTGATTCCAACAACTTCAACTATTCCTTCTTGTTCTAGTAAGACCAAGGCTTCTTTCAGTGAGTCGAAACTTGGCTCGTCGAACTCGTTCACACGTCTACCCGTTCCCATTCGGCTTGCGAGAACCCTCGGATAGTTCCGTTGAGTTCGATGTACACCCACGTCGGTGCGTCGGGGTCGCATCCGCAACCTTGTATTTGGCGGGGGTTGTGTGTTACGACCTCACCGCATTTGAGGCATCGCGCTTTCGTTTGCTTTGTTTCTTCTGCCATCGGCTGTCACTAGCAGTCAGTTTCCCCATCCGCCACGCATGACACGGACATCCGCACGTGTCGTGAACGTGTTGGGGCAGTGGGGTCAGTGCCCGTGTCACCGTCCCGCAATGCTGGCAGGTTCGCCAACGACCACCAGTCGTCGCCCCAAATGGAGGCTGGGTGGAGTCCAAGTCGGACGGCAACTCTGTCTGCTTGCGGTTCGGGGATGCCATGTTTCTTCCAGTTTGACACGGTGGATTCTGCTACCTCGGTTATTTCGGATAGGTCTTCGCCAGTGATTTCTTTGTTGAACATACGTTCCAAAGGTTCGTAGGGAAGACGGTGTTGTTTGACGAACATTAGAACGGTTCTTCGTCCAATGTTTTGTGGCGTGGGGCTGGTGCTTCGTCGCTGACCGACCAGAGTTCTGCGTCGTCGAACTTTGCTACACGCTTGCTGAGGTACGTGGTTTTGGTTTCACCTTTTTTGTTGGTGACTTCTACCTGTTCCCCTGGCTGGCCTTCGTGACGTACTTTGACGCCCCATGTTTCGTCTCGTAGTTTGTACCATGTTGCTGACATTATTCATCTCCTCTGTGTTGTATTAGGTTACTGATTTTATTTCCATACTCTGCCACAAGTTGTTCCAACTTGGCAACTTTATGTAGCAGTTCTCGTTTGTCCTCACGTAGTGAGTCCAAGTCTCGTTGTAGGTCGGTTATCCATGATTCGTAGAAAATGTTTTGGTTGTCGGTCATTGTTGCCCCCTTTTGGATGGTGTGATTCTTTTGCGTTGGATGGGTGTTAGCCCACCCCAGATTCCGTAGTGGATGCGGTTGTTGACTGCGAACATGAGACATTCTTGTTTGACTGCGCACTTGTCGCAGATTTTTTTGGCGTTCATGTCGTGTTGGTTGTAGCCGATTGTTGGGAAGAATGTGTCGTGGTCGATGCCGATGCAGGCTGCTTCCAGTTTCCATTCTTGGTAGTCGTCGATGAGACGCCATTCGCTTAGTAGTTCCATGTACGTGTACTTAGAGTTTCCACGGCTGCCACCCGTTGCCGTTGTGTTGTTGGGCATAGTCGTAGATGGCTTTCGCTGAGAGAAGGTTGAGGTATGGGTCGAACAGGTGTTCGCATCCAACAGTAGGCAATACGCCGATGGTTTGCAAGTATCCCTTGGGATACCATCTCGTGCGCAAACACCAACTTCTGTCGTTGATTTGCGTCAACCCGACGTCGGTGGACCCATCTCGGTTGAGGGTGGTGTTGTGCTGGTCTGGTAGGCATCGGGACTCACGCCACATCACATAGTCCAAGGTGGGGAGAAGGTCCTCAGTCCAGCCTGCTTCGAGGGCTAGCCCCCACCATTGGGGGCAGAGGGCGTCGGCTGGGGGTTCAGGGAGTGTGGTCGTAGAAGGCACGGAGAGGGGTCTAGGAGGCGCTGTGAGAGCCGTTGTGGTGGGGGCTGGGGCTATGGCAGGGGTCGGCTGGTCTGTCCCCCACAGCCCTACGAATACGAGGGTGGCGGTGATGCCCGCAAATAGGCGGACGAGCCAGTCCATTAGTTGCCTTCTACCTTAGCCGACAGCAAGGCAGTCAGTTCGGAGAACTCGGTCAAGGTCATAAGACAGATACCTTCCGTCGTGCCGTCTGGCATGGCTACCATGACGAACGGGCGAATGTCGCCCAACGCCTTCGCCGCATCAGACTGGGCTTTAGCGGCGTAGAAACGGGTAGCAATCGGACCGACTTGCGCGCCTGCTTTGATTTCGGTACGAAAAGCACCACCCCAGTTCTCCTCGTGACGTGTAAGGTGACCGCCCAACCCCAACTTTTTACGGGCACGACGCGCCTTCGCATCCCCTTTAGTCCGATTTCTACGACCGCGAGCGGCAGGGTCGGCACACCCTCTAACTCTGCGTACCTGATTGCGGTCGGGTCGTCCCAGAGTGCCAAACAGCGGGCAGTTGTCCAAGGAACATTTGTCCCTGTTGCCCTGACATTCCCCTTTGCGTTCATCGGTCACTTCATTTCCTCAATCATGAAGATGACCTTGTTCGCATCACCCTTTGTCATCTGTTCCAACTTGTTGAGATGAGGGTTGTTGAGCAAGTCCTTCACCTTCTCAATCTTGTCGGTGTACGAAGCGACACCTTTACCTGAAAGCATTGCTCGAATCTTTCCGATTTGTGCTTTGCTTGCTGGCGCATCAGGGTCTTTGATTTGTGGGGTGTCCGCAATCTGTTCCGATGATGGGAACGCGTCACGGATTTGAGCAATCAAAGTCTCAGCATCGGCAACATCCTTGGCGGTTGGTGCCTGCTTCAACTGGTTGAACTTGTCCCGCAACTTCGGCATGTCAGCATCCGTCAACGTTGCAAGGTTGACACCTGCTTCGTCTGCTACCGCTTGAGGGTTGAGTCCTTGCTTGGCGCACGCTTCGGAGAAACGTGCAAGCATGTCACCCGTCGGCTTCGGCTCCGGTTTCGGTGCCTCCTGTCTTACGACCTTTGCCATTTCCTCACGTGAAGGACGTTGACCTTTCGGTGCATAGTTGCAGTTGGCAAGCGCCCTCCCAATGGCGGATGTCTCACAGTTTTCTACGTGAGATGTGCGGTTCACTGGGCTGGCGTCACGGGTTTCTTCTGCGAATCCTGTGGCGACGGGGCGTGTGTCTTTGATGTCGAAATAGATTTCGGCACGGAACACGACACGGTTCTCGTCGTAGTGGTGGATTGCGGTGAACACTTGTCCGTTCGGGTGGTCTGCCCAGAATCGGCGCAGTCTGTCCTCTACTGTCTCGTAGTTGTCAAGGTTGAATCGCATGGTTATTTATCCTTTCCGACCACACGGAACGTGCGGTACGTTGATTGTTTCTTGTACTTCGCGGCGAGAGCAGGGTGCTCCGCTTCGAACTTCTTGGAATCGAAAGACGTACGGTTCGCTGTCTTCCACGTCAATAGCAACTGGTCTTGCATCAGCCCGTACTCGGAACTGCCAAGCATCTCGCACAACTGTGCCTTCACCAAATCTTCCATCTGTTCCGCTTGGGCTTTCTGTGCTTTGGCAAGTTCGTAGCGTTCAATGAGGGCGAGCGCATCCTGCGGTAGTTCGATGCCTGCTTGTGCACCACCTTTGCCTTCGGGGAAACGGGCTTGGACGTGACGGTATTCGAGGACTGCGTTCTCTGGCATCATCCCCATGTCGATAGATGCGAGGAATGTTCGGCAGGCGTCGATGTGGGTTTGTTTCTCGTCACTGGACACTGCCTGCACATGGAAATGTAAGTCGAGGGTCGAGTCGAACACAATCCAAGTAATCTCCGATACGCCGGTGCAGATGGCTTGTTGGACACCTTGCCAATACCAGTAGGCGGGAAGTTCACCGCGCCAAATCTTGTTCGTTGTCTTCTGCTCAAAGACCCTGCCATCCTCGGACATGGAGTCGATGGTCGCAATCAGACGCACCCCTGGCTCGTCGTATGCGAACAGTTCATCTGGTTCAGCCAACGGGTGACCGAGCAAGGTGCCCGCCCAGTCACGGATAGGGGCTTCAAGGGTGGTGCCTCGAAGCATCGCAGAGTTCGGAGCCTTCGGTTCGGGTGGGTTCTCAGCCAACAGTTCGGTCGCCAAATCTGCTGGTGTGACGAACGCGTGCTGACCGTGAACTGCTGCACATGCCGACGCTGCGATACGTGCCTCACCGTTCTCGTTGCGCCAACGAACGTTCAACCATTCTTGCGAACCGTGCGTGGGCTTAGCGATTCGTGTAATCATTACCGTGCCTTTCTCTAGTTGTTGTGTTCTCCTGTTCACCGTACAGGAGGGGTGTCACATTGTCAAGTCAAAAATCTGGGGTGCCCAGAACGACAACTTTTTGTACCATCCCCAACGGTACGTGGGTCACCATTCCTACGGAGTCCATTTCTGGTTCCTCGTCTGGGCACCATGAGCAAGTTACCGACAAGTAACCTTCAAGCAGGTCTGGCCATAGCCAACCGACCGACACCACATGTTGCGGTTTCGGTGCGTAATCCCTCGTATGAATCCACCCGTTCGATGAGTCGAACGCGTCAATCCAATGAACGGCAACAAGCGACCAAGGGCAAGGTGTCACGCGTCGTACCTCTGGTCATACAGTAAAGCGCACACGTCGGCAGGTTTCAACAGATAACCCCACGCAGGGTTGTCGGACCGGCGAGCGAAATCTCGTGTCTCCAACGTGTCCTTGTTTGCTTCAATGAAACGCTTCAAACGGTCCACCGAGACGATGATGAAACCTCCGTCCATAGAAAATATGTACACCCACCATTGCGCTTTCGTAACCTGCAACCCCGACTTTATCCACTTGCCGCATTTGCGTGGATTTTGTCGCATTTCTATCGCCATGTTTCCGTTGCGGTACCGGTCCGCTTTCACTTCGAAGGAACCTTCGACAAGGGATTCCAACATTTTGCGGATACGTTTCTCGCCCATCTGACCGTACTTCAAATCCTCCGCGAAGTTGAACGAGTTTGATTTGATGTCCCAATCACTGTTCTTCACGGGCGGTACGTTTCACCTGTCTTGAACATGCGAGCCAACTCTGCTGTCGTACGACTTGATGCTTCTCGCACCATTTGAAGGCAGCCGACATATCCCGCAAGGTCAATGATGTTGTCAGGTATGTCGAGATGGTTGTCGAGTTCGTTCATCAAACGTGAAAGTTTGACGCACACCATGAACAGGATGCCGTCTTCGGCGGTCATCACATCTTCGCCTTTGAGTGCGTTGTAGATGGAAACTGTCCGCGAATAATCTTCGAGGGGATGCGAGTAGGCGTTCTGCCTGTCGCGGGTAATCAGTTCATGTGCTCGGAGAAGAATCTCCGCGCCTTCGGTCGGGTCGTGCATGTTTCCCCTTTACGAGTTGGTCTACCTTGGCTATCAGATTCCACAACTCGTCTTGTTCAGCCACCCCAGGGTAGACCTTCCTAAGATACGTTGCGATTTTTCTTAGTTCTAGTTTTGTGAACTGTTCGCCCATTGTCAAGCATCCCCTCCAATGCGTGTGACTCTAGGTGACTGGCGAGCCGTTCGTCAACTCGGTCCACTTTGTCCTCTACCCGCTGCTGGGATTTGCGTACTACGTGGAGAATACCCATAACGACCTGGTGGTCGGTGTGGTTTTCTTTGCGGAACTTGTTGATTACCGCGACAAGGATTCCACCGACCGCCGTAATGGTGGCAACGATGATGCTTGCGGTGGCCGTGTCCATTTCAAATCTGTTTCACCTTAGCAAAAGCAGCCTTCACTGCCTGTGGTGAGTCCGCCATTTTGGGTGAGATTTCCACATGTATCCAGTCGCCACCGGGCGCACCAGTGATTGTGCGACGTGTGTACTTGGTCCATGCTTGCCGGTCACAACGCCAGCCACGCCCATGCGGTGCGGGGAAATAGTCCAAAATCATTTCAACACCGAGTTCTTCGTTGTTGGCTACAAGCAGTTTGATTAGTTCCCGTGCGTGTTCTCTGCCATCTGGCTTACCTTTGGAGCCAGTCTTCCGGTAGGACAAGTCCATTGCCCTGCCGGTGGCATGAACGGACAACGATTCTTTACCGCGCTTGTTACGCACGACCCACGTGCCGTTGTTCCACAACGCACCGCCCGTAAGTTTGGCTACCTGTTTGACGAACTCCTCTGTGCCAGCCCGTTTGCCTGGGGCTGCTCCGTCGCTAGTGCCTGTGTATTTACGATTCCGAGCCACGTCCGAAAGCCTGGTCGTTCGGGTTTATCCAGCGCAGGACGGGTGGGATGAGGGCTGCGACGAACGCTTTGGCTAGGTCCATTGGTTCGTAGTCGAGGGTGGCGACTACGGCTACGACGGCTCCAAGTGCCGAGCGTAGGTAGGAGAGGCACATCTGCCATTGCTGGTGGGTGATGCCGACTTTGACGCTGGGCTTTGAGGTACGCTTCTTTGTCATGATTGAAAGACTAGCACTTGGCGCAGGCGTATTTC
>Ga0196901_1001355_pt1 | contig 12375 bp, 24 predicted proteins | sample CB_VirMetaG_FD_169099 | JGI IMG/M metagenome (GOLD analysis project Ga0196901, IMG submission 169099) | Freshwater to marine saline gradient viral communities from Chesapeake Bay - CB_1504_1 Viral MetaG (v3) (version 3) | ecosystem: Environmental > Aquatic > Marine > Coastal | place: USA... | reverse complement strand
TTAATAATTGTATCGGTTTCATGGAATTCCTCTGCTACTTCTGGTAATTTTTGTACGTACTGCCGTTCAACACTGAACCCCACGCCTGTGCCACACATGAGAACGTACATCATCTCATCGAACGCCTTGGGGTGGTCTATGGGTAGGTAGCTACAGTTAAACCCTGCTACGTTGTCACGATCCAGTGCCTCTCCTGCGGTCATCAGTGCTCGCATAGACGGCATGACATCTAGATCATGTATAGCTTTGAATATCTCTGACACCTCAAAGTCGTTGAGGTTAGCACGATCTACCCAGTAGTTGATGTAGCGGTTGACTGTTTCTTCCCAAGTTTCTCTACGCTTCTCTTCTGGCAGGTAACGTGCGTAACGGCTCTTGTGTATGTATTGTTGGTATGCATCCATTAAGTTATCCCTAAAGTTTCATTAAGTATTGCGGCTTGTGCCAATCCAAGAAGAAAGTATACACCATCTGGGTATTGTTCGGTAGCAGTGACTTCAAACACTTCACCATCTTCATACATAATAACAACACACTTGATTGGTCTTTCTTCTTCCTCGTACCCTAAGCTCCTTGCTGACAGCAAAGCAAGAAACTCAGATGTCTTGATATCATCTTGGTCTTCTTTCTTTCCAAAGTTACCTTCGACTATCTTCATTCTCTACGCGCTCCAGTAATATCTCTAGGTAGTGGATAGCCTTCTTGATATCTTCTACTCCGTTCTTGTCCTTCCATCTCGTAATGTATTTAATTGCATTACCTTCACACCAATCCAACTTGTTAGCAATGATGAAGTCTACTGGTTGTATAACGTATCTGCTGTAGTGATTACCTCCTACTTGTTTGTCTATGGCATGATCATTAGGATGATACAACTTACCATACACTGTCTTGCTTGCTCTGTCCCACTCTTCTGGTGTTGCGTTATCAATGCTCATACTCTTCCTCTAAGTCAAACTTCCAACTGTTTGTGTTTACTTTGTCAGCAAACCTTTCAACTAACTCTTCGGATGTAATCTCCAACGCCTCCATGATAGTGACTTCATCATAGCGTGACGCTATTCGTTCTAGTATTTCATCAAGAGTTAGCACCGTACTTCCCCCGTAGGTATGACATAGATACAGGCATCTCATCAAACGTGCCGTTGTCTACTTCGTTGAACACCCACAAACCAGACCATGATCCGTTAGTCTGTGGGTTTAGATAATCTTCATCATGTTGATAAAAGATACCAGCAAACAGTGCAGTCATTCTGTTTCCTGCCGCGTTTCTGTCGAATGCGATGTCTCTATCTTGTACGTGTCCCATGACGCATGACATATGTTTCTTTTGGAGCAGTAGCTTTGCATTCGTGACTGCGCGGCCCATAACACCGCTAGTAAAAAAGTGACAATAAGCAATGCCATCCACAATGATAGGCTGAAGATACGGAAGAACCTCCCAACCACGCAAGTTAAGATCTTCATAGCTCATCAGTCCTTCTAGCTTGGCATCGTTCTCTACTGCACGTTCAATGCGGTGTTCATGGTTACCCAGAGTAAAGATGAGGCGCGGCTTCCATATCTTTTTCTTACGTCTGCGTAACCGCTGTTGCTCTGTTCTGATGCAGTCCATGAATACCTGCATGGCTTCGTTGCCTGCTTCTACATCAGCGGAGTAGCGCCTACCTTCAAACGACTTCTTGCCTACATCATACGATGACAACGATGGCATATCCCAGTGATCACCTAGATGTATGATCGTATCTGGTTTAATAGCACAAGCGTACCTACCTGCCCAGTACATATGATCAATAGGACAGTCAGGTTTTATCTGTGTGTCAGGTATTACTAGATGTCGTGTCATCTTCTCCACCCTGTAGGTATTGTTTCAAGAGTGTACCAACGGAATCCATGCTTCTCTGCCCACTCTTCCATTGTGTAGCGTGTACCATCTTTTCTTCTTCGTGATCCCGGCATTGGGGTGTTGGCTCGTTGGAAGAGAAATACCAACTCTTCCTTCGGGCTGAGTGTGTCTGCGATGATGACATACTTACGTGCCTCCTCAGATGTACGGAACCTACCCTTTGCTTCTATGTACCATGTCTTACCACGGTGAGTGTAAACAAAGTCAGGCTCGTAGTGTTTAGGAACAAGATAAAAGATACGTTGTTCTGGATGATACTCACAGCCCTGCATAATCTCATGGGCTGCTTTCTCAAACTTAGAATCATATTTCATGAGGTTTATCATTAGTCCCCACAAAAACACGGGATGGTTTCGTCGCCAGCTAAGTCAAGCTGACCCTGTTCTCTTGCAATCACTTGCATCTGCCCATAAGTGGGTCGGTCTTGCCTCCAAACTCCGCCGGTCTGTCCTGATGCGGCGACCTCGCGCTCCATTTTGGCCCACCAGTCAGCGCGGCTAGGGTTCTCCTCCACCAAAGATTTAATTAGGCCGGAAGATTTAAGAAAGCAAAGGTCACAGTTTCCGTGAGGGGTCACACCGCCGCGATTTGGTAGCTTTAAGTCAAACGGTTGGTGATCCCAAAACATGCTTACCGTCTCTTTGGTGACGCCTGCCGCAACCAACGGCCTACGGTGTGGCTCAATCTTGGCGGCTCGACGTTGTTCGTCTGCCCTGATTCCGACTATCGCCATGTTCTCGCCGTGAGATCGCTTCTCTACATGGCCTATAGACCAGAGATAGTTAGCGATAGTGCGAATTTTTAGCTCGATAGTGCAAAATCTTGATACGGGGTTAGGGAGGTATCCCTTGGCATGTATCAACGCCTCAAAAGGCTCGCCATTCCTTGCCGCCGTATCGAAATCGACAACCTTCCATCTGTCCTTACTCTCCTCTGCCCACTGGTACTCCAGCCAGACGATGGGAACGTCCCAATACTTGCCGCAGTCCCTGACGAACTCCAGCGTCTCCTCTGCTTCCTTGCCGGTGTTGGCAAAGGTCACGACGCAGTCATCTGGCAGACCGTCATTAGCGTCAATGAAGCGCCACAACATATAGGCACTGGTTCTACCGCCTGAGAAGCTAATGCAAGACGGCTCGCTCAATTTGAAAGGATTCATAACGCCCCCACTATTAAATCTCCGATGGCTTCTCATACTTGTCATCATGTGATCGTAACAGGTACAGAAGGCTAAGACTTTCTAGTAGTCTGTCTTCATCCAACTCGTTATTCCAGTAGTGAGTAAGACAAGTGCTGTAGCACTCCCATTCAGTAGTACAAGGATCAATGATCTTGTCTGCTTTCTTAGGACCGATACCATGTATGCCCGGTATGTTATCAACACGGTCGCCCATCAATGCCTGCTTATACAGCCAGCGCATAGCATCGTCAGGTAAACTTGAGTTTACTTTTTTCTTGGTGTAGTCATACATAGGACAAGGAATCTGTCTGAAGTCTTTGTCCAACGAACAGATGATGGCGTTGTGATCTAGCTCAGTAGCCTTGATAGCAATAGCATCATCAGCCTCCATGCCGTTAACTACTTGTGCGTTCCACTCTGACACCATGAAATCACGGAGCAGTTTCTTGTGAACAGGCACACGTTTCTCAGTACGGTTACCTTTGTAGGGTAGGGTAACAGCAACCTCGTCCCTGAAGTTGCCCTTACCAGTTAGGTAGATGATACTGGATGTGTAGTGGTCAGATAAATCTACAACCATCTCAGACAGATAGTTGTCTAGGGTCTGCACTGCAACGTCTTCACTCTCCTCGTCACAGGCAAACCCCACACGATACACCAGCATATCACCATCAATGAGTATCACAGAGCTTCCATCTCTTCTACTTCTGGTGCGTACTCAACAACCTCATCAATTACAAGACGCTTGAGTGTGGCACTACGACCCTTCTTCTTGAGGTACTCCCAATCGTAGTATCCGATGAGACACTTAGCTTTAGAACCATTACCCACCACAACCCCTGACTCTGGGTCATCCATCTCATCTCGTGGGGTGCGGCCTTTGATGAGCAACTCTGTGCCATCTGGGTTAAAGGCTCTGTACTTGTTGTTGGATTTGCAGGTAATGAATTGTCCACGCTCATCCCCCTTGTTGTTAATAGTAAGACCCATATCTTCTAACGCAACAACAGCGGCATCAGAAAGGTTACATAGATCAACAGTAAACTTACCAGCCAACTCATTCTTGTGAGTCAGGTTAGGCCAGAACAAATCACACTTGATCATTACGTTGGGTGCTTCATTAGACATAATAGCATATCTCCTGCTAGTTAAACTTACCCTAATATTATACCACATAAAATAGAATTGTGCTAGTGGGTATCAGCCCAACTATTACCAACCCTATACTCTCCGTCCAACGGACAGTTCAGTTGCAGGACTTCGCCTGCGAATACCATTGCGTTAACACAAGACTTACCAATGAAGTCTGCATCTTCTGGTTTACATTCTATCTGCCACTCATCGTGTACCTGTGCGACCAGCTTGAAGTCAACACGTTCCAGTAGGTCATACAGTATAACGATGGCTTGCTTCATCACCACAGCGCCGGCGCCCTGTAGCAGTGTGTTCAGTGCGGCGTGTTCTGATCGTACACGTATGCGTCTACCATCAAGACCAGTAAGAAATCCTGTCTTGGCATCTGCCATAGTCTCAGCACGTAAGTCAGCCAGTGCTGGTGTGTTCTCAAGGAACGCTTGCTTCAGCCTCTTACCATGAGCAGCACTACCACCTACGATACTACCTATCTTGGCGTCACCTGCACCGTACAAGAACGCATAGATAAATGTCTTGGCATCATCCCTGTTGTCTAAGCCTGCGGCTATACGGTTGGCTGTGTGTATGTCACCTGTGAGTATCTCGTTGGTGTATTTCTCGTCGTTCATATAATGAGCCAGCATACGTAGCTCAAGACCACTAGCATCAGCACCAACAAGAACACGACCATCAGGAACAGTGAACAACTCACGACACTGCTTACCGTACTCAGCCCTTACAGCAGGAACTTGAGCCATGTTAGGTTGTGAGTGTGCCATTCTTCCGGTAACCGCTCCAATGTGACGTACTCGCCCATGTATTCTGCTACCTTCTCCAACTGCTTGAATCCACGAATCAACTTGTGACGCTCGCTTTTGACAGAGAAGATAACGGAGGATAATCTTTGCCTCGGGAATGTCATTCTGCTTTTTAAGCGTAGCCTCATCGACCTTCGGTTTTCCTGACGGAGTGAGTTCCTTCCACACTGCACCTTTGCTAGTAAGACGATCTGCGATTTGTTGTCTACTACCGACATTGAATACCGTAACTTTGTCCTTGAGTTTCTTACCTGTTTTATCACTGATCCTTTCCTCCACTATGGGTGGGAACACACGTTGTAGATCACTCTCAATCCTGTGCATACGGGTAGTCAGTTCTTCATACAGATCAATAGCTTTCTGTTTGTTGAACTCAAACCCGTTGTCTTCCTGATCCTTACAGATAAACGCTACGCTGTGTTCCAGATCCACGCAGTGCTTGGTAAAACCAAACAGTCTCATCTGTTGTAGTAACGCATCGTGTAATCTTTCAGTGACATCCACATCTCTTTTACAGTACGCCACCATCTCTTCAGATAGCTCTGTCCAATCTGTATGCTCACCTTTAGGGAAGCCAAGTCTATTTCCCCAAGCAGCGAGGCTGTGACCACCATCCAGATCGGGATGAAAGAGACGAGAAAGAACCAGTGTATCCACAACTCTGTCTTGATCAATGCGTATAGACCATAGCCTGTTAAGTACAGGAAGATCATACCCAATAAGATTATGCCCACAAACCTGTCCACCACGCGCCAGTTCATCGACTAAACTCCTCCTAGATAAGTGGGTCAAGTGAGCTTCGTTCGGTCTCTTGGTAACCACGCAGTGTACTTTCGTAGGGTTCAGGCCGTCTGCCTCTATGTCTAAGAACACAGTATTCGTAGTAGGCGAGATCAAGTTTCTGTCTTTCTGATAGTTGACTACCACCATCCCTCATCTCCTTGTTCTGTTCCTGCGTCATAATCCAACGTCCCATCTTCGACATCTCGTATCTCCTCTAGATCACTAAGACTAGCATAGTCCATGTTTCCTACCGCAGTCAAGTCATCCTCAACTAAGAAACGACTACACTCGTTACACATATCAACGAACTCCCCACTCCCGCTGAACTTCTTGGTTAGCTCGTAGTCTGTCATTATCTTATCACAAGCAATACACCTCACTCTTCTTCTTCCTTTTCATACTCTTCTTCAGACATGACTTCAGCATATTGGTATTGTTGGTCTGACCCTCCTAGATTTATTAGATCCGCATACTCAAGGCATTTTGTGCGTGTTCCTCGCGTTATAACCTGAGTTATCCATACTCCATCACACGCATATTCATCAGCTAACACCACATACCTTTTGCTCATTCAAATACCTCAGTCAACCTACCTGTATCCTTGTCGTACATCAGCGCAGTAGCTGGCCCTGTCATACCGCTGAACCTGTTCTTCAGTACACGCACGTTGGTGGTGTTACGCACCATTGGATCCTCTGCTTGTGCATTACGTTCTAATCCTAGCACGATGTCACTGAGTTGGGCAATGGCGGCACTGCCACGGAGCTGACCAAGGCTAGTGTACGCACCGTCCTCATGTCCCTTGCCATCAGGTCTGCGTAGGTGTGACACAATAAACATAGCCACACGCATCTCCTGACAGAACATGCGTAGCTTGGTCATGATCTCGTCAATAGCCTTACGCTCGTCACCGTTCTCCTGATCTGATACCAGTATTGATATGTGATCCAGCACTATGTACTGCACACCAAGCACCTTGATCTGATAACGGAACCTAGCCAACACGTTCTCTATCTTGTTGGAACCAAACGTATCCCACAGTACAACACGGTCGTCAAGATCCATGCTGTCAAACACTTGGTCTACCTCAGATGGTGAGTAGTCACAGCCCGGTAGGTGGATAGGTTTGTTGATCTGTAGTCCAACAAGACCACGGGCAGTACGATCAGGTGTCTCTTCAAGGAACGCTAGTCCTACCCTGTCGGTAGTCTGAGATAAGATGGAGAACACTAGCTCACGCATGAACGTAGACTTACCAAGACCAGAGCCAGCACAGATGGTGACTAGCTCAGTCGGTCTGATACCAAACGTCATGTCATCTAGTCCCTTGTATGGGTAGCGTACCTCTGCCTCCTCCAATGGTTTCTTCAGCGACTCACGCAGAGAACCCAGCATCACCATACCATCAGGTGTGTAGGTCTTAGCTGCCCACCAACGCTTGACAAACTCCTCCTTGTCGCCATTCAACAGGTAGTCACACGCATCCTTGTGTTCACCATGATGATATATCCTAGACTTACCACCAAAGATATCAGCACACTCTAAAGCGGCAGAACGTCCATGTTCGTCATTATCAAAGCAAAAGATAATGTGATCATACTGGTCGAGGAACTCGTAAGCCCTTCGGCAATCAGCAGCAGCACCTTGAGCACCATTACGAATAGAAACAACAGGGTACTTGCCTCCAAACATTTGATAGGATGCCAGTGCATCGAACTCTCCCTCCACTACGGTTATGTACTGACCACCACTAGGGAACAGATGTTGACCATACAACCCTGCCTTCTTCCAATCCCCACTGATCTTGAACTGCTTGTCTGGATACCTAGTCTTCACCGCCACTAGCTCACCAACAGGATCATGATATCCAAACAGAATGTTACCTGCTTTCTGCTGTGCTGAGTACGCCGCCATTGTGGTAGCTGTCAGACCCCTATCCTGATAGCCCCTGTATGGCTCTGTGAAGGCCGCTTTGTCAAACCCTTGTCCTGGTACTACTCTTTCCTTAATGTCGCTCACAGAGCCTCCTGTGGCTTCTGACGGGGTGAACTTAGCACAGGCAAAGCAGTAACTAGATCCATCCTCGTTGTATGACAGTGCATCACTAGAACCACAGTCATCACATTGCTGGTGTAACTTAACAAATGCCATCAGTGCACTACCTCCTCGTCACCGAATACTTCATTGTATTTGGATAACAACTCATCATCAGAAAACTCTTGTAGCCTATCAGCTACTCTTGTTCTGTGGAAATAAACAAGCTCCATCAGTGTGACATGGTAGAGATCATGCTCAATCAACTCTTCAATCATCTGTTCTTTAGTCATCTGTTTTTCTCCCATAGCGTGTCCCTCACTAAGTCCCAAGCAGAAAGGATCTCATCCTTGGCATCAACAGTGTAGTCATTTGATGTTTGTACTTTATGATACATGACAAAGTGAATCAACTCCTCCGCATCAATCAAGTCATCAGTTTCAAAACGTTTCCACCACGCTCGTCTTCTGTCGCTGTCAATCTTCATACTATGTAGTTCCTATGTATTAGTAATAGTATTAGTATTAATAATAGTAATACTTAGTTATCTATATAGATTATTTTACCACACTCAGTGTTGAAGTGCAACCCTGTTTTCTCGGTCCTTTTTCGCATTAAGTATACGCTCATTCAACTCGTCACTGTCCCATGAGGTAGTACAACAAGGAGATTCAAACACCTCTACCTCACCGTGTTCATACAGATCAGGGTGCAGGAACACTTCGTTAATAGCAAGCATATATTCTGGTGTTATGTCACACCACTGACAATCTATTAACTTGATCTGGTATCCTTGTTCTTCGTATATCTCAGAGAAACCAAACTCCATGACACCACTATCGCCATCTGTGTACAGCACACCAACAGATGTGTACGACTCAACCGCATCAGCTTCATCTACGATGTCACCGTCATCGTCCACATAGTCAGTGTGTTTACGCACCATGAACTTAGCACCAGACAAACATTCAGTAAACTTGTTTAGGTGTTCTAAGTCATTGAATGAATACCTCTCTATCACTTCAAGTCTTTGTTCGTTACCATTCGCCATGTTTAATTCTCCTACTTTCTTCACCATAATATTCCTGCACCTCCATATCAAGAAGGCACAGGAACTCCTTTAACTTACCAGAACGACGCAGCTTTCTCAATGCAGTTGCCTCTATCTGACGTACTCGCTCGCGTGAAATACCAAGAGCATCCGCTATCTGTTGGTGTGTCATACCATCTCTCATATTAGATCTCAATACCTCCAAAGGCTTCGTCTAGTTTATGGTACACATTCTCTGTCCACTCATTGTAACTGTAGTCAGAGATCACAACCATAGGTTCATTCTCTGATCCGTTGTTGTAGATCAACGAGAACCACCCACGACAGTTACCATCCTTGTCGTATGCTTCCACCTGATCTAGCTCAGTCTGTGCTAGGTTCTTTAGGATGTGCGCCTTACTGCTACACCCATGCACAGATAGCTCCTCACCATCCCACACTGACACCTTGCCATCATCACGCAGGCAGAAGTCAATTAACATCTGGATAACAGGCCGCTCGCTTGCGCCTGCATATTCAGGTAACGCTGTATCAAATTGAACAATCATACGTCATCTCCATAACCTAAATCATCTGCCAATTTAGTACGCTCCTCAACACTCATCTCCCCGTAATAATCTATCAAAGTCTCTAAAGCAAGTGTGTAAAGGGTTTTATAATCCATGTCCTCAACAACTTTTTCTGCAAGTATTACTGCGTCCATCATTAATCTCCATGATCACTATAGTGATAGTCTGCATTGCTTATCTCATCAGAAATAAGATCGAATATATAACTAGTGTTGATCCAATTAGTGATATCAACTCCACGCGATTTAACTGATACCAATTCAACTAAGTCCTCCTCGTCACCATACACAATGTATTCGATGGTTGCATACAGAGTCATCCATTCGCAGTCTAACTCCACATCCATCACCTGATTACCATACATACTAGCTGTTCCCATAGCGTTCCTCCACGCCATCTGTTTGATTAGTTGTGCTTGACTCATCGTTACTCTCTTCAATGATGTGTGTAACTTACATTTGGTACTGCTTTATCCCAACACGCTCGACACTCACCACACTTGTTGTCCTGCTTAGGTGCGGGGCATACGAACGAGTCAGTAGGGATTCTATCCTTATGTACTGTCGATGTCAAATGAAACCGCTTCGGTGGTGACCCGTCAACCATAGCCGCAGACACACGCACGATCAGGTTGTCTGGTATCTCACCACTGTACTGCGATACATACTTAGCTTCGCGGGTAGGCAACCAGTGCTTAGTCTCAGGTGTACGCTTCGCCACCTCCACGATGTTAGCTAGATGCCACACACCTTGGATGTCACCTGAGTCATGCCACCTAAAGTACGGCGCTTTGTTGATAGCTATCGCCATGTTCTCCACCCAATCAGGATGAGAAAGAGCATCAAGTCTACGCTTCAACGCCTTCTTAACATTAGGAAAAACGTAGTTACCCTTGCAGGCATAACAGTCCTCACACACAGACCCCTTCACCTTCATCAGCTTTGAACCAGTGTGACAATTCTCCGCTGGTGTTGATGTGGATCTGCACGGAACTTTGCTTGGGTTAGCTAGTCCACCCACCGCATCTCGTGCATCAGTTAGTTTACTCATAACATCTCCTTTAACTCCTTCTTGATACGCCTCGCATCATCACCACGCCACGAAGCAGCGTTCGATAGGAAGTAAAGCACCACACTCCTACCACTGTCAAGGTAATAGTCATCGTCAATGCTAGTCAGGTACTGCATGGCATCAAGGTATGGCTGTGCATACGGTGACACCTTCGACCACGTTGCATTAACGTCCCGTGCTATCTCATGAATAGGTCTGCTCATTAATACTCCTCCGCCCACTGATTGCATTTAGGACAAACATGATAATTCCAATCGGGATTATCCTTCTTGCTTCTCCAACTGATAAGAATCTCGCGCTCATCTGTACTCAGATCAGGCCACACGTTTTGGACTAACTCGTTCTCGTAGATGTACCTCTTAATATCATCACAAAGAACAGTCACCTTCTCCTCTCCACCACACACAACACAATTAATGTGGGCGTTCAGAGTCCACTCGACCGTGGTATCTACACCAACCCCAACGGATTGATGCCATCGACCACCTTCAAAGTATCTACTCATCACCACTCCTCCCCAAACTCACATGCGGGACAGTAACCATCCCACAGTTGAATGACCACACCATGAGGGCAACGATCAGGCCACCCATCATAGTGCTCCGCTTTACACTCGTCGCATACCAACGTGCCACCGTGCACAGAAGTAGAACCGCACCGCACCTCAATAGTGCGCGGCAAAAACTCGCCATCACGGTAGTAGGTCTGCGCTACTTTGTTTTCACAACGCATAACGTCACCTCCAAGGTAAACTCAAGTTTACTTTTCAGTTATAGCCAGACGTTATTGCCCGACCATTCACATATTATCTCATAGCATAATAGCCATGTCAAATAGACGCTCTGTGTGGCGCTGTGAGCAACGATAACAAAAGCAATGGTATGGTACTGGGTAGGAATAGAACGTCGCTGAGAGAGCGATACAGAGAGAATTACGGGCATAAAAAAACCCCACCATTGCTGGTAGGGTTTCGGTAGGGGTTAGATTAGCTTGTCAATTCAGCGTAAACGATAAGCAGAAAGCAAGCGATCAGCACTATGCCCATTGCGTCATTCATGCGGAAAGATTCAGACTGGCGATGAATGCGGCAATTTCATCTTTAGTGTGCCCATTGTTGAGCGCCTCACCCATAAATTCAGCGTATAGAGTCGGCAGATCCTTCGCATCTTTCGCGGTTGGTTCGGATCCTTCCCCTTCGCCATCGCCTTCGCCTTCTGCTTTACCCGCGCTCGGTACTGCCAGCGCCTTGTATAGCGGGAGTATGCCGTCACACTGCTTTGATAGCTTGTCGACCAGCTTCTGACCGTCAGCGGGTTTCGATAGCTTATGAAACTCATTCAGCTTTTTATCCGATGCCAGCATAACCTTAACGATCCGCGCCATGCGAGATTTCAGAGTCTTAACGCTGTCTTTGTTAGTGGTCGCCATCTGCTCAGCGTATCCATCGAGAAAGTGTTTGGCATCTTCCTCAGTGTATACATTGGCCTTGATGGTGCTAATGGCAATGTTGAGAACTTCTCGCCCGGCTTTCTGTTGCGCCTTTGCAACATCTTTACCCGCCTTCTCAACCGGAAGAAATACATTGTCAGTAATGTTTGTCATATCAAATACCTTTAGATAGTCAGTGGGATATACCACCATCCCATGAGTATGAGGTATCTAGTGCCCTCGGTCAACCCCTAAAAGTAAACTCGAGTTTACCTTGTGAGAGTCTCTGAATGGCGCTGTGGCGGTCGGTAGTGTTGGGGCATAGGTGGACCTTCATCGACTCTCATTCTTCCCCATTCTGCATTACCTGTATAGACGTACAGTACTGTATATCTGTACAG
>Ga0196901_1001350_pt1 | contig 12394 bp, 13 predicted proteins | sample CB_VirMetaG_FD_169099 | JGI IMG/M metagenome (GOLD analysis project Ga0196901, IMG submission 169099) | Freshwater to marine saline gradient viral communities from Chesapeake Bay - CB_1504_1 Viral MetaG (v3) (version 3) | ecosystem: Environmental > Aquatic > Marine > Coastal | place: USA... | reverse complement strand
ACTGATTTATCTGCAATGATATTTGGTGCGTTTAATGCTCTTTATATGGTTAACTTTGGTGGATTGGACATCGTAGTTGATCCATATACATTGTCTAAGAATGCAGTTGTTACTATGGTAGTTAACAGTTGGTGGGATATGGGATTAAGATGGCCATCACACTTTGCTGCTATTAAGGACATTGATACAACATCTGCAATTTAATTTTTAAAAAATAGTATTATGAAAAATATGAATAAAGCAGTTTTGTTGGGAGCAGGAGTTTTTATTGCAATATCTGTAATGTTTACTGCTGCCACTACTGCAAGTTTTGATGCAGGTTATGACATCTATAGACAATCAGCCTCTGACACAATTACTGATACTGAAGCTGACACTATTTTAATCAACAATAACTTGTTTTCTTTTTGGAAGTATAATCACACAGTAAAAGGAGTTCAAGAAAGTGGTACTATTGACTTGACTTTAACAGTTCAAGAATCAAATACTACAAGTGGTGATGAGTGGTACACAGTAAAGACTGATTCAGTTGATGCTGATGGTGAGATTACTGCTGTTAATGGTGATGTATATGGAGTAAGACAAAGATTGATTATTACAGGAACTGGAACACAATCTGCTGTTTATACTCACAGATTAACTTTGAAAAAAGAATATTAATATGACTAAAGTAAGGTTTTTAAAGAGTCCTACAGGCACACACAAGTTAGCATATAACATTGGAGAGATTGGCTTTGTAGATACTGATGTTGCTAAAGACTTAGTTAATAAGGGAATAGCAGTAGTTGTTGAAAGTAAGTCAGCCTCTGTTGGATTGTCCGATGATGCACAAGAAACTGATCAGACTCAAAAGAAATCTACTCGTAGTCGTAAAACGTATAAGTAATGGCATTCTATAAAGTAATAAGTGGGCCTTCAGTTGAACCAATTACATTAAGTGAAGCTAAAAACTATCTAAAAGTAGAAAGTAGCTATACTGATGATGACTCACTTATTACTGCCATTATTACTTCTGTAAGACAATACATTGAAACTTACTTGTCAACTAAATTAATCACGCAAACGGTAGAAGAGAAGTTTGATTATATTGATGTGAAAGACTATCAGATGCGACAGAACTTTAATTTAGGAGTTAACCCTGTTCAGAATGTAACAAGTTTTGTTTACTTGGATAGCGATGGAGTTAGTCAAACGTGGAGTAGTGATGAATATGTAGTAGATACGCACAGGCCAGTAGCAAGGATTGGAGTTAAAAGTGGTTATACATGGCCATCTATTCAAGATGAAATTAATGCACTTACAATTACTTATGTAGCAGGTTATGGTGATGCAGGTAGTGATGTGCCAGGGCAGATATTACAAGCTATGAGGTATTTAATTGCAGCTTATTATGAGAATAGAACTGATCACTTAGCTACATTACCTACAGCGAGTAGAGTTATATTAGACAATCTAAAGTATGGCATGGGAATTGGTTACTTATGAGATACTTAAAGAACGAAAAGATTGGAAATTTAAACCGAAAGGTTAGAATTGAAGAAAGAACAATAACAAGAAATTCTTATGGGGAAACTGATTACAGTTATACTGAATTTACTACCTTATATGCTGAAGCTGATTTCCGTATTACGAGAACGGATGAAAAGGTACAGGAACAACAATTAGTAGCTACTACTTCTGTTTTTTATAGGATAAGGAGGCGAACTGGATTAAGCACAGATATGAGATTGGTTGATTTGACTATGGCTACTTCTCAGAATATATTTAACATTAGAGCGATAAGGGAAGAGAGTAAGGATTACATGATACTTGAATGCGTTAATTATGAGTATTAGAGTAGTAGGTTTAAAAGATTTAAGTCAAAGGCTAAGTAAGTTAAGTAAGTTTATGACTAAGACTGAAAAGCGTAGGCTTACGTTCTATGCAGCTAAACCTATTGTTAGTGCAGGTAGAAAGATTTCCCCAGTTCGTAGTCATCCAGACAAATGGGGTCATCCTTACGAAAACCCTCGTTATAGTGCAGGACAAGTTGTAGCAAGATATGTGCCTGGAAACTTAAAGAAATCATTTAGACGTATTCCACAGAAATTTTTAAAGAGAACACCTGCATCATTTGTTGGCCCATTTAAGGGTAGACAGCCATTACAAGTTTATGGACGTACAGTTCCAAAGAGTGATGGTTATTATGCTCCAATGGCATTTGGTAAAAATAGTACAGCTGATGATTACATGAAAAAAGTAATTGATCCTGCTGTAAGGTTGGGTGGTTCTGCTGCACTAAAGACTATGGAGAAGGGTGCAATTAATATTTTTAGTAAGGCTAAAACTAAATTAAACTTTAGGTAATGGAGATAGGGAAAGTAGTTTATAGTTTATTGAATGGTTCTTCTGCCCTTACTAATTTAATGGGTAGTAATAAAGTGTATCCATCATTTGCTCCAGACAAGACTGATTTTCCTTTTATTGTTTACAAGACGAGAAGTGCTGATCCTGTAGTTACAAAAGATGGAATTGCGGATAATGTAACTTTTGTTTGCTATATTAATATATACAGTAAAAAGTATGATACATTAAGAGATATAAGTACAGAAGTAAAGAATACAATTAACAATTATAGTGGCACAGTAGAGGGTGTGACTGTAAAAAGAATTGGTTATTTGGATGAGGAAGAGTTTTATGATTTTGACATTGATGTACATTTCTTAGAACTTTCCTATAGAATTAGATTACAAAATTAAAATTTTAAAATTATGCCAAGTACAGGTTATATTGATGGGTCGTTACTTAGATTGACTTTATCAGATACGAGTGGAAGTGAGATTGAGATATTTCACGCAACAGAATCAAGTATATCATTCTCTTTAGATGTAACTGACATTACTACAAAGGATAGTGGTAGTGGTGGATGGAGAGATATATTTCCCAAGACAAAGTCTGCTACAATTTCTTTTAGTGGTTTAGTTAGATATGATGAAACTGCTTCTGAAGATAATATGAGTGGATTATTGGGTTACTTTAATGGTAGAACAAATATTTATTGGGTAATGGCTACTTCTACAAGTGGTGACGTTCAGTTAAGTGGACAAGGTTACATTACTGCTTTAAATCAAACTGCTACTGCTGATACTGAAGTTTCTTTTGATGGAACTATCGAAGTTAGTGGTGCGGTTACAATTGGAACAGTATCCTAAACATTAAAATAAAGACAGATGTACAAAGAACTAAAAATACCAGGAAGAACTCTCTACGTTGCATTCAATTTACGAGTTGTTTTACAATTTCAAAAAGAATACGGCAAAGAGGGTTCTTCTAATAATGATTTAGAGAAGTTAATTGCAGAAGTAGGATTAGAGGGGCAGATGAAGTTGTTTTACATGGCTTTAAAAGAGGGTCATAGAAAAGCAAAGAAAGATTTTGATATGGAGTTTGATCCAGACTTTTTTGATTTCTTGGATGATAATCCAGAGGCTATTGAAGAGATTGCTAACGCATTTAATGATAGCATTCCTCAAGCACAAGAAACAGAACAAAAAAAAACACAGAGGAGTACGAAAAAGAGCCGATAACAGAGGATTGGTTACAACGTAAATTACTTGGAGAGTTAGGTTGGAGTATTAATGATTTTTACGATGCTGATTTTAGGATGGCAACAAATGCTATTATAGGAATGAGTAATCGTAACTTTGAAATGATAAAGCACAATTACGAGATTGCTCGATATAATGCAGCTTTAAACATTAATGTTCATTTGGGTAAAGGAAAAGGAATAAAGAATCCTAAAGAGTTAGGAGAGTTTAGTTGGGAGAAACCCCTAAGAAAAAAGAGAAAATTAAATAAGGAGGAGATAGATGCAATTATGGGCAAATTAGACAGTCCAAATGTTGTAAAAAAAGAAAAGTTAGATGGCAAACAAATTCAAAGATTTATTAATACGACTGGGTCTTGATGACAAACAGTTTCAGTCACAGTTTACTAAAATTGAGCGACAATTAACTCGATTTAGTAATAACGCACAAAGAGTAGGTAAATCTTTAACCACTAACGTTACACTTCCCCTTACATTAGCCGCAGGAGCAGCAGTCAAGACATTTGCAGATTTTGATAGATTAGAGAAGGGTCTTGACGTATTTGCAGACACATCTACAAGCGGAGCAGAAGAATTAAATAGATTATTAGATGTAGTTAGAGATGCGAGAACTACTCTTGACTTAAAGTCCGCTGCAAGTGCATCACTTCAATTACAAGCAGTTGGTATTAGTGCTGATAGGGCAAGAGAAACTATTAAGCAGTTAGGTATTGCAGCTACTGTTAGTGGATCTCAAGCGGAGGACATTGGCGAAATCACAAGGCAGTTCGCTCAAGCATTAAGTGTTGGCAGGGTATTAGAGCAAGACTTGAGAATTATTAAATCAAGAATACCTGCTATTGGTAAAGTCTTACAGGATGAGTTTGGAACAGTTACTGCGGAAGGATTAAGAGCAGCTAACATTAGTGCAGATGAATTTGTAGATAGGCTTACTAATGCTATTGCAACTAACCAACAATTCCAGAACGTACAGATTTCATTAGCAAAAGCTATAGAAACGTTTGGCGTTAATATGCAGATTGCTATTAGTAGGATTGGAGAATTAATAAGTGAAACATTAGACTTACCTGCATTACTTGATAGCATAACTACACAAATTGATAGGTTTACTGTTTTTTTAGATAGTTTAAGTGAATCTCATAGAAAAGCAATAGTACAAGTTGGATTGTTTTTAGCAGCTATAGGACCAGTTATCTTTGTTGTTGGTGGTGTAGCTAAAGCATTATTAAGTTTAACGAGTGCTATTGGTGCTGTTGTGTTAGGTTTAGTGAATTTTGCAGGTTTTAATTCAAAAGCTATTCAATCATTAAGGTTACTGGGTAGTACAAGTATTGCGACAAGTAGAGGTGTATTTTTATTAGGAGCAGCTATACGAACTACTATATTGCCTATTGCAATTATATCAGCAGCAGTAATTGGTTTAAAGTTAGCATACGATAAATTTACAGAAAGTGTAGCTAAAGCAAACAGGGGGCAAGATGCTGTACGAAAAGCACAAGAAGATAGTAAGAATGCAGTAAAACAAAATAGAGAAGAATTAGATAAGTATATATCAGTATTAGAAGATGAAAATTCAAGTAATTCTGATAAAACAAAGGCTTTAGAAACTCTTAACGGTTTAACTGATAATGCTTTTGTAGGAGTAAATATATTAGGAAAAGAAACCGAAGGATTAACAAAGGCACAGAATGATTACTTTGATTCTTTAAGCAAAACAGTACAACTTGAAAATTTAAGAAAAGTACAAAAAGAATTACAGGAGGAAATTGAACAAACTAAAAATTCTATAGATAACTCTCTTAATACAAATGAAAGTTATGCTAAAGGATTACAGTTTGGTGCTTATGCAGGATCTCAGCTTACATCTAATTTACAGAGTTTAGGCAAGACTACTGATACAGACTTAAAGTTGTTAGAAAAGAATTTAGATGCCATTAATAGTAGGATTTCTGAATTAGGACAACAACAAGCGTTAGATAAACTTGCATTAGATGCAAAAAAGTTGCAAGAAGAAGTATCAAGTTTTGCTACTACATTAGAAAGTGATTTAGAGAAAGCCGATGTTCTTGGTTCTGCTTTTAATACTGAAAAGATTGATCTTGTAAAAGAGAAACTGGGAATAGTTAAAAAAGCATTTGAGGCAGCATACGATAATGAAACATTAAGAGCAAATCTCCCTCTGCAAGATGAGTTATTAGCAAAGATAAGAAATTTAGAAACGCAGTTAAAAGCTTTAGAGAATGCTACATTCTTTGCTGATTTAAACAAGGAGTTAACTGACATACAAAAGAAAGGAGAGGCTTTAGGCATTACTCAACAGTTAATTAGTCAAGAACAGCTTGATGCTCTTCAGCAAGGTTTAGAAAAAGCAATTAGTTTAGATGCCCCCATTGGTCAGATTGACAGGTTAAAACGAAAGATAGATGAATTAAGAACTTCTTTAGCAGGTAATCCAGTAGAACCTGTTGATGCGAGAAGTAGTCAGAATATAAAAACTGCTGTAGTATCATTAGATGACATGGGTGGTTACTATGCTAATATTAATGGTAAAATTAAAGAAGTAAATAAAGAAACCTATGAATTATCACAATTAACTAAAAAAGCACAAGAAAGCAGTAAGGGAGTAGAGTTAAATTGGGATAAGGTTTTACAGACTATTATAGATAAAAGTAGTGGTATTGAGAAAGTTTTATTAGAAAATTTTGATGCAGTAGTGAATGGTGTTGCTCGTGGTGCTGATTTAATAGTAGAAAGCATAAGTAATGCGTTTAGAATAAAAAAAGAAGCAAGAGAAGATTTAGCAGAAGCAGAACAAGAGTTAAAGAAATTAAGAAGTAGTGGAGAAGCAAGTGCATCAGAAATACAAAACATACAAGAACGAATACTATCTTTAAATGAAACAATACAAAGCACCAATTTATTTAGTGCCATTGGAGATGCTATTAAACAACTTGTCGTAGAGATTGGTAAAGCAATAGCTAAAGCTTTGATATTTGCAGGTATATTAACCTTGTTGGGTTCGGCATTTCCTGCTCTCGGAGCAATACTTCCAACAGGGCCAGGTGCATTTGGTAAGTTATTTAAAAGTGGTTTGTTTGGTACTCCTTTTGAAAGTGGTGGATTAGTATATGGCCCAGTTAATGCTTTGATTGGTGAAGGAACAGGTACTAATAGGAGGAATCCAGAAGTAGTTGCTCCATTAGATAAATTAAAAGCTATTATTGGAGATACTGGAGGAAATGGATTTGTAGCAAGTACAAGGTTAACAGGAAGCGATTTACTTTTAGTAGTAGAACGAGCAAAAAGACAAAGAGATAGATAATGGCAAAGAAGTATGAGTCTACATTTATATCTGATATAGGAAAGGAATACAAAGTTGAGATTCATCAAGCTTCTTTTACTGGTGCTGCTACAGAGTTTACTACTATAGATTTACAGATTAAATATGATGATGGTGGAGATGAAGAGAATAGGTTTAGTCCTATTATGTCAAGTGAGGCTACTGTCAATATGTTAATTGATTCTGAGGCCTTAAATACTTTTGTTGAAGATTTGGTTGGCAGTTATGATGATGAGTATTTTTTATATATAAGACTTCCATCTACTACACCAGGACAATTAGACACGTTTAAATGGGCAGGATATGTTTTAGTAGATTTAGTAGCAATAGAAGATTTAAGTTATAATATAGGTTATACGTTTGTACTAAAGGCTAAGGATGGATTAAATACGTTAAGGAATTTAGAGTACAGTAATGATGGTGTGCCTTATAGTGGAAAAGATACTGTATATAGTCATATAAGAAAAGTTTTGTTAAAATTAGGGAGTGTATTGTATGCTTATACATCACTTGTAGATCCATGGTTAAATGTTGTAATAAATTGGCATTCTCAAGAACATACTTACAATTCTACTAATACTGTACTTACAAAAGCAAGAATACCCCACAGAGCATTTTATTACAGAGATACAAAGGGTAATTATGTATATAAGAATTGTTACGAGGTATTAGAGGAAATATGCAAAACTTTTGGAGCAAGATTGATTAATAGCGGCACAGGTTTTTTTGTTACTCAAATAAATGAATACTTAAATGCTGATTCAGTTTATGAATACCAAGATGTACTTTTAGGTTCATTAAGTGGTGCTACTAAAGACTATTCTATATATCATGACCAAAACGGCATAGAAGATAGTTCTACTGATATATACAGAGAGGGTGGTTCATTTTTTGAGTTTTATGCTCCCCTACAATATGCAAGAGTAGAATACGAGCATATAGCTACAAGAAACTTGTTGAGTGGTGCTTTTTGGGATTACAATGATGAAACACCTAAAACTGCTGAAGATATTGCATCTAATAATTTAGATTCAATTTTACAGTTAGATTTTACTTTAGCATTTAAAACTACATTTACTCAGACGGTAGCGACTACATCCTTTGAAGATCATTATGTAATATTTAGAATTGAGATTAAATTAGTTGGTGCAGTTACGACACATTATTATGTAAATACATTTATTCGACAATACAATAAGTTTAATCGAGACGCTTTAGATAATGTTAGATGGGAAACTACTCCAGGTTATTACTATATATTAACGCCAATTGTAAAAGATGAAAAAGAAATATTAAAAAACACACAATTAATAATACCTCAAGTTCCTGCTGATGGAGATTTATCTATTAAAGTAGAGTTTTTTAATGTATATCCAGAAACATCAAATGATGCAAACGTAGATCCATTAACTGCAATATTGCAAGGTGGTTCAGTTCCTGTGTTAGAGGATTATTATACGGTAACTTATGAGGCATCAAATACATTCTTACAGTATATTCATACAGGATTCTTCTCCGATCAAAACGACATCATTAGATTCCAAAGCGACAATGACAATACTGCTTACCAAACATGGGAAGTAACTAATATTATAGGTGATGGCCCTAACTTAAATAGTCCTGGTCATTTAGAAGTCAAGAATGATAGTGATGAATGGGTCCTAACAGAGAATGGATGGAAAGTTGGAAACACAGGAGATGCAAAGAATATAAGTCAATTATTGGTTAATGAAGTAATTAAGGGGCAGTTGTTGCCAGTTAGAAAGTTTATGCAGACTACATTTGTTATGCGTGGAGCAGCCTTTATTCAGCCACATTATGCAATTGAATACAATAGTGAATATTGGGTGTTTAAAGGAGGTGTATATGACTTAAAGAATGATGCGGTTAATGGTATATGGTTTAAAATAAAAGAAGATTAATGGCATTTACAGAGCAATCATTAGTTTATTTGTCAAAGGAATATAGGGTAAGACCCTCTTATGGTTCTGTGGGTGCTTCTTCAAGTGCAGGTGGGGCAGCAATAACTAATAATGATGATAGTTCTATAATCAATCCAAATTTAGGTAGTGGTACTATATACCAACAAGTTTTTATTGCAACAGGATCTAATTCATTTACTGTTACTCAAAACAATGGAGTTTTACCTGACAATGCTGCGGAGATTACTATATATAGAAATGGATTGCTTTTAAATCAAACCTACATATCATCGCTTGATTCTGTTAATGGAACTTTTACTTTAAGCTTTACTCCAGATGTTGATGACAGAATAGTTGTTGTTTGGTTCTACAGAAATGAAGTTGAGGATGCAGGTATATATCAAGAGATATTTAGTGGTAATGGAACTGCTACTTTTACCTTAACAGAGAATGGTGGAATTATACCTGCTCGGAAACAAGAAATGTTTATTTATTTGAATGGTATTTTTATTGATTACGAGAAAATTACATCCTATTCTACTGCTTCATCTGAATTTACTTTAAATTTTACTCCATATAATGATGATAGTATTGCGGCAGTTTGGTTTGCATCATTACCAAATAATTTAAAGATATTTCAAGAGAACTTATTTGCGGATGGAACACAAACGACTTTTACTATAACTAAGAATGGTGGTAAACTTGCCAAGACAAAGGATGCAATATTATTAATGCGTAACGGTCAGCATATTAATAATGATTATATAAGTGGGTTTAATACTACAAATGGAACTGTTACTTTAACATTCGCTCCTGACCAAGGCGATGATATTACTTTAATTTGGTTTGTTCAAGAGGATGGAGTTGATTATAGTACATTAGTAAGTATGTATCAAGAAGAATTTACTGCTGATGGTATTACTCCAACATTTACAGTAACAGAGAATCAAGGTAAGCTTCCACAGTCTTTATCAGCGATTATGGTTTATAGAAATGGGCAGTTTATTAGTAATGGATTTGTATCTTCACATGACTATTTAAATGGAACTATTACTTTTAACTTTACTCCAAGAAGTGGGGAAAAAATAACTTTAGTATGGGTATTGTAAGAATAATAGCATTTGTTTTATTACCTATCTTTTTGTCAGCACAGGATTGGCCAAGATTTGAATTGTATCAGTTAAAACAAGGTATAGATAGTGGTCAATTCGTTACGACTGGTGTTGATTCCAATTTAGATTTCAATTCCGTTTTGCGATTCCGTTTCCAAGATTCTACGTTATTAATCGGTTCTGATACGGTTATTACGGATGCGACTATTGTTCCTATTTTATTGGCTACGATTGATGCTGGGTTGGGTATTGAGGTCAATCAAGTAAATGGTCAAATATTTATAGAATCGCTTTCGATTGAGGACTCGATATATAATGGAAGTGGTTCGATAATTGAAAAGGGAACGCCATTATATGCTTCTGACACTCAAGGGAATTATTGGGATGTTGCACCTGCAAGAGCAGACGATCCAAGTAAGATGCCAGTAGTGGTTATAGCCGGAGAAGAAATCGGAATTGGTGAAGTTGGTTTAGGACTAATTAAAGGTCATATCAAGCAAGTCAATACAACAGGGTTAGCGGATGGTTCGGAAGTGTATGTGGATGCAACGGGTGGTTATACATCTACAAAACCAACAGATGAAGGAGTGATTATTCAAAGATTAGGAACTGTAATTAAAGGCGAAACCACAAACGGAAGCGGTATAATTAATTTAGGCGATGAAGGGTTTTGGAATGATTATACATCGCTTACTAAATTACGAGATACATTGGTTTTGGTTAGGGGTTCAATTACAACGGAGATGGCAGATTCGCTTACCAATTACGCATCGAGAACGGAGCTTCAAGATACTGCTTTAGCAATTAGGTCAGATATACCAACACTTCCAATAACGCTTGGAACACAGACTGATGGGAATTATGTTAAAGAAGCATATACAAGTGGATATGGAATAACTGGAGGTGCAATAGGAGAAGGGTCAACGTTTACAGTAGCAAGTAATGCAACAACTCTTAATACTCCAAGTACATTAGTTTTTAGAGATGCAAGTGGTAATTTTAAAGCAAATATAATTGAAGCAAATTTAGCAGGAATTGCAAACCAAACATCTCAAAGTTTAACAGCAGGTTATGGATTAAGTGCTTCTGGTACTTTTAATGGTTTTGTTGCAAGAACTTTTGAAGTAGATACATTTAAATTAGCAACATTAAATGCTGTTCAAGATACGGCATTAGCAATTAGAGCAGACTTTCCATCACAATCAGATACAAGTTTATTTGCGTGGAAGGCTGATTCGATTGAAGTAACAAGTTCAACAACAGATACAGATTTTCCATTAATTTTCTCAAGTGCAACAACTACTGGTTATACTGAACCTTTAATCAATTCAAATTTAACGTATAATCCAAGTACAACGGAATTAATATTAGAAAGTTCTGAATTAATTGTAGATAATGATGGAACAGGGTTTAGTGGAACATTTAAGCAGACTGGGACTAATAATGTAAATTATAGTGATGGTTCGGTAACAGGTATTAACACTTATTACAATTTAAGTGAAGAAATATTAAATATTGGTGGATTTCAAGATGATGCTTATATATTTAATCCTAACGTAGATGGGAATATATATATAGGCACTAACTCTGGTACAAATCCATCTACTGCTATATCTATTACTGATGATAAAAAAGTAGGAATTAATAAACCAACTCCATCGTACACTTTAGATGTTAGTGGAGATATTAACTTTACAGGTTTGATACGAAAGAACTCTACACCTTTATTTGAAGATTCAATAGCATATATATGGATTAACGATTCAACCGATCATTATTTACCTTTTACTGGTTATTATAATGACTTAAGAGCTGTAGTATTTAATATTACGGCAACTTTCAATGGATGTGTTTTAAAAGAATTGACATCTAATGCTTATGGTATAACAAAAGAGTTTAGGCTTTTAATTAACGGTTCTACAGAAGATGATTATGAAACTGACTCAACTTCTCCTTATAGTTTTATTACAATATCAAAAAACACAAGTTTATCTACTGGAGATTATATAGAAATTAGAAATGATGAAGGTTCTAAAACTTTTACAAACACGCACATCTTTCATATAAGATGCCCCAATAGTTAAACAAATAATCGAAAAGAAATAATAATGAAACACACACTAATTATAATCGCACTAATAATGGCATCGATTCAAACCTTTGCCCAATCGCCCAGAATCAAATTAAATCAAATCACAAAGGATTCGCTTACAGGTTCGGTTCTGATTTCTTCTCCAACGGATTCTGGAATGGTTTACTCTCGTGATTTATTTATAAGTTATGGAGCTGACACGTTTTTGATTTTGGGTGGGGATACGATTGTATTACAATCTGATTTGATTGCGGAGATAGGCGATTCGTTACTTAATTATGTATCAAGAACTGAACTATCTGATTCGACTACAAATATAAGAACGGATATACCATTAATTAT
>Ga0196901_1001349_pt1 | contig 12403 bp, 9 predicted proteins | sample CB_VirMetaG_FD_169099 | JGI IMG/M metagenome (GOLD analysis project Ga0196901, IMG submission 169099) | Freshwater to marine saline gradient viral communities from Chesapeake Bay - CB_1504_1 Viral MetaG (v3) (version 3) | ecosystem: Environmental > Aquatic > Marine > Coastal | place: USA... | reverse complement strand
GCTTAGTTTAACAAATTCTGGATCAAGCATAAGCATAGGTGGCGGCGTTACTATAAATAGCTCTGGTATATCCGGTATCGGTTTTTCATTAACATCGTCTGGGTTATCACTTAGTTCTGGACCAACCGCTACAGCAATTAGCACCGCGCAATCTACAGCAGATGGAGCTAAAGGGGTTACTGATAATCTTGGCAGTGTTGTAGAAATAACAAGTACTAAATTGTACCAAGGCACTGGGGTATTTAATACTTCCACTACTGGATTTTACTTAGACAATGCTGGACAGTTTTCTTTAAAAGATAAGCTGTCATTTGACGGTTCAACATTAACCGTTAACGGTAGCGGGACATTTACAGGTACACTTGACGCGGGGCTTGTTAATATATCAGGGAATATTATAAGAGTAGGTGTTGCAAGTAATTATGGAACATTTGGTAAATTAAATTTTGTACACCCAGATAATATTACCAGCGTTGGAACGGTAGAAGGATATTATTATACAAGCGGCGGTTCACCTGCGGGCGGCGGTATATTTATGGAAGCAGCTTCCGGGGCCTCAATAAGGCTCGGTACAAATCTTAGCGGTTCACAAACGTGGGAAATTGAATCCTCTTCCTCGAGTATAGGAGGCACGCCTAGTGAGATATTATTTTATAATTCTAATGGCAATTATAGATTTTCAAGCACAGTTACCGGAACAGGTACAACGGCAATATTTGATATATCAGGTAATTTAAAAAGAGCATCGTCTTCAAGGCGTTATAAAAATAATATTTTAGATTATGACAAAGGTCTTGATGTAATAAAACAAATAAGACCTGTATACTATAATTATATAAATGAATATAATATACAAAATGCAGGGTTCATAGCTGAAGAAATTGAAGAGCTTGGGCTGAAAGAATTTGTGCGCTATGACAAACAGTTAAGACCAGACGCGGTTGACTATGGGCAGATGGTGGCATTGTTAATTAAAGGTATACAAGAACAACAACAACAGATAGATGCTTTAAAAGCTGAAATAGAATTATTAAAAGCACAGTAAATGGCAAATACAAAAGTAACAGGTGATTTAATAGCTGCGGCAACTATAACCGCTACAAATATAGCCTCAGGTGGACTTGACTCTATCTTAAGCGGGTATTTAACTACTAATACATACGCTACAGAAAGCTATGTTACAACCGCGGTGGCTAACTTAGTTGATGCGGCACCGAGTACATTAGATACGCTAAACGAGCTTGCAGCAGCTTTAGGGGACGACCCAAACTTTGCAACAACTGTTACTAATTCATTAGCCTCTAAAGTTGATGGAACAGGAACTGCTAACTACATCCCTAAGTTTATAGACACTGATACTATTGGCAATAGTGCTATCTATGAAAGTAGTGGGAATATTGGGATTGGTACTACTACAATAACAAACGGAACAGCATTCGGTGGGTCAAACCAAGTAAATAAATTAAAGGTTGAAAGCGCAGGTTTTCCTTGTGTTCAGGTTAATACTACAAACGCCCTTGGAGGCTCACTTCAGTTTACAAGTTCAGATGTAACTCAAGCATTGATTTCTTTTTCTTTATTCAACTCAGATAACGCTTTAGGAATTTTAAATAAGATTGCGGGACCTGTTGTTTTTTATACGAACGACACAGAACGTATGCGCATAACGAGCGGGGGTAACGTAGGGATAGGGACGAACAGCCCTACTTCTAAATTAGACGTTGCGGGCGTTACTACTGTGCAAAGATTAACAGCTGCTGATGGAGGGGTTAATATAGTAAATATAGGTCAAAATACTACAGCCGGCGGATATTCTGTTGTAAGAATGTTAGGTGCAAGTAATAGAACAAGTTGGGAGATAGGACAAAATGCTCAAGTATTAAACGCTCTTTCTTTTACACCTTCAACTGCATTAGGAGGCAGTACTTTCTCTTCACCCTCTATGGTTATTGCTAATAATGGTAATGTAGGAATAGGGACGAACAGTCCTGCATCAAAAGTTGATATTAATAATGGTGCCGCTAATTCATTATTAACACTAACTACGGCTTCTTTTGATGGTACATATCGTGCAGGTATTAATTTCCAGGTTAATACATTTGCGTCTACGCCAAGCGGTCAAATTGCTTTGGTGGGCGATAATAATTATTCTGGTAATATGATTTTTTCTACCGCTTTTGGCGGAACAACAAATTCTCCGGTAGAAAGAATGCGCATAACAAGTGCGGGGAACGTAGGGATAGGTACTTCGAGTCCTTCTACTCTTTTAGAGATTGCAGCTAATAATACAGGTGTTACTACAACTAATGCCGCAAAAAACAAACTACGTCTTTCAGATACCGATACGGTAAGTACAGGCGGGCAACCTGTAGGGGCTATTGAATTTTATTCTGCCGATACAAGTGATGCGGGTGTAAATTCTCGAATATCAGGAGTTTGTATTTTTGGAGGAAATAATGCAGGGGCTTTAACTTTCGAAACAGGTGTACCCTCAAACCTTCAAGAAAGTATGCGCATAGACTCTTCAGGTAACGTTGGTGTGGGAACGAGTAGTCCTGCTACATATATGCACATATTAGGGGCTAATACATCTGGCAGAGGACAACTGTCCATACAATCAAATAATGTTTCTAATGCCGCAAAAGCAACTTGGTATTATGATACTACTCTACAAGGTGAGATTGGAACTACAAGCGGCGATTTTTACGCTTTAGCAGTTAATAATTTTCTTTTTTATGCAGGAGGCTCAGAAAAAATGCGCATAACGAGTGCGGGCGCAGTTGGCATCAACAATACAAACCCGCCTGCGCAGCTCACCATTTCTGCTTCTAATAATTTTCAGACAAATGGCACGCTTGTAAATATTACGGATGCTATAGACACTAGAATAGGTTTTTATCATTACCACTCCGGCGCAGGATTTAATTCTGCAATGGAAATGAAGTATACGGCTCGCTCACAAAGCTCAGCATTTGAATTTTTAAGATTTGCATCTAATGCTGCAACCGATAATGAGTTTAGGTTTAGGGGAGATGGTCAAGCGTATGCTGATGGTTCTTGGAATGGTGGAGGTGCAGATTATGCTGAATACTTTGAAACTTTATCTGGCAATGCAATAGACAGGGGTGTTTCTGTTGTTATAGATGTGGATAAGGTGAGACCTGCTACAGAATCTGATGACGCTTCTAAGATTATAGGGATTGTTCGCCCTAAAGGAAGCGGTAATATTTCTTCTATGGTTGGTAATTCTGCTTGGAATAAGTGGAATAAAAAATATCTTACTGATGATTTTGGCGAATATATAAGAGAAGAACACAATGTAATTGAGTGGGTTGAAATAATTGTTGATGAGGAAGGCGCCGAGTCAGAAAAGAAACACTCTTACGAATCTTATAATGTTCCAGAAGGTGTTGTTATTCCTGAAGATGCAACTATTAAAACTCACGATGAAAAAGGGAATAAATTTGATCACCGCAAGCTGAATCCTGATTACGATGAATCTTTTGAATACATCCCAAGAGAACAAAGAGACGAGTGGGTTATTGTTGGTTTATTAGGACAAGTACCTATGCTTAAAGGTCAGCCTGTAAATCCAAATTGGATTAAGATGAAAGATATATCAGAAACAGTAGAACTTTGGTTTATAAAATAAAAAAATATATAAATGGCTAGAATAAGTAAATACAGGTTTGATCAAGAAGTCACCTCTAGTGACTTTGTAATCGGTTCTGACGGGTCAACACGTAAGACTAGAAATTATTTATTATCAGACCTTACAGATTTCTTTGGTAAGCAAGATGCCATACAGGGAAATAAATTTGCTTATATATATAAGCAAACGAAAAATTATGTAGATTTATTAAAAGGTGAAATATCTTTCAATAACAAATCTGAAGTCAATACTACATTCTCTGGGGTTACTACGGTTTATATTAACCGTAATAATTTATCAAACAACGATATATATGCTTATTTAGAGGAATTGCGTACCAATGACGGTGTTATGTACGTCTTTAACGGCAGCAATAGCACACAATTTGGTATTTACCGCATTCAAACTATTAATATTCTCTCTGGAGACGTGATAGAAATGAGTGTAGATGTACTTTCTTCAAACGGTACAATTACCCTAGACGATACAGCTGTTATATCTGTACTCTACGGTGAAAACGACAAAACATTTACGCACACGCAATTAAGCGCATCGTCAAGCTGGACAGTAGCACACGGACTTGCAAAATTCCCGTCTGTTACTGTTGTTGATGACGGTGATAATGTTATTTATGGCGATGTGGTATATACAGACCAAAACGAACTAACAATAAACTTTTCAAGTAGCGTCTCTGGTAAGGCCTACATTAATTAAACTAAACTATGGCAAGGTATTTATCAAACATTAATTTAACGGGTAACCAGCTGCAAAATGCACTGCTGCATCCTACAGGGACGGCCCCAACAGCGCTCGGCGCAGGGCAAGTGTATTTCAATACAGGGAACTCGAGTCTTTATGTATACGACGGTTCTTCTTGGATCAATGTATCTGGTGATATTTCAGAGGTTATTGCAGGATCTGGTTTAACAGGCGGCGGTACTTCAGGAAGCGTTACGTTAAATATTGGGCAGGGCGACGGTATCACCGTTTCCTCTGCTTCTATTGCTGTTAATGCAGAACCTTCGCAGTTTAGCTTTGCCTCTGGTGTATTAACCATTTCAACCGGAGCAATTGGCGCAGACGAACTTGCCAATACAGGCGTTACTGCTGGATCTTACGGAGACGGTTCTAATTACCCTACGTTCACCGTTGATGCCGATGGCCGTATTACAGCCGCAAGCTCTGTTGCTATTTCAACATCGTTTAATATTGCAGGTGATACAGGTTCTGATACAGTAAACACCGGAGAAACATTAACGTTCTCAGGTACAACAAATCAAATTGCAACAACTGTAACAAACAACGAAGTTACTATTGCCCTTGCAAATGATGTAACCATACCTAATAACTTAACCGTTACAGGTAATCTTACGGTATCTGGTACAACAACTACGGTTAATACAGAAACAATCAACCTTGCAGACAATATCATTGTATTCAACTCTAACGCTACAGGTAGCGCTACAGAAGATGCAGGTATTGAAATCAACAGAGGTGATGATACCAACGTAAGTTTAATATGGGATGAATCAGCAACACGTTGGACTTTTACAAATAACGGTTCTACATTTTACAACATCCCAATCCCTTCTGAATACGATAACTTCAGTTTTTCTGTATCAGACGGAAGTGTTACGCAAGAGGTAAGTAATGCTGGTACCATTACTTTTGCACAAGGCGGAGGACTTACAGTCGCAGTATCCGGTGACGATACAGTAACTTATACACATGCCGATACTTCGTCGGTTTCAGATATATCACAATCTGGGTTAAATGTTATTCAGGATATCGCATTTGACACCTACGGCCACGTAACCTCGGCTTCAGCTACGGATATTACATCAGATGTTGACGGTAGAATTACAGCTAGAGAATATGCAACGTCTATTGGTGACGGAACAACCACAGCATACACCGTAACACACAATTTAAATTCAAGGGATGTAATCGTACAGCTCTTTGATAATAGCTCGTTTGACACAGTTTATGCAGACGTGGTACGCGCTACAGTAAATACTTTAACAGTTACATTTGCAACTGCCCCTACATCAAATGATATCCGGGTGCTGGTTACAAAGATTGGATAATATAAATAAAATAAATGGCAAATCGTTTTCTTAGTAATATAAGTATAAACGACGCATATACATTCCCTGCGTCAGATGGTTCTTTTGGACAGGCTATTGTAACCGACGGTGCTGGTAACTTAAGCTTTGGGGATGTTGCTTCTGGCGGTTCTAGTGCCGCCTCTGTTATTTTTAAAGATAATTTTACAGGGGATGGCGTTGAAACAGAATTTTCAATGGCAAGGGGCGTTACAAATGAAGACCAGACGCAGATCTATATTGATGGCGCATACCAAGAAAAAGGGACGTATACCGTATCTGGCAACTTAATAACGTTTTCAACAGCACCCACATCAGGTCATTCTATTGAAGTAATGACCATTTCTGGCATCAATACAGGGCCTACAACACTGTACCAAGATAACTTTACAGGTAATGGCGCTACAACAAACTTTACATTAGCTAATAGCGTAGATAACGAAATTAAAACAATGGTATTCCTAAACGGGGTTTACCAGTTTAAAGGAACATACAGTACCTCTGGAACAACATTGTCGTTTGATACAGCGCCAGGTAACGGCACGCTGATTGAGGTTATTACTATAGCATCTGCCGCATCGCCAAGCGAAGCACAAAGAGTATTATTTTACGGTAAGGCATCAGGAGCGATAAGTAAAGGGGATGCTGTAATGTTTACAGGTGCTGAAGGCGATCATTTCTTATTTGCCAAAGCTACACAAGCAGCTATAGCAGCAAACCACGAATACTTTATTGGTCTTGCAGATCAAGATTTTAGTAACAATGAATTTGGCTATGTTGTAGAGTTTGGTAATATTACAAATATTGATACCACTGTTTATACAAGCACAGCAGGAACCACACTTTGGTTTGATTCTGGAGGATCAACCGCGGGTGCTATTACAGAAACAGAGCCAGCGGCGCCTAATGTTAAAATACAGGTTGCCGCGGTTATACGCTTGCACGCATCTGTGGGTTCATTGTTCGTGCGCCCTTTATGGTACCACGAACTCAGTCAATTACACGATGTAAATATTACGTCTGCAGCGGACAAAGATTTACTGGTTTGGGATGCGGCTAATGGCTATTGGGAAAATAGTAAAACCGTAGACACGCTTACAGCAACAACATTAAGCGCTACAACGCTTACGGGTACACTTTCAACTGCTGCTCAGACTAACATTACAAGTGTAGGTACGTTATCGAGTCTTGCAGTTTCAGGAGATTTAACCGTTGATACAAACACTTTATTTGTTGATGCTTCAGGAAATAATGTTGGTATAGGAACTACGTCAATAAAAGGAAAATTACATTCTTATCAAGGTGATTCGGGTCAATCTGCCGTTAATATAAATGCTAATGGTTTAGTAATTGAAGATAATGCCTCAAATGGTATTTCTATCCTTACTCCATCTTCTAATGAAGGAAACATTTTCTTTGGCGATGAATCTGACAATTTTGTTGGGGGTATTAGATATTATCACTCTACAAACGATTTAGCTTTTGAGGCCAACAATGCGGAGCGTATGCGCATTAAATCTAACGGAGATGTGGGAATTGGCGAATCAAGCCCAATAAGACCGCTTCACGTTAATGGAGGTACTGATAACATTATCGCTTTATTTGAATCTACTGACGCTACTTCTGCAATAGAAATAAAAGACGATACAGGCTCTTCTTCTATTTATTCTGTTGGTGGTGTTATGAGAATAGATGGCTCAACGGGTACTCAAACACTAAGATTAAATGACAATGCTACTCTTGAAATTACAGAAAATAATATTGTTGGCGGAGTAACACTAAGACTGAATAATACCCATAGCGCCGCGGATTGGGGAGCGGGTTCTAAAATAGGTGTTATTGACTTCTATTCTGAAGACACTTCGGTAGCGGAAAAAGTTTATGGAGCTATTGAATTAGAGCAATCAAGTGTAGCTGCTACATACCCAAGTGTAACTGACTTTGTATTTAAAGCCCGCAATATAAATCTTTCGGAGATAATGCGTATTTCAGGTGATGGCTCGGTAGGAATAGGCACGAGTAGTCCCGCTTTAACACCATTGCATATTCATAACGCAAGCGGCGCTGCGTATTTACATATTACAAATGGAACAGTACGAGACACTGCTACTGACGGTACAAGTATAATTCAAGATACAGACGGAGATTTTCTTATAAGAAATAGAGAAAATGCTAATACTCTATTTTATACCAACAACTTAGAAAGGCTTCGCATAGACGCTAATGGTAACGTAATAGTAGGCTCAACCACAGCAAACAATGGAAATGCGGCAACTTTTAGACAAGACGGTACTGCGTACGTTAATAATGTGCAGCTTGCAAATGCAGCAGGCAGCGTAGGCGGGACTACACCTTCTATATATTCTCCTGCGGGAGGACAGCTTGCTATTTCTTTAAACTCAGCAGAAAGACTTCGCATAGATGGTTCAGGTAACGTAGGGATAGGTACTTCGAGTCCATTAACATTGCTTCACGCTGCTCAAACAGTTTCTGCGGGAAACATTGTAAATGCAGCATTGTTCTCTCAAAATTCAGGTTCAAACCCGACAGTAGGACAAGGTGTAAGAATTGTATTAGCAGCAAACAACAATTTAGGTCGTTCAGCGGCTATTGAAGGCGCACACGAATCAGGAACTAACGCACATAGACTATCATTCTTAACAAGTGCAAACGGTGCTGACCCAACAGAAAGAATGCGCATAGATTCTTCGGGGAATGTTAGTATAGGGCTTGTATCGGGTGACGTTGCTCAACTTAAAGTTAAATCAACCGCCTCTGCAAAAGCAGCTTTATTCTTAGATTCTTCTGCTATTACAGAAGATACTTATACAACATATGCTGTAGGAAGTTCTAATGGTTGGGAAGTTGGTATGAAGGGTTCGGGCAGCTCATATGGATATGTTTTTTCGTATGGCGATATTGGAACTGCCTCTAATGAAAGAATGCGCATAACGAGTGCGGGTGCTGTTTTGCCTGGAGCAGATGATACCTATAGTCTTGGAGATGGCACTAATCGATGGAGGTATTTATATAATAAAAGAGGGGTAATATATGACGATAACGGTAACTATTCAGGAGGTGTAAGACAGCTTGTTGTTAGGGCAGATAATATTATTCCAAGTATAGCTAATCAAGTTCAAATAGCATCAGCACTTGGTATTTCTAATAGAATACACATTGTTGGAGGTTTTACAGATACAAGTCAAACTTCAGGGCCAGGAACTGCATTTAATGCGTATGGAACAACACCTGCTTCAGGTACTAACAATTTAGGAGATTTTAATGGCATCAGATTAGTTGGTTCTACGGCAAATGGCGGTTCATTATTTTTATATAGATATTCGGGTTCAGGGGCTATTGATGCTACCGTAACAATAACAATTCATTTATAAATAAAACACTATGATAAATTTTAATTGGAGCATTAAAAGTCTTGAATATACAAACGATACAAATAAGGGCGTTTTAATTGCTCAATGGTCGTTAGTAGCTGAAGACGGAGAATATATTGCTCAATCAAACGGGTTTACATCTTTCGCTCCAAATCCTGAAGACGATTCATACATTGTTTATGAAGACTTAACCGAAGAAATTGTTATCTCTTGGATAAAAGATTCTTTAGGCGAAGAAGGTGTTCAAGAAAAGCAGAACGTTGTAGCGAATAAAATTGAGGAGCAAAAAAAACCTAAAACAGAAATTGGTCTTCCTTGGGCTGAATAATAATAAATAATATGGCAACAACTTACAAATGGGTAGTATCAGATCTTAACGCTAAGATCCAAGACACAGAAACAGGGTTATCTAATGTGATTGAAACAATCCACTGGAGATACCAAGCAACAGACGGTGAAAACACTGCAGACGTATACGGTTCTGTAGGATTAGACGCGCCTGAAGCTGGATCTTTCATTGCGGCAGATCAATTAACAAAAGAAACTGTTATTTCTTGGCTTGAGGCTAAGCTTGATGTAGATGCATTGAAAATTAGCTTAGATGCGCAATTAGACGCATTAGCTAATCCGACACACACAAGCATCGCATTACCTGAATAATTAATCTAAAATCGCAGTTTAATGGCGCAGACTAAAATTAAACTGATTGCCGATGGGGTTATTGATGTAAATAACCTCAAGGTAGGTCATACAATTACCACGGATAATATCGGTGAGGGTACTAATTTATATTATACCGATGCGCGTGTGCAAGCCGCCGGGAATGCGCTCTATCTGCCATTAGCTGGAGGAACGCTAACGGGTAATTTGATTGTCAATGCTAACGTAGGTATAGGAATGACCCCTGCAAAAACATTAGACTTGCAGAACACAGATAACTTAGCTATAAGACTTTATAATGGTGCTTCTTTTAAAGCCGGCATCGAGGTAGCAACCACGGCGGGGGATATGGTGGGTTCTTCTGCTATTGATGATTTAGGCATAAGAAGTCAATCAAATATATTATTTGCAACAGGCGGGAATACAGAAAGACTCCGCATAGACGCTTCAGGTAACTTACTTGTAGGCCTTACTTCTGGAGGAAAGTTTTCTGTTTCTTATGGTGGCGGTAATGATACTCATTTTGGTCTTGGCGCAAATTATGATAATTATATTACAGCAGGAAGTAGCGGTGTTACTATTTTTAGAAACGGAACTACAGAAAGAATGCGCATAGACTCTTCGGGTAGAGTAGGGGTTGGAACTACTTCGCCCGCACCATTCGCAGGTAATGGAGCAACGTTGCAGTTAAGCGGCTCATCAACTACATCAGAATTACGTTTAACAAGAGGTGATGGTACGGATCTTTCTTTAATTGCAGGTTCTGCAAATGGAGGCGGTGTTTTGCAAACAAATACTGCAAGTGTATTAAGATTTGGAACAGACAACACAGAACGTATGCGCATAGACGCTAACGGGAACGTGGGTATTGGAACAAGTAGTCCTTATAGTACTGCAAATCATACTTCTTTAACTATTGATGGCACAAGTGTATCAAGAACTGAATATAGAACGGGCGGAACTTCAAGAGCAAGATTTTTAGCCACTTCATCTACGGTTCAATTAGGAAGCACTCAAAATATACCATTGATTTTTGAAACAGGCGCGAGTTCTACGGAAAGAATGCGCATTGACTCCTCAGGTAACATTCTTATAAACAAAACTTCATTTAGTAATGCAAGCGCAGGAGTTGTTATTAGAAGTGACGTTTCTTCAGGAGGTCAGTTAAGAATTACAAGAGAAAATAATACAGACCCACAAAGCCAAATATTATTTTATACTAATGGAGGTTCGGGAATAGGTAATATTTCAACTACTTCAAGTTCGGTTATTTACAATACTACCGCTGCGGGAACAGTAGCCTTAACATCAAGTGGTTTAACATTCGATGCGGGAACTCATTACTTAGATGATTATGAAGAAGGGACTTGGAGTCCTGTGTTAAAATGGGGAAGTGGTGGAACTTATACTATGACAGGTATAACTTCTGGAGTTTACACAAAAATAGGTAGAGTAGTAACCGTATCTTTTCAAATACAATGGTCCGCGCTTGTAGGAACTTATGGAGCAGGTAATTTAATTATTGACGGATTACCATTTTACCATATTGCCTCTACTAGATCAGCTGGCAGCGTAGGAGGAAATTTAGGTGGTTCTCTTACTTTTAGTAACTCCGCTTATACTCAATGGATTCTTGTAATGGACCCTAATGCTGCATTTGTTTACGTGATTGAAATGGGTAACACGTATTCACATCAACCTACTGTTGCTAGCAGTGGAATAGTTTATGGATTTTCTATAACTTATCAAGTAAATTAAAAAAAATGGCAATAACAAAAACTACAAAAACAGACAAAATTGAAATCGTAGGAGATTTTAAACATATTCAAGTTCGTGAAGCGACTGTCATTGAAGAAGATGGTGTAGAGCTTACAAGAAGCTTCCATAGGTATGTATTAAATCCTGGAGATGATATTAGCAATCAGCCGTCCGAAGTAGCGGCAATAGCTAGCGCGGTATGGACACAAGAAATCATTGCCGCATATCAAGCGCAGATCCAAGAATCTATCATTAATAATTAATATATCTATGTGATATAAATACTGAACATTAATATTAAATTTTATCATTATGTCAACTGAAAACAAAATCAAAGAAGAACAATTACAAGACTTGCAAGCTAAAGTCGGAACTATGCAGCAGATTCAGGGCCAAATAGGTGTACTTGAAGGGCAAAAGCATTTACTACTACACCAGTTAGCTGGGGCACAAGACGAGCTGCAAAAACTACAAACCGCATTGGAAGAAGAATACGGAAAAGTATCTATTAATATCCAAGACGGTACATTTACGGCGATTGAGGAAGAAAATTAAGATTTGCTTTTAATAAAAGTAAACTTCTTTATCTAACCACAATTTTATAATTTATTCAAATGGAATACAATCAACCGTCGGAAATAGTTAAAGATCTATCTTTTGGTGTAGAAGCATCTGAAAAAATAATGCGTGGAGTTGAGCAGCTGGCAACGGCTGTTCGCTCTACACTTGGTGCTTCTGGAAAATGTGTTATCTACGAAGACGCAATGGGCAAACCTGTAATTACCAAAGACGGTGTTACAGTTGCTGAATCTGTTATCCTTCACGACCCTGTAGAA
>Ga0196901_1001348_pt1 | contig 12407 bp, 12 predicted proteins | sample CB_VirMetaG_FD_169099 | JGI IMG/M metagenome (GOLD analysis project Ga0196901, IMG submission 169099) | Freshwater to marine saline gradient viral communities from Chesapeake Bay - CB_1504_1 Viral MetaG (v3) (version 3) | ecosystem: Environmental > Aquatic > Marine > Coastal | place: USA... | reverse complement strand
GCTCATTGAAAATGAACTTGTTAGTCACGCTGAGTTCTGGCAGACTCGTGTAAAGAAGTATTGTTCGCTTGGCGATCAGGAGCTTTACAAGGAAGAGCTGCCGATCAGCGAATACCCGATTACGCCCTGCTTCAACAAGCACAACGGCAATCCTTTTGCAATCTCTGATGTGGCTGGAGCTATCAGTCCGCAGGAATTTGCAAACAAGATGATCTCGCTTGTTACAGAGCATACGCAGCGCACAGTATCGTCTAAGGTTCTATTCCCCCGTGGCCTTGCTGGTGATCTTCGCAAGCTCGAAGAGATGTTGACGCGCCCAGGCCCCGGTGTTGGTGAGTATAATGCTGAAGCACTTGCAGGTAGCGGTGCTGCTGGCATTGTCAACCTTACACCCGGCCCACTTTCCAACGCAGCAATCGCCCTTCTCGCTGACGCTAAACATAAGATTGAATATCAGTTTGGCATCTTTGAGAATATGATGGGTAGTGGTCAGATGGCCCCTGAAACCTATAAGGGTACGATGGCTATTGATGAGTTTGGGCAGCGCAGGATGCGTGCTAAACTCCAGTCTATCGAACGATCCCTTAGTTTCGCTGGCACAGTCTGGCTTGAGTGGGCAAGGTCTTACTACGATATTGAGAAGATTGTCCGCATTTCTGAACCAGGTACTGAACCGCGTGAGATTATCTTCAATCAGGATCAGGAGGTTGCTGGTGCTATCCTCAGGAATAACGATCTTAGTCGTGCAACCTATGATCTTGTTGTTGCTGCTGGTTCGTCAACACCTGTAAACCGCTGGGCTGAGATTGAATCCATGAAGGAGATCGCCTTTACGGGTGGGATTACGGAGCTTCTTCCTGCTATTATCGAGCGTCTTGACATTCCGAATGGCGCAAAGATTGCCGAGCAGGTAGCGCAGCGTGCTGATCTTAGTGGTCAGCTACAGGCTGCTACGCAGCGTATCCGTGAACTTGAGGGTGACCTCCAGACAACTCGCCGTGAATCGCTTAGTGACGAAAAGCGTGTTGAGCTTATGAAGTTCAAGACGAAACTTGATTCACTTTACGCAAAGTTGTCGGCTGATGCAAAGGTTGATTCTGTCCGTGCTGCTGCCAACATGGAAGGAGCACTTCAGGATATTATTCGGGACATCGAGACGGAGGTTTCGATGCAGACAAGTTTCAATGAAGGGATGAACAATGGCTAAAAACCAGTCGGTCATCAATGGAGATCAGGAATTTGAGCAGGATTCCACCGTCACGGATGCTGCGCTCCCTGGTTACCCCACGGATGATGACTTTGAGGATGCTTCGGACAACTATCTTGAAGAGGAATTCGAGGAATCGGACAATCCTGACGAAGATGGACTCGAGGCTGACGAAGAAGAAAACGACTTTGACGGCGAGGAGGACGATTCGGAAGATGCACCGCCTGAGATTACGGCAGAGCAGAAGTCGGTTCAGTATTTCCAATCTCGTGCAGACAAGGCTGAAGCAGCTCTCCGCAGACTTGAGGAGGAGTTTGGCCCTGTTGCGGGAATTGTTGATGGGCTGAAGCGTGATCCTGATGCTGCTCGTATGTTGATGAAGCGATGGTCAGACCCGAATCCACAGGCAGGACAGGAAGTTAAACCGCCGGAACCGCCGGAAGATTTTGACCCGTCTCTTGCTTACACGCCTGGTACTCAGGAATATAAGTACCGCATGGCACAGCAGGATTATGACCGTCAGATGATTCTGCGGGAAGCGGAAGAACGTGCAGCTCGTGTTGCAGCGCAGCAGCTAAGTCCTTTTCAGGAACAGCAGCGTGCAGTAGCGCAGCGTGAGCAGCAGCTTCAGCTTCTTTCTCAGAGTGGTATTCCTCCGGAAATGTATAATGACTTCTTGGGTTGGGAGATCACGAGCAATCAGCAGGCCAAAATCCTTGCTGAAGCATTTATGCGTGAGCGTGGTATGGCAACTGACAAGAAGATGGAAAACCAGAAGAAGAAGAAGGAACTTCTTCGGGTAAACAAGAACTCACAGAAGCCCCGTGGTGGAAAGGTAACAGGCGAAAGTGAAAAGGCTATGGATGATAACCAATCGTTCATGGCTGGCCTGCGAGAGCTTGCCGCCCGTGGGCGATCATTTGGTTAGGAGGATTAAATGGCTCAGACTTCTGCCCTGAATACGGGCGTTTTGTACACGGATCGGAGGGATTTCTACCTCAATCCGAAGGAGACGAGTGAACTGTGGCCGAGTGTCACCCCGTTCACCACGATGACTGCCAAGATGAGTACGAAGAAGGCTCCCGATCCTGACTTCAGGATGTTCGAGTATCGTGCTAATTGGCACAATGCTTATTTCCTACTCAATAATGGGGCAGGTATTACTCTCGCTGCGTCTGGAAGCACGAATACCGTTGCGTTTGATACTGCTACGGGCGTTCATCCTAATGTGGGTGACGTGTTTGATGTTTGGTCTAGCGATGATGCGACCTATCATGGTCAGGTTTTTGTTCAGGCTGTAACGAGTACTGGCTCTAGCGGAACACTGACGACTCAGACCACAGTGCTGTCTAACAATTCTGTGTCTGATAATGCAAAGTTCTACCTCGTTGGTAATGCTCAGGAAGAGGGTAGCGGATCGCCTGACGCTTGGAGTAAGGAACTCGAAGTGGCTTACAACACCTGTCAGATCTTCAAGACTCCCCTTGAGATTACTGGCACGCTGCTTGAGATGGCCCTGCGTGGTAAGACTTCCGAACTTGCTCGTCTGCGTGGCGAGAAGATGAAGGAGCATCAGATGAAGCAGGAGCTTGCCTTCTTGCTTGGTCGGCGTACTTCTGGAATCACTTCTGCTGTCACTAGTCACCTGACTGGTGCTAATAGCAAGTATGTTCGCTTGACTCACGGTCTGCTGCCGATTCTTGAGGACTACAATAGTGGTTCCAACATTCACAGCGTGACAAAGAGCAGCTACAACTACAACAAGTTCCTTGATCTGATGCGTCAGGTTTACGAGTATGGCAACGACAATGCCACGAAGGTAGCTCTTGTTGGTGACCAGTTCCTCGCTTGGCTTGGTAGCTTCGCTGATGAGAAGAGTGTGATGGGTAAGGTTGACTTCCAGATGCCGATGGCCTCGAAGGAGTTTGGCTTTAACATTCGCAACTTCATGCACCAGTTCGGTCAGATTCAGTTTGTTCGCAGCCCGCTGCTGACCCAGCACGCTGGCGGTAAGTATAGCGGCTATGCCCTCATCGTTGACCCGATGAACATTGGTCAGGCTCGCTACCGTGCTGACAAGTTTGAAGCTGGCATCCAGAACAACGATGTGGATGGCATCAAGGATCAGTATATCAGCGACAAGGGTCTTGCTCTTACGCTGCCCGAAACGCATCACGCGATTAAGCTGGTATAAAGGAGGTTTATTATGGCTTGGACAAAGACTAGCGAAGGGCTGGAGGGCCAGAAACTTCTTGTCGGCAAGGAGGAGACGGTAACGCTTCCGAGTTCTGCTACAACTGAGTACTCTAGCGAAATCGACTTTATTGCTGCTGACCTGAAGAACAATAACAGGTATGTCACTTTCGGTATTATTGCATCCGCTGTTACCGGAACTAACCTTGATATTGGTCTTTATGGTTCGATGACCAGCGGTGGAACAAAGTTCCTACTGCTTGATGCTGTTGTTGCTGACGTGACCAATGCGGCAAAGGTGAAGTTTCAGGCCGTTGACCTGAATGCTTATCCTGCCCCGTATTACTACCTCGGATGGACTTCCGATGGCGATGAAAGTGCAAACACCGTCTCGGCGTATGTAATTGCCTAATAAAGAATGGGGGCTTCGGCCCCCTTCTTTCATTATCTTGGGGGTGTAATGGCTTCTTTCACTAATCAGGTTCAATACAGAACAGGTGATACAACTTCGTATGTGTCGCAGATGGATACATGGCTTGATGACGGTGTGAAGGATGTCGTTGATCGAGCCTCTACTATTAGCCCTGCCCACCAGCGTCTCTTCCAAAAGAAGACTGACTTTGGTAGCGCAGGTCATAGCCTTTCATCCACCAGCAAGATTATTCATGTCTTTAAGAATGTTAACACAACGCATTGGGTTCCTGCTCCGCTATCTGACTGCACAGCAATTAGCGGCGTTCTGAACGATGATACAGGTAGCATCTATTATGGCGGTGACTATGCGCCTGTCTCGACAATCCTTAGTGGTACGCTCTTTGTCTTCCCTGCACCAAGCGCATCGACTACTGGCGCAAGAGTAGTGGAGATAACCTACGGCGTTGTGAACGATGCTTCAGGCACAATCACGAATATGCCCTCTAACTTCTACGAGGGCGTTGTGCTTTATGCCGGGATCAGGTCGCAGGAATACCGCATGGGTTCTCAGCTATCCACGCTGTCTGGTCTTACGAGTGTGATTGCCACTTATGTGTCAAACATCGCTGCGCTTGATGATAAGTTTAACGACTATATCACAGGTGAAACAGCCCTTCCTGCTGGCGTTCAGAACATGGACGAACTTCTTGCGAAGCTGGAAGACTACATCCAAGATGACGAAGATACCGAACTTGCCACAGCTACGATCAACAACATTCAAGCCCTTCTGTCACGATATAAGGCTGAACTTGATAACGCTGGGCTGAATGATTCGGCTATCAATGCTACACTCAAGGAAGCACAGAATGTATCAAACTTGGTGAATAGCCTTGTTGGGAAGATTCAGATGCTCCGTGCTGACTACGCTGCATTCTTTGAAAGGATTGCACGATGAACTATGCTGAATATGTCTGGTGGGTTGACGATAATAAGATCGCTGTAGCCTATACGGATGGTGCAGGTAACTACGCAGCAGCTCCCACCGATAAGGTTGTGCTGCTTTATGCCAAGAAACTGATCCCTGATCTCGGTACGAATAACACGGACTGGGAGGCTGAAGACACAAGCATCCCGTCACAGTTTCATAAGTACATCGTTGACGGTGTTATCTCGGAACTTTACCTTCGCCCTGATGGTAATGCAGGACTTAGTGACAGGTTCCAGCTTAGATTCAATAAGGGCATCGCTGAAGCAGCAATCTATTCCAGTCGTGAAAATGTAGGCGATTGGATCAAACCAGCAGATTATGGGATATTCTAATGACACCACGACAAATGGTTGAACTCGTCCAGCTTCATCATCCCGGCGTACCTGCTGGTGTGATCTTGACATTGATCAATGAGAAGCGCAAAGAATTTGCTGATCGTTCTGAATTGATTAAGGGCTATGTAGATTTCCAAACTGCTGAAGATACCATCTATTATGATCTTCCTAATCGTGTCTTAGAGGTGATTAGGGTTGATTATGATGGTAGCCGTATTAACAGGGAAACACCAGTACCTTCTGGTGATAACAATGCGTCACTCTTAACACCATCAGCAGGAGAATAAATGTCTAAGCTATCTGTAGTACTCAGAGCATCAACTGGTGCAGCCCGTCCAAACCTTCGTGTCCGTGTCAAGAATGTTGATACGGATGCTTATGTATTGGATACAGATGACAATACGCTTGTAGATAATGGTGATGGTAGTTACACGAGTGCCACTGATGTTTCTGCAATGGTGTATTCAGTCTATACGGGCGATACTGCAACACTTGTTAATGGCTATGAAGAGCGATTCCATCCAGGCGAGGGTGAAGAGCTTGATCAGAAGATTACAGCAACAGAAGTTACATTCACCCCATCTACTGCGCCTACAAGTAGCGAGGGTAAAGTCTATTACGATGAAACCGACAACGCTGTAAAGGTCTATAATGGAAGCGTCTGGGAGCGTATTTCAAATGACGGTGCTATAGATGTTAGAGACTATGGTGCTGTTGGGGATGGCGTGACTGATGACACCGCGGCATTCCAGAGTGCGATGACCGCGCTTGGATACTTCAACCACGATAATGCGTTCTCCAATCTAAACCTTGTCACTGGTGGTGGAGAGATCTTTGTTCCAGATGGTGAATACCTTATCACATCAAGCCTGAAGTTTAGCGCAGGCACAAAGGTTCGTGGTGCTGGATGGGGCACTGTAATCAACTTTAAGCCGTCCTCACTTGACAATCTGTTCGAGCTTGATTCCACAAGGGAATATCCTACCTATGCAAATGGTCAGACGGTTGAGTTTAGAGACCTTGTGGTTATCAGCGATTTACAATCAGCAGTAGATGTTATTGGTAATCAGTACGGTAACATCATGTTTGATTTTACTGGTTGCCACTTCACAAGACTGCACAAGGTCAAGATTCAGAACTGCCGTAATGGAGTGAAGTACGGTGGCTCCTCAACCCCAGGCTACTATCAGACCATTGACCAGTGCTACTTCTATAACTGTGGCGAACTTGCGATTGATGTGGACACATACGGTGGCCCCGTGACTATGATTGGTGGTGATATTACCTCAAGCGGCGGTTTCTACCCGAATCTTGTCGGTGGTGCTGGGATACCCCAGCCTGAATATGCACTCAGGACTAAGGCACAGCTAACTATGATTGATGTTGGCATCGAAATGTTTGATGGCCCATCTGTTGCATACATCCATGAGAGTGGTGCGGAAGGTATATGCAGAATTCACTCAGGCAGGTTTGAAACGTATAGCGGTTTGCCGCTGAAATACTGTGATGCCACTTACCACTTAACTCACATCCATACTATGAATGATGCGTATATCACTGGCTCAAGACTGGCGTTTGATGACATTTTTGCGAGGGAAGAAGGTGAGGATGGGTCTGTTCCCGGCAGACGGTTCGGCCCTATTGATAGTTATGGGACTCCAGTGCCTGTTCATTTGTATATGACTGATGCAGGAGGAAATAGTGTCCTTGCCAACAATTACGACATGAGAAAGCAGTTCTGGGGTTTTACATACAATGCTGCTGCTGCAACCATGACATACGACACATCGACCAAGTTCCTTAATGATGGATGTGTGAAGATCGTCTACGATAAGGGGACTACGATTACAGGTTTAACCCAGACCTTCAGCTATCCTCAGGTTGAGAAGTATGCTGGTCGGCGTTTGTTTTACGCTGTAATTATGAAACTGGAAAACTCGTCTGACTTTTCTAGTTTTGGCGTGAAGGTCTATCAGGCGAATCAGACCAGCGAGTACAAGTATGCAGATGCAGGCGATGGTGGCAGGGCCTATTTGGTTGATTACGGCAACGGATTTAAGCTGTATGTCGTTGACTTTATGGTAACGGAAGATCAATCAGGGACTGATGATGACCTGAAGATCGAGATTCAAGGTGCGGTTGGTAATGCAAGCAGTCCCCACGGGACAGTCTATATTGCATACGCTGGTCTTTTTGAGGGTGGTTACCCCATCCTTCCGACTAGTGTTGGGATGAAGACTCCATTCGAGACGGCCTCTGATGCAGCCCCGACCTACGCTAATTATAAGTCTGGGTTCGCCGTTGGAGACAGGATATGGAATATAAATCCAACTGCGAGCACTGCTACAAATATGGGATGGATCTGCACTACGGCAGGCACGACATTCAGTGCTTTTGGAGACATTGCGTAAACAGGGTGTTCACGCTCGTTTAGCCGCGAGCTTAAAGCCCGTCCAAACAAAAGGAGATAAACAATGGCTGCAAACCTTCATAACTACACCGTTCAGGAATCCCTTGGGATTGGTCTTGGACAATCCGGAGCCGTCACGATTGATGACACCAACACCCACTATGGGCGATACGTTGCCATCACCGCCATTACCGACACCGTGTTCAACGCCCTGACCGAAGAGGGTAACTACTGTAATGGTATTGGGTTCGACAACGGGACGACGACCATCTCTGTTGGCGATGTCATCTACGGTACAACCAGCACAGCCAAGGCGGTCGTCCAAGAGATTACCTACACAAGTGGTACTGCTGGTTGGCTCATCTTTGAGCCTGTTGATAGCACAACAGATGTCTTGTTCGATGCTGGCGAAGACCTCCAGCGCCTTGATAGAAACACGGGAATCCAGCTTACTGCGGACGCGGCCCACGTTGTAGCAAATGGTGCAACGGATGGCGCAACGGAATTGAGCGATGAGACGCTCAAGGCTGGCGTGACAATCTATGGTAACTTTACAAAGATCGACCTAACAAGCGGTGTGATTCGCGCCTACAAGGGGTAAGCTATGCTTGGACTTGGGCAAAATCTGACCTATAACGCTAGTAATAGTTTAATTTTATCTAGTGAGTTCTCTGGTGTTAATGATGGGTTAATCCATTATTTTGCAACGGAGAATCTCCCAAATACTGCTAGCGGATTGACTGATGAATATAGCGGTACTGCCCTAACGACATATGCAAAGACAAAGGATTTTGATTTATGTAAAATCCCCGGAGCTTTTGCAATGGATGCTGCTGATGCGTGTCAATCAATAAACTTGGCATCAAATTCCCTATTCCCTGTAGGTGACTTTACTTTTCAATTTTGGTTTTATTGTGATGCTTCTGCTAGTCAGACTGGTTATATACTTAGAAATTATTATGGTACAAATGGAAACCAGCCCGCTGCTGGTGTAGCTGGAGGTATATCTCTTACTAGTTCCAGCCCTACTACTATACAATGTGTTGCGTTTTCACCTGGCACCGCTGGGCCTGATACGATATTTATGTCCTCTGGGACACTCCCTAGCGATACATGGCACTATTTAGCATTGATAAATGACACAACAGCATCTAGTCTTTCTCTATGGACTGTTAATGGAAGTACTCTAACACAGATTGGTATTGATACAGAACCAACATATGGAAATTACAATACGCCATATGACCATCTTGTCGAGGTTGGACTTAGTACTAATAACCCAAGTATGGCGGCTGGCGATTACAGAATTTACAATAGAGTACTATCTAGTCAAGAGCTTACGGAAAACTATAATGCTACTTCCTCTAGGTATGTAGCTAGTCCATTTGCTAAATAAGATAAAAAGTAAAAATACCGTGAGGTATGAAAAGTGATTCTCAAAGAAGGCGTTAACATCTGGGGTCTTGATATTGTTATGCGACCTGTACTTGCAAATGCTGAAAAGATTTGGCGCAAGTATGGTCAGGAATTAGTTGTGACTTCAGCGAGAGACAATATCCACTCCGCCGGATCGGTTCATTACTATGGATACGCCCTTGATTTTAGGACGAAGTACTTCGAGAACGAAGAAGATGTTTGGCAGATTGTTCACGAACTATCGTCAGCAATTGGTGATAAGTATCGTGTAATCTACGAAACAGATCGTCCAGGCCATGAGCATATCCATGTTCACTACCGCCCAGCCTATTCAATGGAATAACAATGGAAGAACGCAGGACTATGTGCGTACTGCACGAAGAAAGGTTGGCACGATTGGAAGAACGCATTGACGGACTTAATAAGAAGTTCGATACGCTGATCTCCCATTTCGATATGTACGCGGAAAAGATGGAACATCGAGTATCTGCACTTGAGAAATGGCGAGCATGGATGACTGGAATCGCTATTGGCGTGTCAGCACTCTTTGGTGCTATCGCCGCTCTACTTCAAACAGGAGTACTTCACATTGGCTAACTTCTATACGGGGGATCTCCTCTTCACACAGGGGCGTGGTCTTTTCTCTAAGATCATTTCTCTATTCACGCATCCGGTATCCTTTTTCAGGAAAGAGTTTACACCATCCCATGTGGCTATGATCAGGCGTGATGATGCTGAACTATTCGTCTATGAATCGACCACACTAAAAGGTGGCGTAGCCAGAACACCTCTTGACGAATGGTTGATCGAACACAAGAAGGATCGCATCCGTCACTTCCAAATGCCGTTTGCTGGAGTCCGTGATTTAATTTCAGACGAGCTTGTAGCACTTGAAGGGACACCATACGAAAACTGGTTTAAGCTGGCAAAGGTAGCATTTGACTCAAACAAGGCAGGAGCTAATAGACTCTTCTGCTCGGAGTTCCTCGTCAGAGTTTTGCAAGAAGTTGGACAGAAGGAACCCTACACGATTCCGCATATGCTGACCCGCAATCTTGACCCAAATAACACAAGCCCGGTAGAACTCTATAATGTAGCGTTGACAGTTAGCGTCCCCAATACCCTTATTTAAGCCTATTAGCGTTTCTGGGACACTTTTAGGTAAAAGACATACGAAGACACTACCGGAGGATTTGAATGCCTAAATCGCTTTTCGAGATAAGAACATTTCAGCATGGCATTATCAGTACTCCAAGTGAGACGGACATCCCACAGGAGGCTGCAACTTTTTCGGTTGATGTAGACCCTATCCTTGAGGGTGGTAAACTTGGTGGAATGCCAGGCCACACGGAAGAGAAAGATAGTGCAAGTGCTTCTATCCCGGCAGATCAGATGTGTTTCATTGAGGCTAAGAATGGGACAAGGACGCTTGCTTATATAGATCATAGTGCTACATCATTGAAATACATTACGGACTTTGAAGGGACTCGTGGGGCTATTTCAACTTCAAGCACTGCATTCGATGCGGATGATGACTATGCGGCCTTAGCAGTACATGGTCACGAAGTACATATTGGCATGGGGCCAACAAAGGATACAAAGTGGTATGGTTATGTAACTAATGACCAGTTTGGTAGCAATCTTTGTGGTACTACTCCTGAATATCTTGATGCAAAACTTGAGAAGTTTGACGACATTACAGATATCACAGGTGGGATGCACAAGGTAATTACTGTTGATAATGGCGATGAAGCGCATATTGCAATAAAATATAAAGATAACAGCTTATATTCTTTTGCGCCGAACACGACTACGCAATACACCGTGGAAGTTACTGGGCTTGTTACTGAATTTGTATCGCTCCAGGCAATTTGTAAAGACCCGACAGAGGACTCGCACTTCTTTATTTATGATAATGACGATACAACATACGGAACTGTTTATCGTGTGAACATGAGTTCTCTTGTTTCTAATACTATAACGCTTAATGTTGTAAAATCAATTGTCATAAATGGATGGGGAACTGCCGGTCTAGAAGAGCCAGAGGAATATGAAGTCAGCGATATGATCTCTGATAATCATACTTACTCTTCTGGTAGTACATACACTAACTGCTATCTTTACTTTGCAATGTACAAGGAGAATGGTGGAGTTCCTGTTGTCGCTCTTAGATCAGAAGACCCTGATGAAGTGTACTCATTAAACGAAGAGTTCCGTGTAGGGTATCCAACATTAATCTTTCGCAGCTCTGGGAGCCATCCTCAATACAATGTGTCAAACAACGGAATGGATACCTATAATGTCACGCCAACACTCAGGGGTGATGATCGAAATGGTACATGGGGCGATTATGGTCATTTTTATTTGGCTGACAGTGTTGACGCTGACTATCACAGGTTTGATATACATACAATAAAAACACCATTTTTTAACTGCGGAGTTGTAGACAATAGTGCATCGCCAACAAATGGGGCAGAGCTTATTGGGTATTTGTTTAGCTCTTCAGATGTGACAACACCACCTAGATTGAAGACTTACGATACAGATGGAGGTACTAAAAGGTCTATCGGTTTATCTGCAATGATATTGAGGCCGTTTACAGTTTATGTAGACTACACGGATAGGGGGAATTACCACTTCGGCTCAAGTCATGCAAGACTTATACAATTTGGGGACTCGTCATACAATAAAAATGCGCCGCCATTCAATAATGTAATCGTAAAAAATGCGTCATGCTGTCTGTACGATAATAGTGCACACGCTGGGGTTGATTATATTTGTTTAGCAGTATCTACTGGAACATCTACAAGACTGGCGATATATGACGCCTCTCACGCATACGATATAATGTATTCAGCAACTAAGTCATGGGACACTTCGTATGGTAACTTATGGGGATTTGGCGATATTGGTGGTATATCTACTGCGCCAACAACAGAATCCCAGACATCCATTCCACTTGGAAACATCACCCTATATGATGATAATGACGGGGCAAGTACCGTCATAAACTTTGTCCAAGGCGATCTTGGCGGAACATCGGGTGAAATAGAATTAGCTATTATAGATGCAACTACTATAAGTTTTGGCGCAAGTTCATTTAATGAAGCACCTGATGTGGTATGCACAGTAGAGCAGTCATCAGGGCAGGACGCAGATGGTATTCGTGCAGGTGAGATCCTTACATACCACATTGCTCTTGAATATGATGGCTATCAGATTGCACCTATATCAGAACCAATTGCAACGATTACTCCATCAGAAGATGGTAAACCGATCATTGTAGATGTTTATCTGCAAGAGTCTGTGATCACAGGCATCTCTCCACGAATATCAGGTGCTTATATCCTTCGTGGAACGAAGAACTCGCTTGTTGGTACATCATTTGCCAGTATTCCAAGAGTTGTTGAGCGATTTGATTTCTCGGTATCAAAGAGCGAAGTC
>Ga0196901_1001347_pt1 | contig 12427 bp, 20 predicted proteins | sample CB_VirMetaG_FD_169099 | JGI IMG/M metagenome (GOLD analysis project Ga0196901, IMG submission 169099) | Freshwater to marine saline gradient viral communities from Chesapeake Bay - CB_1504_1 Viral MetaG (v3) (version 3) | ecosystem: Environmental > Aquatic > Marine > Coastal | place: USA... | reverse complement strand
CGTGGTTCGAATCCACGTCCGAGATCCAAATTTAGGAAAGGTGCGAGAGTGGCTGAATCGGTCTCCCTGCTAAGGAGTTGTACCTAAATACGGGTACCGAGGGTTCGAATCCCTCCCTTTCCGCCAATTGTTTGGGAAGCAAAAGTCAAATGTTGATAAATAATTTTATGAATTATCAAAAACATTATGACTTGCTTATAGAAAGAGCTAAACAACGTAATATTAAAGGATATACTGAAAAACACCATATTGTGCCTAGATGTTTAGGCGGAGCGGACCATACTGATAATCTTGTAAAACTAACCGCAGAAGAGCATTATATTGCTCATCAACTATTAGTTAAGATTTATCCAACTAATAGAAGTTTATTACATGCGGCAATAATGATGATTCCAGAATCATCAAAACACGAACGTAATAATAAATTATATGGATGGTTGAGAAAAAGATTTTCTGAGCAAAGGAAAAAGGACGCAGCAGGCGAAAATAATCCTACATTTGGACAAAAATGGTTTCATTGCCCAGAAACATTACACGCAGTAAGAACGTATCCAGGTTCAGAACCAAACGGATATGTGTTAGGCAGAGCTCCACAACATAGGAAAAGATATTGTAAGTCATGTGGTGTGTTTATTGATGTTGTTAGTGTTAAAAACGGAAAGGATAAATTTTGTAAGTCATGTAGAGCAGAGCATAAGAAAAATTATGACTATAAACATGATTACAAACTTATAAAACAGATATATAAAGAACATATTGATACCGGAACAGGTTATTATACATTAGCACAAAGACATGGTATCAATAAATGGTCTATCTATGATTATATCGGAAGATACAAAGATAGACTAGATAAAGATTTCGGGGTGTAGCTCAGTCTGGTTTAGAGCGCCTGTTTTGGGAACAGGAGGTTTTCCTAGGTTCGAATCCTAGTACCCCGACCAATTTTTACTGACTGCTACGCAGACTGAGCGTACAGGCTTTACTAGTTCTCAGTCTATATCTATGTTGCCCGTCGGCATAGAATGAATTCAAATCTCTTCGTTCCTTTAAGGCTAAACTGCGTGGAGATAGGGCGGGCCATTTTAATAAGCACATTAGTCCCTAAGGACAGTCGTTCTTCAAAGACGATGGATTGTATCTAGAATACAGAATAGGAGGACCTTGCCTAGTGTGCTTATTAAAATTCCCGAGTAGCTCAGCGGTAGAGCCATCGGCTGTTAACCGGTTGGTCGTAAGTTCGAATCTTACCTCGGGAGCCAAACAATGCGGGATTCGTATAATGGTATTACCTGAGCCTTCCAAGCTCATGACGAGGGTTCGATTCCCTTATCCCGCTCATAACTTACACGGAGGGTTGCGAGAGTGGCTTATTCGGTCGGTCTTGAAAACCGTTGTACGTGAGAGCGTACCGTGGGTTCGAATCCCACACCCTCCTCCATTACCATAAATACGTAATGCGCTTACGTGAATTCAATCAATTAGAAAGTTTAATTGAATCGTTTCAATCTGTTACCTGGACTCTGTATGAAGCAGATGCGGATACCGTTGTTCGCACATCAAGCCTGTTCAACGTAAATGACTACGATTCGGTTGTTGCGGAAAAATTCAAAGACTTTGTTGCTACAAAAATGAATAATCTAGCATTGTATGGATCCAGAGATTCTGCAATGAATTCCAAAGCCCCTTTGGGCAACACAATCAATGGACTAAGACATGCGCATCTAACACAAGATGTTAGTGTGTTTTATCGAATACACGGACGTGATCCTAGATATTTAGATATCTATGGGTTATTTAGACACCAAGATTCCGGCACAGGTAATACACCTAATATCAAAAGACAAAAAAAGCTAGCCCAGAAATTTTCAAACGCAAAATTTTAGATTGACGCTCGTACAAAATTAATATATAATGCAGTTATTGTCCTCGTAGTTAAAGGGATATAACCCGGGTCTTCTAAACCTGTATTCCTGGTTCGAGTCCAGGCGAGGGCGCCAAATAACACAGTTAACTCTAGTTACTTAATAAGTAATCTTATGTCCAATCTCGTTCACCCATTTTATAAAGTAAAATTAATCTATCAAGTATCAAACTATATTTCTGAAAAAAGAACACAACTCTTAGGAGACTTAGTATCGTATACCAATGATCCAATTCGGTCAACACGCAGACTCAGAATGATTATTAATTTGTCAGAATACGAAACTGCTGTCCTAAAAAAAATTAGAGATTTCGAAACCGTTGACAAAAATGACTTTAGCGATTCATATAATAAAATAATTGAAGAAGTTGAAAGCATAACAAACATTGGTGCTTGATGTGAATACGTTCATCTATAGATTTTCTCCTTTTTATCGAAATAGTATATTAAAATATCACAACATATCTTACATTACTCCCAATGACAATTCATCACAATGTAAAGTTTATGGGTTTGAATTTTACAACTCTCTAATTGATATAAACAAAGTTTTTTCAAATGCTCCAACTGGTGATATTATTGATCGAACGCAAACTATCAGATTTCCATTTAACATGCATATTTGTCGTAAATGGAAAACTCCCAAAAACAATCTAAGTTTAGAGGAATGTTTTCAACGTCGTGTACAGGATCTAGAAAAGACAGGACCGATTAATATATTATGGAGCGGCGGGATCGATTCTACTGCTGTTATAGTTGGATTTTTAAAATACTCAACTGATCTAACAAAAATCAGAGTATTATATTCTACGTATTCGGTTAAGGAAAATCCTAATTTTTATTATTATCTATTAGAGAATCCGCAAGTAGATATGATTGAATTTAGTGGAGATTATTATCTAAACCAAACACTAGACGGAACATTTGTAAGTGGTGATGGGATCGACGATTTAACTGCGAGTATGGATGAAAGTTTTATAGAAAAATATGGATATGAGATACTCTCTCGCCCTTGGCAGGATCTATATTATCACACAATTAACAGCGACGGCTTTATTGAAAATTGCGAAAAATTCAATAATCTATGTGGTCGGCCAATTGACACCGTACTAGAAGCAAGATGGTGGTTTTATACAAATTGCAAGATACAAAAATTTCCAAGCCAGGCATCAAGCATATTAAATGATAATCAGCCTTTAGTAGTTGGATTCTACGACGACTATTCGTTTGAAGGCTTTATGTTTTTTAATATGGATAAAATTATGCCCGATTCGGATTATCGTTCATATAAAAAATTTCTCAAAGAGTTTATTTTTAATTTTAATAATGACAGTAGGTACTATCAAAATAAAAAGAAAACATCAAGTATGCAACTTCCATATTATTACGAAAAAAGATTAGCATTAAACGGGACTGAATACATACTATTGTTAGGCGACGGAACTCGTATACGCACACCAAATTTACCTTTATTAAGCGAACATGAATACAGAGACAAATACGGAGATAGTTTAGACTATCTTTTTAATACGCCTTGAAGTACAAATATAACTCTCCTTGGGATCCTTTAAAACAAGTTTATCTTGGACGTTCGTACGATCCCAAATTCTTTGATGATGTACGTAATTCGCAAATACGAGATGTATTACAACGAATTGTGCGCGAAACCGAAGAAGATTATCAAAACATTCAACAGATTCTAGAACAATTAGGAGTGGAAGTTAGACGTCCTAATTTAGAAGTTTCTAGTATTATGGATTTTGTCGATTACGAGTCCGGCCAAATTAACTATGCTAACGCACACAGTTTTACACTTATTCCTCGACCACCAATGCAGCCTCGAGACAGTCAACTTGTTGTAGGAGAACGTTTAATAGGAACAAACGCAGAGATTTCTGCGTTTGAAAATAAACTAAATGTCACTGAACGTACAGAACAACAACATCAATTTGATGCACCACTGATCACTGTTATTGGTAGAGATTTAATTGTTGACCGTAGAGATCATCCTTGGTTAGCAGACTGGGCTCAAGACCAATTTCCAGACAGGCGTATTACTCCAGTTGATATCGGTGGACATAATGATGCGGTGTTTGCTCCTGTGTGCCCAGGTGCTATTGTTAGTACCTATGACCAAACTAATTATCATGAGACATTTCCTGGATGGAAAGTATTGTATATCAAAAATCAAAGTTGGGACGCAGTAAAAGACTGGCGCAAATTTAAACACAGCAACCGCGGCAAATGGTGGTTGCCCGGCGAACAAGACAACAATGAGTTTATTGACTTTGTAGAAACTTGGCTTACAAATTGGCTAGGATATGTTGAAGAAACTGTGTTTGATGTGAACATGTTAGTAGTTGACAACAAACACGTTTTAGTTAATAATTATAATCGATTAGTGTTTGACTTCTTAAATAAACACGGGCTAGAGCCTATCGTTGCCCCATTTAGACATAGATTCTTTTGGGATGGCGGGATTCATTGTATTACTAGCGATTTGTACCGAGAAGGCGAAGCAGAAAATTATATTAAAAAATAGGTTGACGTAGCACAAAAATAGTGTATAATACACACATTGTTTAAGAAATTGCCAGCATGATGGAATTGGTAGACATAAGGGACTTATGAAAAATTGAGTGCCTAAACGGAAACGTTTAGAGTAGAACTCCTCAAATTCGGGGAAACCTGTAAAATGGCAATCCCGAGCGAAGCCTAATATTTAGGAACGTGTAGAGACTTGACGGGGAGCAACTAAGTCCAAAAGGATATGTTGAAGAGAAAGTCCAGACCACAAACCAAAAGGGTAGTGAAAACTATAGTGGTAAGAAAATCCCTCGCCCTAACAGGCGTCCCGGTTCGACTCCGGGTGCTGGTACCAAATTTTCGTTCAATCAAAACCTCCTTTTTTAGATTTGATTGATCAGAAGCCTGCTAAACATTATTGGCAGGATGAAAACTGCATCTTCAGGCTTCGATGTCTCGGGTAAGACATTAAATTACCCACTAACAACGTCTTGGAATGACGCTAAACTTACCCTGGTCGGAGCGAGATTTTTAATTAACTTAACAGGAGTATGACATGAAACTGTCAGATAAACTTGCTAAAGCAGATGATTCACTTAACGTATATTTTTACGATAACGGATATATGGTAGAAGTCAGCGGTCGCGATGGTTATGACGAATGGAAGACTGCCAAGATTATGTGTGCGTCACTTGAAGAAGTAAACGATATTGTTGCCGAAGCAGCAGTCATGGAGCGTTCGTAATGGAAGGAACTAAGATTCCAGACATTACTTTTTATTACCGCGAAGGCGATTTGTCTCCAGGTGATGGTGGTTGCCCAATTGGTGGCGAATTTGTACACAAGACTACTGCGGACCTTTTTGGTAGTAAGCGTGTAGTGGTGTTTAGTTTGCCTGGTGCTTATACACCAACTTGTTCAACTTATCAGTTGCCAGGTTTTGAAAATAACTATTTCAAGATTCGCGATGCTGGTATTAATGAAGTTTATGTAGCGAGCGTTAACGACGGCTTTGTTATGAATGCGTGGGCAGACTTTTTGGGTATCCAGAACGTTAAGGTTCTGCCAGATGGCAACGGTGAGTTTGCCGATGCACTTGGTCGCCTCGCTGACTTTAGCCATCTTGGCTTTGGTAAGCGTTCAAAGCGTTTTGCTGTTGTTATCAAGGATGGTGTTGTTGAAAAGGCATTTGTTGAACCAGATGCTACCGCAGACAATCCAGATCCTTATGGTGAAAGTTCACCAGAAAATGTTATGAATTATTTGGGTGTTGCTAAATAAATTCGTAATAATTTTTGTAATCTATAAATAAGATTATGGATTACAAAAAAATATACAACTTGTTGATTAATAGAGGTAAAACTCGTGTTTATGAAGGATATACCGAGTCTCACCATATTATACCTCGTTGTATAGGTGGCAACGACGATATTACTAATTTAGTAAATTTAACACCTGAAGAACATTATATTGCTCATCAGTTGTTAGTTAAAATGTATCCCGGTGACCATAGATTAGCAAAAGCTGCCATGATGATGACCGCACAGCGTCCAAATAATAAAGTATACGGATGGTTGCGCAAAAGACATGCTATAGCAATGAGCGAATCTCAATCGGGCAACGGTAATAGCCAATTCGGGACTAGATGGATTCATAATAATACAATTAAAGAATCTACTAAAGTTGGCAAAGACGAGCCGTTGCCCGATGGATGGCACGAAGGTAGAAAATTTAATTGGGACGTTGCTATAGAGTGTAAGCACTGCGGTAAAAAATTTACACCCAGCGGAATGGAGAGTTTTTGTTCCCCTAAGTGTAAAACATATTACAGATCTCCGCAATATGAGATTATTGATGACAATATAGAAGCTATATTGTTAAGATTAAAAGAGATAGGATCTATCTCTGCTGTTCTTAGAGAATTTGGTATTGTTGGTAATAAAATAGGCAATACATATGTTTCTACGATAGCAAAAGAACGCGGTATAAATATACTGCGAAGAAGAAATTCGCCCGTGTAGCTCAGTTGGTAGAGCAGCTGACTTGTAGAAATGCAACCCTCGCTAGAAATAGCGTGTTGGAAAAATTGGATGAATTCAGGAAAACCTTAGCAAGTAATGTTGAAGGCAATTCTGAGCCAAGCTCAATAAGCGTATTGAGACGGTGCAGAGACTAGGTGGGTTGACACGAACTTGTCATGTAATACACCATTAGCGTCCGACACCTAAACAGGTAATGCTGTAGGTGATGATATAGTCCAGGGAGTGTAGAAATACACACAAACCAGAATCAGCAGGTCGTAGGTTCGACTCCTATCGCGGGCTCCAAATTATAGACCTTGGGTATGTCGTTAAAAACTGCCCAATTTTTATTTGCCCAAGTGGCGGAATCAGGTAGACGCGACGGTTTTAGGTACCGTTTCCAAAAGGAGTGGGGGTTCGATTCCCTCCTTGGGCACCAAATAAATTGTTCTAGTGGGAGTTCGATTCCCTCCTTGGGCACCAAACTAAATACGTTATGGAACAACAAGATCCAAACGAAAATAATGAAGTAGCTAACTATGATTATTCTGATGCTCCCGAATGGGCAGTACCAAGAGAATGGTTCATAACCGGACGCTACGACTTAGACAACGATACATCTGAATTTACAGAACCACTATGACACTAACTGTTTTATTTTCGATCGTAATTGGTCTCTTAATAGGATTTTGGATTAAAAATTACCCATGAGCGGTTGGCACGGCGGCAAAGGATCAGCACCACGCAAAGGAGCAGATCGCAAAGCATACGAAGATAACTGGGAACGTATTTTTGGAAACAAAAATAAAGAAAAAACTCCAGTTGAGCAAATGGAAGAACTAGACAAACTAGTTAAGAATAAAAACTCCAATCAATAGGTGTTTGTAGCCATTTTCTACTAAACACAGTATCAGGATTTTCATTTAAATAATTTACAATTTGCTGATAGCGCAAATCTTCATTGTGTAAATGATCTTTAGTTTCTGGTAACGCAAATTCAATCCAATCTAGTTCTTGATATTCCCAATCTTGATTAACGATTATATCATCAACATTAATATTGAGATACGTTGCTAGTGTTTTATTATCGTAAACTAGATCCCAATATTTAAAGTTCTCGTCGAGACTTAAAGGTATTGACGCTAGGCAAGAAACGTGTGTAATTTGTGGGGTTAACTCAATTGCTTGTAATCTAGTATCACCGGTAACTGTTACTAACTCGCCGTTCCGTAATACTGTTAGCAAGGGTTTACACACAGGTTCGTGCTTTAAATTTTCAACCATCCAATTTAAACGAACCAGTTTGGACAATAAATTCTTATTATTTGAAGATCGATCTTGATTTGTGGATTTGACGAGTTGGTCTACGTTTAAGACTGGTTTAATGTGTTTAACCAAAATCATAGGATGATACATTAAACAATGTGTTCTTTTATTCATACTTGTATGTATTAATTTAAATAACACAATGAAGATTTATACACACGACGATTTGATTTGGAGTTCAGGATGTATGTCCTTAGAAGATAATATCGTAAAAAAGTTAAAATCTTCTACAAACTGCAAAGTACAATTAGTCGACTCGGTTGATTATAACACCGCAACAAGTAACAACTGTTTAATTACAGATAATCATTTTTTAAATGATCGAAAAAATGTTATCCAGCTTGCGCCTGAATTTTGGCATATCTATTATTTTGAACACGAATTACAAAATATCACACCTATCTATAAATTTAACTGTTTAATGAATCGGTTAAGTGGAGAGAGATTGATGCTATTGTATAAACTTCAAGAGCGTGATCTAGTACATGATAATATTATTAGTTTTAATTGTTCATTACACAATCAAATTGACGCAACAGTCAGCGAACGAAAAAAACGGTATAGAGACTTTCATCGTGATTGCCAATGGCCGCACTGGAATGAAGTCCACACAGAACTATATTCACATATTCCTAAATTTTTACCTGCTGATATCGATCCTGATACTGCTGCGATGCTAAGTGAAGTTACAATAGTTGTAGAAAGTTATGTAAGTGATACAGTGATTGCGTTTAGTGAAAAAATTTTTAGGGCGTTACAAACACCAAGACCTTGGCTGTTATTTTGTAGTCCAGGTAGCGTTGCTCTTCTACGCAGTTACGGGTTTGATGTGCTTAACGACCTAATAGATCATTCTTATGATGCTATAGAAAAGGATAATAGGCGAGTTGATAAAATACTCAATCAAATCAATAAGATACATTTTAACTCTGCCAGATGCAAACAAGCAGCAGCACATAATCGTTTGATTTTGAAAGATTTGGCAACAAAATGGCCAGCTAAACTTGACAAAATTATCAAAGATGTTACAATAACTGTATGAGCAAACTTGAACAAATCAAATGGGCCGCTACTGCTACGCTAATTGTATCTGTGGCGCTTAACGCAGCAAACTTTTATCCACTTGGCCCCATTGTACAGGTTAGCGGTGGGGTACTTTGGTCTTGGGCAGCCCTGCGCATGAAAGACACTCCGCTTATCATCACTAATTTAGTAATGACTATTCTTGGTGCGAGCATACTTCTATACAACTTCCTTACATAAATACTGATATGAAATTCTTAGATTACGTAAATTTATTTGAAGGTATTGAACATAGTGTCAAAACCAATACACCACTCGGCGAAGTTTATCGCGTAGGCAGCGACAACTATTATAAAATCTTTAGAGAAGCACGTCGTTTGTTAGGCGAAGGTAGAATCACTCTGTCAGAAACAGATCACAAACTTGTCACCGAAACTGAAATTGGCGAGTTTGGCGAATACATGGAGAAACTAGTACCCTTAGATAGCCCATTTGAAGAACCACTTACAGAAGCTAAGTATCAAGGCAAAACTGTAGAACTAAACAAACCAAAACGAGGCGGATCTAAAAAATACTACGTATATGTAAAAGATCCAAGCACAGGTAATGTTAAGAAAGTTTCGTTTGGTGACACCACTGGCTTAACAGCTAAAATCAACAACCCAGAGGCACGCAAGTCTTTTTCAGCAAGACATGATTGCCCTAACAAAAAAGATAAAACCAAAGCAGGTTACTGGGCATGTAGATTGCCTCGGTACGCTAAAAGTTTAGGGCTTTCTGGCGGTGGAAGCGGTTACTGGTAAACCATACTCGGAAGAGTGCTATGGAAACATTATTGTTCGCCAATTTAGTGCGAACGTCCCAATTGGCGATTTAATTTGGCATAAAGACGAACACAATCGCAAAGTTAAAGTTATTTCGGGCAAGGGATGGCAATTTCAATTTGATGATCAAATACCATACGATCTCCAAGAAGGTGAATTAATTTTAATTCCTCGAGAAACCTATCATAGATTGCTTCGCGGTTATACAGATCTACTACTAGAAATTACAGAATGTCGTTGACGTTCGGTTAAATATCCTTTATAATAGCTGTTAATCTAATAGCTATTCTTCAAAATAAAAATAATATGTACATCTATCCAACCGGCGACGACTACGGTTATTATATTGTTGGCAATCACTACAAAACTTATAGTAAGTTTGATGCTATCGAAACTGGCATACGACTAAATATTCACCCGCGGTGGGTATTCAACGATGATATTTTTTCTAAATTTAACTGGAAGATAGAGCCAACTGAAAGCCTTGATGAACTTTATCGTCAACGAGCACAACAGTTACGTGACAATTATGACTATTTGATTCTATCTTATAGTGGAGGGTGGGACTCCTCAAATATATTACAAACCTTTACAAAAAATAACATACACCTCGACGAAGTCTTTACTTTTTATAACCCTTTAGATAAATCTGGAGTATTTTGGACAGAAGCTTCACAATACATGTTGCCAAAACTTGATATAATCAAAAGATTATACCCAACAATTAAAGTTACCTTAAGTGATTCCGGTGAATTCTGCCAAACCGGAGAAATTAACAATTACATTGAGCGACTTGGCGGGTCGGACATATTCTATAACACGAATACGTTAATTACTCCAAATAAAATCTATCGAGATTTTGTTTCAGAATTTCACCCTCACTGGAAAAAGATAATAGAATCAGGAAAGAAAGTTGCAATAATATACGGCCTCGAAAAACCAAATATACGTTATTACCGAGGAAAATGGACATATTGGTTTCAAGATAACGCACACTCAGATTCAAGCGTCGATTATCAAATTAACGGTGGGGTTGGTGAGTATCGTGAATATTTTTATTGGAGTCCAAATATGCCAACTATTCCAATTAAACAAGGTCATTTGTGTATTAATGCTTTAAAAGATAATATTAATGAATTAAAAATTCATCCAAAATTTGGAAGAATTATTAGCAAACACGATACAAATCGTATAGTTTATCCGGACGTATCATCAGAACCAATGTTCGAACTTAAACCAACAAATTTTGCGTTAGGACAAAAAGACTGGTTATTTTTATCTGAAAAAAATAAATTTACAGAAGTTTGGAAAAAATCGTTTGACCATATGGATACCGTCGACAGTTCTTGGAAAAATAACGCAAGTGTTTCTGAAAAAGGGCTTAAAGGAATGATTATCGATTATCGGCTTAATTAAGTTGACGTTTTAAAAAAAATATTGTATAATAATTACTATGAATAAGAAAAAAGAAATGGTAAATCATCCTGACCATTATCAAGGTAACAAATTTGAAGTTATTGATATCATTGAGGATTTTGGTCTAGGATTTCATCTAGGCAATGTAGTGAAATATGTCTTGCGAGCTGGCAAGAAAGATGCTACAATACAAGAACTTGAAAAAGCACGTTGGTATTTAGATCGTTACATACAACACATTAAAAAGGACTAATATGCTACACACAAGCGAGCAAATTATTCAAAAAGCACGTTGTTTATCTAAAAAAATCATAGAGTTAGCTGCCCAAAACAAGGTACAAAAATGCTTTGAAATGGACGATATTTTACAAGAAGCACGCTATATCGAATACGAAACCCGTAGCATAGAGGTTGACAAGGGCTGTTAAACTCGCTATACTACGATTTTAATCCACAACACAGGAGTAATCCAAATGGCACTAGATCGTGAATTTGATTTTGACTTTGATGGTGAACTTGATAGCAACGACGAAGTACGTTACTATACGGAAGTAGAATCTAAAATGATGGAAGACTGGGATCAGTACGATTCATTTGGTGACTACTTTTCGATCAGCAGTTTTGAAGATGCTGATTTTAATGTAGACGGGTTCTAATGATTGTAGGCTTCACTGCCTCCACATTTGACTTGCTTCACGCTGGGCATATTATGATGCTCCGTGAAGCTAAGTCGGTGTGCGATTATTTAATTGTTGGATTACAGGTTAATCCTAAAATGGATCGTCCGGAAAAAAACGAACCGGTTCAAAGTATTGTTGAACGATACATACAACTCGCAGCAGTTGAGTATGTTGATGAAATTGTACCGTATGCTACAGAAGGCGATTTAGAAGATATCCTCGAAGCGTATCCAATTAACATTCGTATTTTAGGCGAAGAATATCGCAACAAAGATTTTACTGGGCGCGATATTTGTAAGAAGTGTGGCATCGAACTACATTTCAACAAGCGCGACCATCGCTTCAGTTCAAGCAGTCTAAGACGTATTGTAGCCGACAAGGAATCAGGCCGCTAAATACTTTATAATATGAACCGACATGCTTACTCTGAGCCAATGGTGTACTGCGCTCGTTGCGCAGAGTATAAGTATTTTTCCGAAGTTCAAGTAATTAATTTTCGCAAAACCGCAAATAAAAAAGACGAAATAGCTATCTTCGTTTGTCCAGATTGCGGATCTCAATCAGAATCTAAAACTATCCGTTAACTAAGATAAATATTTTTAACGGAATAACCAAGTAAAATAGTACACTATTCCACACAATTTATAAGGATATTTTAATATGCTAGAACGTACAGGTAATGGATAT
>Ga0196901_1001345_pt1 | contig 12440 bp, 25 predicted proteins | sample CB_VirMetaG_FD_169099 | JGI IMG/M metagenome (GOLD analysis project Ga0196901, IMG submission 169099) | Freshwater to marine saline gradient viral communities from Chesapeake Bay - CB_1504_1 Viral MetaG (v3) (version 3) | ecosystem: Environmental > Aquatic > Marine > Coastal | place: USA... | reverse complement strand
CATAGTGGAGAATAGGAGAATCGAACTCCTAATTCCGGCGTGCAAGGCCAGCGTTATCCCGTTTAACTAATTCCCCATAGTATTAGTTGAGCTCCCAACTGGACTCGAACCAGTAACCTTTTGATTACAAATCAAATGCACTGCCAATTGTGCTATGGAAGCAATCCTATCGTATGTCCTTTCTCATACATTTTAGGTATCGATTTATAACATACGAAAAATAAATATAAAAGTCAAGAACTTTTTTTAATCACAACAACTACAATATTCTGGCATCCCACAACAATCAGTTGGAAATGGAATTTCTAATTGTCCATCTGATTCTTCGGTTGGAAATGGTTTACCCATCTTGTGACTTAAAGACAATGGTAAGTTTTCCTCTTTCATCTCCCATTGAAATGGTTGACGATTTCTTTGATATTGTTTCATTGACCACGCTAAGTCATCAGTTTCCAATACAACTTCTTCTACTTTCTTTGTTTCGTGATAAGTTATCTCGATTAAATATCTTTTCTTTTCTGCCATTATTCGTCCTCCAATACTGCTCTACCAACCATATGTTCCCAATCTCTATTGTTGCGAACTTGGTTATTTACTTCTTCTACTGCTTCTAATAATCCATAGGTTTCAAATGAATTAATGATTGCTGATAAGTCTTTTGGAAAACAATGTCCACCATATCCAAAGTCTCCGTCGGGACCTGGAACTGCCCAATGGGACTTACCTAATCTTTCGTCATAGATTGCATACTCTACAACCTTGTCGTAATCTAAATCTAATTGTTGACACACATTATACATTTCGTTAGCAAACGATACTTTGGTTGCCAAGAAACAATTGGTAAAATACTTTACCATTTCAGCGTGTTTAGCACCTGTCTTTACGATTGTAGCATTAGGAAACACCTTAGAATATATTTGTCTAAGTTGATTAGTTCCTTTTCTATCACCACCCAAGATAATTCTTTTTTGATTTTTAAAATCTTCCAAGAAGTTTTGTTCCGTTAAGAACTCTGGATTGAATATCACGGTAGAGTGAGTATACTCTTTGTTAATTCTATCAGTAGTGCCTGGTGGAATAGTTGACTTAATCACAATGATGTGGTCATCTGCTGTTTCGTTAATCTCACGGATAACTTCTTCTACAATACCTGTATAACAAGTTCCGTCTTTTCTCATTGGTGTAGGAACACAAACGAATATAACTTTAGTTTCTTCTACTAAATCTGATATCTTACTATGTGTTGATTTTGCTAAATCAAACTTATCATAAGTCAATACATTGTAGTGATTTTCAAAACCAAGTTTAATTGCGGTTCCGACATAACCTTGTCCTATAATTCCTATATTCATCAAAATACTTTAACTCCATATTTGTTTGTAAATTCTTTTGCGTCATTTTCATCATTGACGATTGGTTGACCTTTGATGTTAAGACTTGTATTCAATACCATTGGACAACCTGTCTTCTTGTAAAACTCTTTAATCAATTTGTAATAACCTGGATTATCTTTCTCACTCACAGTTTGAACTCGTGATGTATTATCGATATGACATATCGCTGGATACTTATCTGGATACTTACAAGGTGCTACATATTGCATAAACTGAGACTTCTTGGTAGGCATATCAAATATCTCGTGTGCGTGTTCTTCCAATACTGATGGTGCGAAAGGTCTGAACTTTTGTCTATTCTTAATCTCGTTCATCTTGTCTTTTACAAAGTTACCTCGTGGGTCTGCTAACAATGAACGATTACCTAATGCACGAGGCCCATATTCTGCTCTACCATTGGCAACACCAACTATGTTACCACTTAATAATTCTTTCAATACTGGTTTAACCGGATACTCACCTTTGATGTTGTATCCCAAAAAAGGTGTATCAAAGTCTAAGTGTTGTTTGTTGATATATGCTGCACAACCTAATGATGAACCAGCGTCACCTGGATTAGGTAGTATCCATAAATTAGGATACTTCTCAACAACCAAACTATTGGCTACACAATTCAATGCGACACCACCACTATAACAAACATTAGTGGTTTCTGGAACCAACAAAGGTAGTTTACTAAATATATCTAATATCAGTTCTTCACATACTACTTGTGTATTGTGTGCTACATCAAACTTCCATTGTTCAGTATTGTCGTCTGGATATACTTCTGAATCCCAATCTAAACAACCCCTATGTAGATTTTGTTTTAACAACTCTCTTAGTTCTGATTGTAGTTCTTTGTTCTCTTGTCCCCAAGCTGCCATACCCATAAGTATGTATTCGTCCTCTTGTGGTTTTAGTCCAAGTCGTTGTGTAATCGCACTATACCACAATCCAATACTATTCGGATAAGTTTGACTATATCGTTTAGTTAGTTTACCACCATTAGCATACCATATAGATATTGTATCGAACTCACCAATGGCATCAATCACTACAACGGCACTTTCATCATAAGGTGAAGTAAAGTATGTAGAACTTGCGTGTGACAAGTGATGGTCTACATATTCATCAATCTGTAATCCTTTGGTCAATACTGGTTTGACTATTTCGTTTAAGTGTCGTTGTGGTGAGTTCTGACGACTAAACACTTCTGAGTATTGTCCTGCTCGTAGTTGTCTGAGTTTCTTAATCATTGGTCGTTCAAACCAAACTACACGCTTAGGTACTCCAAAGTCCCACATATCACAAAACATATCCAAGTTTAAGTTGGGGTCGTTCTTGATACCACTATATCGTTCAGCGTGACCAGCAAACAATATCTTATTATCTTCAATAAGTGTTATTGCTGCGTCGTGGTTAAGTGCGTTTATTCCTAATATTTTCATAACTTTATTATAAGTATTTCATGCGAATCTTTTTTTAGATTCCCGTCTTGTCTATTCTTTCCAATTCTTGTTTCACCTGCTTGGAAACTATAATTCCACTCTGGTGTTTTAAACTCGAAGCCTTTATAATTTTCTCTAACCCACTCACAATCATTATAGCTGAGAATAAATTGACCTTTATGACTATGTAGTAAGTCTCTTAGTTTCTCGTGGTCAAAATGATTGTGATGTACCGCAAAGTTGCTATTAGGATAAATGGCCTTAAACATTTTATTGTCTTCGGACTTCTCCATAAAGTAAGGCGGGTCACAATAGAGAAAGTCATTTGTGTGGGCTACAATCGTTTCATCAAATGACCCGCAATTTACTTCTAAGTTCGGTACATTAAAATCTCTTACTCGTTCTATACTATTCTGATACAATGATTCTTTCTTCATAAAGATAGAACTAAACCAACCTAAGAACATTGGGCCATATGACAAGTTATGATTAAACCAATAATATGCTGCACCCAACAAGTCATCTAATTCTCTTGACTCTCTGTCGTAATGGTCGGTCTTCCAATTTTTAAATAACTCTTGAACCTTATCCCAATGTAATAAGATATCTTTAATCTCATCATATTGTTCTTTCGTAGGTTCTAATCCTTTCAGTATATCATACAATCCTTTTGGATTAGATAACTGATGTTGCCAATAATTCACCAATACATTAAACACATCATAACCAATTACTTGGATTCCCATATCGTGTGCCCAACGAACTTCCAATGAACCACCACCCATAAAAGGTGATACTATTGTTTTAGGTCTTGGCCAGAACGGAATATAACTTGAGATAAAATCATACGCCCTTGATTTCCCCCCAGCGTATCTGATTGGTGTTCTCATTATTCTCGGTAGAAGTCCTCTGGTTCGTAGTTGTTAACAAACTCATTACCTGCACATTCTATTGAACAATAGTTCTGAATAAGAACATTTGGAAAGTCAACATAATCATATGACTTCTTTCTGCTGTTTGGAAAGTCCTTTGGTAATGTGATGTGTCTGTGTTGAACTTCTTTGATACTACCGCAAGTAGAACATTTCTTTCTCATACTTGGAATAGTTAGTAATCTGTTTCTGTATTTTGGTCTTGCCATTTATAACCCACTTTCATTTGTTGTTTGAGCGGTTACCGAGAATCGAACTCAAATTTCCTCGTTGGTAACGAGGCGTGATAACCATTATACTATAACCGCAATAATAAGTATAGTTGAAATTTCTGAAAATGTAAATTATTTTTCTAACGACTTAGTGGTTTCGGTTTGAACTTCATCAAACCCACCTTCAGGTGCATCCCAGAACTTCATAATCAATTGTTCAATTCTATCGAGTTGGTCGTCGATATGGTCTAATCTTTGTTGTAATATAGCCTCCGTTGGTAAATACTTTTGTTCTGGTCGTTCATTAAATTGAGTAATGATTAAACATTTGGAACAAATACCTTTGTGATATCCGTTGGGTTGTATCGTGGTTGACCCTGATGGTTCAACACCACAACATTGACTATCATATCTCATTTGTAAATAACTTCCTTTCTTTAATAATTTGTTTTATATTGTTTGCATATTTTTGATGTGATTCTGGGCCAGGATGTCTTCCGTCTTTTCCGTGGTCGTGTAGTTGAAAAAACAAATCTAATTTATCCTCTGGCACTTCCATATCCCAAGAACCCCATATCACTCTATCACGACCAACCAAACGATTGACGATTTCATAGTGTTGTAAAAAATACAAATAATGATTATGACTGGTGATTAATGCTGCTTCTGGTTTATCAATACAACGACGAGCTCTGTTACCTCTTGATTCTAAATCAAACCACATTCTTCTAAACAAGTGTGGTATCGTTATCACATACACAAAGTTTCGGTTTTCTCTATGATTGTATTTATCATATACTTCTGATATCTTTTTAACCGAATAATCTAATCCGGTTCTACCGGCACCATAATTATAGGATGCCACATCATCTTCGATTAACAAATGTGGATAAGATTGATTTTGTTCAATAGACCAACCAAATGTCCAACTATCTCCAAAGTTATGTATTTGAAACTTGGCATTAGGATTGTTGGAACCATCATTGATTCTTGAATGGTTTTCATAGTATTGAATTTCTTCTGTTGGGTTCGAATGTCCGGTTATAAATCGTTTTTCTTCATAATAATATAATTCTACTTCTGATTTAGTTTTATCTGAAATTAATGAGTCGTCGTCGGTTAAACCCATTGCCTTGGCCAATGGTGGTTTATATTGGGTAAAATGTTTTTTAAGAAATTTCACAATAGTCGCCTTCCGACGCAGTCGGTTTCCCTGAATGCATTTCTATATAATCATCACAACCACCAATGTATTTATCATCAACCTTGACCAATGGAAATGTTCGGTGGTCTGGATATAATTCATAAAACTCCTCTCTGGAGAAATCTTCGTTCAATTGATAGTATTGATAACTGATATCATTGTCGTGTAGGTAGTTTCTAAGTTTCTTGGTATAATGACAACCAAATCTTCCAAATACGCGTATCATTTAAAAACCTCTATATTTTGGGTAACCTTAGTAATGATATATAGTAAAGGAGTAATCAAGATACAAAACACAATACTCGGAATGATAATCTCAGTATAAGTATAATAAAGAGTTAAATACATAGCCATAATGATATCATTTAACATTTAATCTATTCCTTTCTTCATCAGAGAAATTATCAAAATAAGAAGTCTTGAGTAAATCTTTATGGGACTTACCTAATTGCTGAGTAGGTGCAACATTAATCAGAAAGTAAGGAGCACCACTACGAGTCTTGACACCGGCCACTTCAAACGGCTCATAAGGACTAAATATCATTGACTTTAAATACTCGGTTGCTGGATTATCTCTGAGTAATTGGGTAATCTTAGATTGTATATCACGACGACTAACCTGAGAATAATCAATAGTGTGGGTATTGGGACATATGATTAGGGCTGAGTTCTTACTACTTAAAAGAAACGATTCCATCAAATCCATAAACGAACACTCGTGTGGATACCAGATATCCAAGTATAATTTATCATCACGTAGTTCTTTGTCTAAGAATGGACATACGGGCATATTACCAAATTCCTGTTTAGGAATGGTTAACCAATGTAGGTATTCTGAAACCTTATTGATAATGATTTCTTTACTTTCTTGCATTCTGATTATGGGTATCTTGATATATTAAATAACCAACGAACATAACTAATCCAATAGGTAAGAACATTGATAGTATAGTGATTATATTCATATGAATAAATATATTGATGATAAGACAAAACACCAATATATTTTTAGCAATAATCTCTATTCGCTAAGTCTCAATACGCAACCTTTCTTGATAAGAAAAAAGGTATCAATAAATGCCATAGGAACTAATTTTTGCAATATTACGGGGACGAGTCCGATTTCCTTATACAGCAATCGCGATTATAGGATTAACGACAAACCTTGACGGCCGTGCCATAAAAATAAAAAAAATGGCAATATAGTTGTTGCTTATATACCAGAATAGACTTAGCGTTTACGCGTAATGGCACCCGCGAAATTGGTCAAAATAATCTTCGCTAAGTCATCCGAAGTATGACACAATGTCAGAGAAGTGGGCGAATTGGGTTTCTCGTCGTGAAAATAGACTGGTTTAGGGGTATGGGGATAAGGAATTGGACGCTAAATCCAAGCGTTATTCCCGCGAAATTTTGGGCGTCCCATATAATTTACAAATAAAAAATGACAATGTCAAGTGTTTTTTTTAATTATTTAAAGTTTTTTGGAATTCTTCAAACGGAATATATGACAAACTGTCAGTAGTTTCTTCGGTTTTTTCGGTATTTTTTGGTTCATTTGCGGACGGTTGGGGTACAGTAGAAATACCGTCTTCAGACTGTTGCGGTACAGTCGGTTCTGCTATCTTCTCAGCCTGTCTTATAGCGGTATCTCGGTGCCTATACCAACCTTTCATAGTGTAGTATAGTGAATACATACAATTAAAACATAAGGCTCTCAGGTTTTCTTGTTTGGTATTTTGTGGGTTATTGTCGAGAAAGTCCAGCATCAATGGTGGGTCTTTACGCATCTTATATTGCGAAAAATCCAATCCACAATTACCACACTCATTCTTCATATATCCTTCTTTAATTGCCTTGGATAATAGTGTGCCTTCTCTAAAAGGATTAGGATTTTTCCCCTCTAATATCGACTTAATATCGCGAGTAAATTGTCCATTATGACTACGGACTATACCCTTTGAACTATATCGACCCGTCTCAGGATTGGTATTAGGCTTCCATAAATCGTATTGCATTGAGTATTTTTTGAATGTATTCAAACTTACCCCAGCGTATATCGCTGCCTGACTCATAGAGCGTGTGGACTTGATTGCGTATTCGATATTTTGTCTGGTTAATTCTCTTGCCTTGGTGGGTCTACCGCCCTTGTTTTTCATTTTTTGATACCTTTTGTATGTCAATATGTCATATATGAAACATTTCAATACGCATAGACATATGTATTATTAATTTTAGTATTTTTGACACACTTTATCTGTGTATCTGTATCAATAAATATGAATTTTATTAAAAATGTGAGTGTTTTTGTATAAAAGTGGAAGGATTTCCCTTAAATTCCCTTAAATCCCCTATCTTTCAACAAGACATAAAATCAGTAGTGAAATCAGTAAAATGATGATGAAAATTAGATTTATTTCTTGATATTGTCCGAATAGACTGCCATCTGATACTATTTGAATTTCTCTCATATCGATAAATAGTTATCAAGGGCAAAAAAAACCCATTTCGTTAGAAATGGTTTAGCGTATCTAAAATCCAATATAATCGGGCGTCAAATGACTTCCCCCCTCGTAACTACCTTATAATCCTATGTCCTATATTGATGATTAATATCAGAATAACCAACATCAGTATAACGATTATTTGAGCGATGATTAATGAATTTAAATCTCTATCTTTGCTATTATGTAAAATGGCTAATAGTCCATAGTAAAGGGATTTTACTCTTTTAAAAAAATTATTGATTTTCATTGATACCTCTATATTGAATTTATCCATACTGACTATTGTAATATCTCCCATACGATATATCCTACTACTGAATATCCCAAGAATACTCCTAATGCCATACCCATCAATTCTGATGACATCATTTCCATTTCAATACTATATACATTGCTAATCCAATAGCCATTACCCAATATAAATTAGGATTTAATAAAATAAAATCACTTCCGTTCATTACTTCACTCCCCAACGCTTTTGGTCGTGTTCCCACATCCACACAATATACCCTATTGACGCTATCGTTATGATTGATTCTACCATTGTTCTATACCTTATAATTTGTTTGTTTTGTTTTTCTTGGCATAGGGTTTGTTGTGATTATCTTCATCAACCATACCGAACCCAATATCAACATACCAAATATTATTATATATTCCATTACCCAAGTAAATCCCCTTCCTCGAAATCAATATCGATATCTTGGTCATATTGTTGTTTTATCGAATCCGCTATATCTCGTTCTTGGGATGCAATGGTTAACATCAACCACCCGCCAATCCCCATTACACAAATCGATAAAAACAACACCATCAACATAATACCGGCAAAAGTCATCATTTGTTGTTTTCCTTCTTGTTTGCAAATCTTACGGAATCTACCGGGCCCCCTCTACCGCCCATACCACTCACGGGTGTTTTATCTTGACTATTTCTCATTTCTTTCTCCACAATATACTCGGCACTAAAATCCGATTCCAACCCAATATTATCATTATAATCCTCAAATCCTCTCCAAAATTTTGCCTCTTCTTCCGACATCTTGGATTCAACTTTGGTTATTCCGCCTTGCCATATTCCCTTTTCTTTACTCATCATTACTTAAATCTCCTATTGTTGTGTGTGATACGCAATACGATTAATGTCGTTATACCGAAAAATATCAATAAATTTAAAGTGTTGATTGTCATCAATTCGCTACACTTCTATCGGGATAACCCCAATCATCTCTATCCATTTTGGACGACTTTTTTGTGTTTTTCGGGTGAATCTTTGATTCAACCGACTTGACACGCGTTTTTGCGTCTACTTTGGATTTTACTTCGTTGGAAATGATATTGATTATACCGACCATAACTCCAATAACAAAAACTACTCCAATTACAATTGATTTTGTAATGTTGAGCGTAAACTTTGTGATATGTCGGGGAAACTTCATCTTTCTATTAATATATATAAATATATAAATAAAAAATGAAAAATTTTTTTAACTTTGTTGAATTATTTTGGTGATATTTGGTTGAACAACGCTACCAATCCAAAATACAATATGATAGCTATTCCCACCATTATTGCAAATGTTTTCATCTGGTTTGAATCTCCTTTATGTGTTTACAATCTTTTCCTCTACCGAACTTATACGCTGGACAACTACACTCCCATTCTAAGGTCATAGGGTGCATTTTGATATCATAGGTTTTATTCTGAACTCTATAATGTTTCCAACCTTCGTCGTCTATATAGTATCCATTGAATATATTCATTGCTAAGGTTAATCTGTCCATTAAAAAGGTAAATCCTCCGGTGGTTGTTTTTTATACCAAACATACATTTCTACATATCGTTTGGCCTGTGGTCTTGTTTGTGAATTTTTCAAAAAGTTCTCTGATTGTAATACACCCAACATTTTCTTCATATGATTGATTAATCCGAAATTGTGGTCGTGGATATATGGTTCTCCCATTTCTGTAAATGCAATATACATATCGAACTCATTTGATTTTGCCAGATATGTCAATATATCTTCTTGGCACTCTTTATCCATTAAATACTCTAAGAACTTTTCGTCCTCTAACATTTTCTTTAATTGTTTAATTCTTTTTCCGTAGTGTTTTTTATTATACTCGGTTTGTAAAAAATAAGTATTGTATTTTTCTAACCATTGTTGTTGTTCAGTAGGCATTATTCAATATTCCCATATATCAGTATGAACGATATCACACCTGTTATAATTGTTATCAAGACTGAAAATATATTTTCCAACATACTACCCCTCATATCCGTTTTCTTGACAAATTTTTATAAATCTCCATATTGGAATAAACTTGTCATTGATTTCGTCAAATATGTCATCATCATATCTATCTCCCAAGATATAAGTTCCGACATCATTATTGTATGCCCACTTTACCATTACTTGTAAATCTTCATAATCGTAATACATTTAGGCAATACCCCACTCTGTTGATAGAAATATCTCTATTTCGTCGTCTGTCATATCGTTTGACAATACTTCAATTAACTCTGATAATGTAAAATAGTTCATATTATATCCTTTTCAAATAGTTTACTTCAACTTCGTTTAAATGATAATCTCTTTCTGCGTGTTTAAACTCATCTTTGATGTGTTCTTGAGTTTTAGTTGCGATAGTTTCTGCAAACCATCTCGCATCTCCATTTTCATTTTTAAAAGCTTTATCTCCTACACCTTGGTCTGGTGTGAAAATCTCCATAGTTACATTTACAAAATATCTAGCCATATTTATTTCTCCTTTCCAAAATATTTCTCAGTTATATAATCGTGCCACTCCATATAAGTGTTCCACTCTTGATTAACAAACTCTTTAAACTTTTTCATTATTACTTCATTAGTAATGTAATTCTCAAATTCTTCGGGAGCATCATCTCCGTCAGCCATATAACCCTCAATAGGTGCCCAACACCCACGACAAACGATACCGAACTCAGTTCCTTTATCACTTGCTCCACAACAATTAGTAAATTGTCTAACGATTTTCTCGTTAGGGTCAGTAAATTTTTTCTCATATATTATAGCCATATTGTTTCCTTTATCATTGTTATCATACCTTAATATACAAATAAATTTATATTAAAGTCAAGTCTTTTTTTATTTTTTTTACATATGGAAGCTATCAATCCAATCATTGATTTCTTCACGAGTCATACGACCATCTTCTTCAAGTGCATCTCTCCACTCGTCGTCGGTCATAGGTTTATTATTATTCCACTCTGGCCCAATACCAGTTTTCTTTTGGAACTCTAAATCGTGTTCCTTTAATTTTCCATTTTTACGAGCGTTCTCGTAATTCATACAACCAATAGCGAAAGTTCCTATATCCATTTTATTGTTTCCTTTTTATCATTATTATCATACCATAATGTATGAATAATTTTGCTAAAAGTCAAGTATTATTTTTGATTATTTTGTGAAGAAATCCCAAATCATATCAGCGACTGCTGCGATTACACCGGCACCCAAGATACCACCCCAAGTGGTAGCACTTTTTCTAAATCTTGAATTTTCTTTGGTTTCGGCCCATAGTCCTGATTCGGGATTGAATAGATTTTCTTTGATGAATTTGATATCTGTATGAATATCTGATAACTTTTCGTCGAACTCTTTGTGTAGTTCGTCTACTCGTTTATCGGATTCATCCATACGATACATTAGTAATTTTAAGTCTTGTTGTTCTTGCTTAGTCATACACTTATAAATATCACTAATCAGAAAATGTGTTTATTTTTTGACTGGTTTTCTGTTCCAATTTCTATTTTTTCTTGGTTGTGGTTTACCTTTGAATGCTGATTTTGACAATTCATCTCGTAAAAATTTATTTTTCATATTTAAATTGATGATTTGTGATTCCATATCAGAATATTTGGCTGCTGATGTCAATGATAAAACTACTATTCCACCGATACCACCTATCATCATACCTAAATAAATCCAACCTAAAATTTGTAAGGTTTCCATATTAACTCCTTAGTGTTATTGTTCCAGGATTTTCGTTCCAAAATGTTTCTTCTTCAAATCCGTGTTTTTTTACTATTTCACGAACAATTTCTTTCATTTTTTCACTATTGCCTGTGATTAATTTTAATGGGAAGTTTCCCATATTATAATGTAGAATTAATAAATTGGCTAATTTATCTTCTACTTCTTCGTGTTTAAATCCGTGTAGGTCAATCTCTGTCATATTTCTTGACCTCGTATAACTTCTCAAAAGTTTCTTTACTCAGTCTTTTTTTCTTTCTAAAGTATTCTGTTACTTGTTCTATTTTGTCTGAATCTGCTTCTATCGTATCTACGATTTCATTACTTACTTTTGCTACTAACTTCCATTGCATATTATATTGTTCCTTTGTTGGTCTAACATTTGTTCTATCCATATATCGAATATATCTAATTCAAATCTTGTGCCTTCTTCTCCACTATCTTGTATGATTGATTGTAGATTTTGAATAATATTAAAACTTTGTTGAGTCAATTCATAAGGATTAAATACTAATTTTATATCGTATATTGGATTATCTGGAATATCCGTATGTAGTCGTTGTGATAAATCATAATCAGTATTTGGTTGTTCTTCTTCGATATATTGTGATAACTCCTTAGATGCTGGAACTACCAAATAACTACACCAAGGTTCTAATGTTCTAATCATATTGATATCTGTGGGTTTCGTCAATTCAAATCCAATGATATATTTTGGTGGTATGATTGGTTTTAGATATTGGTCG
>Ga0196901_1001342_pt1 | contig 12458 bp, 16 predicted proteins | sample CB_VirMetaG_FD_169099 | JGI IMG/M metagenome (GOLD analysis project Ga0196901, IMG submission 169099) | Freshwater to marine saline gradient viral communities from Chesapeake Bay - CB_1504_1 Viral MetaG (v3) (version 3) | ecosystem: Environmental > Aquatic > Marine > Coastal | place: USA... | reverse complement strand
AAGAACACTACTCCGATGAAGAGATCATGGAAGCACTCACAGAAAACTATCTAATGTTGGAAAAAACTTCTATGAAAAAGTTGAGAGAACTTTTTGAGGAAGCACCAGCAAATGCTACTGGTGCTGCTGTTGCAGGTACTGGTGATGATCCAGTACATTGGAAACCAGATGCTCGTCGCAAGGAAATGAAAGCATTTCTGCGTCGTTACACTGAGTCTAAGGGCAAAAGAGAAGCAGTCAAGAAACGCAAAGACTTCTTCAAACAATTAGGGATTAATGTCTAATGACACAGTATAGAATAGACACGAACGAATATCTGTCAAATAACAGAACCATCTATGAGGTGGTTATGACAGAACCAAATCCTGAAGCAGCAGGTGGTGTGTCATATTCTGGAGAGAATATTTCAATTCCGATCATTCCTGTTGTTCAGTTGAACTCATATGAAGGTATCAAAGAGCGTGATACTCAAACCTACTCTGCTCTTAGTGGTTCAGTAACAGACACTGACACAACTATCGGCGTTGCTTGCTCAAGCACCACTGGTTCATATGGTGTTTATCGTTCTCGCAGATTTATTCCTTTTCGTGCTGGTCAAACCTGCGTGGCAAGAATTCTTGGTCAGTTTGATACTGCTGTTGCAGGCACTGAGCAACGATTGGGTATTGCTAACCAAGAGAATGGTTATTATGTTGGATGGAATGGAACTGACTTTCAGTTCTTACATTCACATGATGGCAGAGCAGAGATCTGGGAACTGGATATCAATAACACTGCTTCTGGAAATCAAACAATCACACTAACTTTAAATAGTGTGGTTTACACAATCAGTATTCTAAGTGGTGATACAGTAAACGAAATCGCTTCAAAGATTCAAGCAGAAGTAGATACCGATGCGCCATGGTTGGCAAATCAGGTTGATGATAAGGTAAGATTATTATCTGGTAGTTTGGGCAATCTAACTGGCACATTCTCATTCTCAAGCACTGGCAATGTTGCTGGCACACTAACCAAGAAACAAACTGGTGTTGCTGCGACTGATGATTGGGAAGATATGACACTTCCAACATGGTATCGTCAAAACGATTTCAACCATTGGCAATTCAAATGGAGTTGGGATGGCGTTACTGTATTCCTTCTTCGACATTCTACCAATCAGTGGGTTCCGATTCATAGACACGCAACATATACAGATGCAGGATTACCTGTCACTAAACCAGCATTCAAAACTACTGCAGTGGCTTATAACACTGGTGGTGCTTCAGGTGTGACAATTCAAGTTGCTTCTATGTTTGGTGGAATTGAAGGACAACAAGCAATCACAACCTATACTAATGGTGGTGGTGTGACTCAACTCACTTTGAACAGTGCTGGAACATATTACCACATTATGTCTGTCCAAAATCCATTTATTCATGTTAGAGATACTGATTACTTTATCAACTATCGTATGATTCGTTTCATGGATTTGACTGTGGCAGCACAAACTAATGATCCGATTGAATTATACATTTACTTCAATCAACCAATATCTTCTGGCAACTTCAACTTTGTTGGCAGCGGAAGATTATATCAGGCAGATACAGAACTAAAGACAATGGATGTTTCTGGTGATACTCCAGTTATTGCACTTGTCACTGGTATCACAGGTTCAACTCAACAGTTTGATTTGAATGATTACAACCTACTATTGCCACCAGGAACTCATATGAGTTTGGTTGCAAGATGCTCAGGTAATATTTCAAGACTTGCTATTGCTGGAACTTGGGGAACTGTAGGATAATCTGATGATCCAAGAAGGCATAAGGTAAATGGAAATGGCTGCTCGCAAAACTCCACCCAATTATGTGTATGAGTCTGGTGAAATTGACTTCTTCCAACTAATCGAGGATCGAAGAGTGGAAACAGAACAACACATCGAGAAACTTCACATAAGGATCAACGGTTTGAAAGACGAACTCTACGAAGAGATCGCTGACTCTCACAAAGAGATTATGCAAGAAATTCGTGAGATGAAAGAGGAGCAGCGTGAACACGCAAAAGCAGAATCTGAAGTTCTGACGAACATCAACAACAGAATCAAAGATCTTGAAACCATGAAGTGGATCGTTATCGGTGGTGGTATTACCGTGGGTTGGTTGTTGCTCGGTGGACTGGACGCCGTTAAAAACTTCTTGTCCTGAATTGAAGGAAAGTATATAATGTGTGAATGGATTATATTGACACCAAGTACATTCAACTTGTTTCTGCCTCTCTAGAAAACTTCAAGAACAAAGGCAACGGAACTTACAACTTTCGTTGTCCCTATTGCGGCGACTCGCAAACCAATAAGACCAAGGCACGAGGATATATCTTCCAGAAGGAAGGCAATCCAATCTACAAGTGTCACAACTGTGGGAAGGGTGCTACGCTTCCGAATCTGTTAAAGCATGTCAATCCCCAACTCTACAAAGAGTATGCGCTAGAGAAGTTCTCTGGCAGCGAGAGGAGCACTCCTGCTCCTATGAATACCAAAACTGAGTTGCGTTTCAAAAAGCGACCAGAATATCTCAAGACTCCGCTTGGTAAGATTAAAAAGATCTCGCAGCTGGATCCAGAGCATCCAGCCAAGCAGTATGTCAATGCACGAAAGATTCCACAACGAGTGCATTTCAAACTTTTCTATGCTCCTAAATTCTACGCATTCGCTAAACAGTTTGCGCCTGAGAAGTTTGGTGACACGGATCAAGATGAACCAAGACTGATCATTCCGTTTATTGATCGGAACAAACGATTGATTGGCTTCCAGGGAAGAGCGTTTGGTAAGACTTCACTGCGATATATAACAGTGAAGATTGATGAAGATGCACCGAAGATTTTTGGACTAGATACTCTTGACATCTCCAAAACGGTGCACATTGTCGAGGGTCCAATTGACTCAATGTTCCTTGACAATGCAGTTGCGATGGGTGGCTCCGATCTATCAGCAGATAGTTTGCGCATGATCGGAACAGACGACATCGTGTTCGTCTTTGACAACGAACCACGCAACAAAGAAATTCTGAAACGGATTGAAAAAATTATTGATTTGGGTTACAGTATAAGTCTCTTCCCAGACTATGTAAAAGAAAAAGACATCAACGATATGGTTCTTGCTGGGAGAGATGTCGATGAAATCCAAGCGATTATAAGTAATAACACCTTCAAAGGTCTAGCGGCAAAAGCGAAGTTAAGTGAATGGAGAAAGGCATGACGGTAAGAACATGTGAGTTATATAATGAAGACAATGACCGAAAGGCAGTTGTATTTGTAGATAAAAGTTTAGGTGAGGATGTTTGGTGCGTTGACTGCTATGATGGCGCACATTTTGTTCGATTGATTGAATGTAAAGGGCATACAGAACAATATGCTTTTGATGCAGCAGAAAACTGGGTGAATAAGTGGGGTGCGTTCAATGAAGGTTAAGTTGGTATCGTATAGTCAGCCAAGTAAAGAATTTTTGAGTGAGGGATTAGAGAATGTCCAAGATCTTATCGCCTACTGCGCTAGAGTTAGCAATCCAAGTAATCAATTTAACACAGAAACTTCCGAACGACTTATTAGATACTTGGTTAATCACAAACATTGGTCGCCGCTGGAAACGGTATCCGCTTGCCTCGAGATTGAAACTACTCGAGATATTGCGAGACAGATCTTACGACATCGTTCATTCTCATTTCAAGAATTCTCACAAAGGTATGCCGATCCAACTCAGGACTTGTCTTTTGTGGTTAGAGAAGCAAGACTACAAGATACCGTCAATCGACAGAACAGCGTAGAACTTGACACCTCTGTTGACGATCATCGCCGCATCGCATGGCAGTGGGAAGCGTATCAACAACAAGTAATTAAGGTTGCTCAGAACGCATACGAATGGGCAGTCGAACATGGCATCGCAAAAGAGCAGGCTCGTGCAGTTTTGCCTGAAGGATTGACGATGTCTCGTATGTATATGAACGGAACGCTTCGTTCATGGATTCATTATATTGAGTTAAGAAGCGCAAACGGAACACAAAAAGAACATATGGAAGTTGCTCGTGCCTGTGCTAAGGTAATCGCAGAAATTTTCCCTATGACAACTTCGTTTGTAGAACAATAACAAGGGGAAATTATGGCAAGGGAACATCTTGGCATCAACATCGATGTCAGGAGAGATAAGAGTCTCTCAGATCAGGCATTTAAACTTCTAACAGATTACTACTGCCGCAAAGACGAGAAGTCACCGCAGGAAGCGTTTGCTCGTGCGGCAGTAGCATATAGCGCAGGGGACATGGAGTTGGCGCAGCGCATCTATGATGCTGCTAGTAAAGGTTGGTTCATGTTCAGTTCACCAATTCTTTCTAACGCACCACTACCAAATGAAAAGGCTAAAGCACTTCCTATCTCTTGTTTTCTCGCATATGTCCCCGACTCACTTGAAGGACTCATTGATCACACCGCAGAGTTGCGCTGGCTCTCTGTTAAGGGTGGCGGTGTGGGTGGTCATTGGAGCGATGTTCGTTCTATTAGTGACATTGCCCCTGGTCCTATTCCTTTCCTTCATACTGTTGATGCAGACATGACGGCATACAGGCAGGGTAAGACTCGCAAGGGTTCCTATGCTGCCTACATGGATATTTCGCATCCTGATATCATTGAGTTTATCAACATGCGTATTCCTACTGGCGATGTCAATCGTAAGAATTTAAATCTACATCATGCAGTCAATCTAACCGATGACTTTATGATAGCGGTGATGGATGGTGCCATGTGGGATCTAAAGGATCCGAATCATGGAGAAGTTCGTGATAGCATGCCTGCTCGCAAGTTGTGGGAACTGTTGCTTGAAACTCGCTATCGCACAGGTGAGCCATATCTCAACTTCATTGATATTGCGAATCGTGCACTGCCTGAAGCACAGAAGAAGCTGGGGCTGAAGATTCATGGCTCTAATTTGTGCAACGAAATTCATTTGGCAACAAACGAAGATCGTACTGCCGTTTGTTGTTTGTCCTCACTCAATCTGGAGTTATACGATGACTGGAAAGACACATCGCTGGTTCGGGACCTTATTCGATTTTTGGACAATGTCCTTCAGTTCTTCATCGACAACGCACCAGACACAATCAGTCGAGCAAGATATTCCGCCGAAAGAGAAAGATCTCTCGGACTCGGTGCAATGGGATACCACTCCTATCTCCAACGACACTCAATTGCCTTCGAATCTGAAGAGGCACTTGCTGTAAATCGTTCTATTTTCAAACGCATTCAAAACGATGCGATCCTTGAATCAATGGCAATGGCAAAGGAGCGTGGTGAAGCACCTGACATGGAAGGGTATGGTGTTCGCAATGCACACCTGCTTGCTATCGCACCAAACGCAAACAGTTCGTTGATTGGTGGTACTTCTCCTTCTATTGAACCATGGAAGGCAAATGCATTCACCTCTCGTACTCGTGCTGGTTCACATCTGACGAAGAACAAATATCTGGAGAAATTGCTTGAGAAACTTGGCAGGAATGACGACAAGACTTGGTCGTCAATTATCACCAACGGTGGATCCGTTCAACACTTTGATTGGCTGGACGATCAATCAAAGGCAGTGTTTAAGACTGCAATTGAGATTGACCAGGATTGGGTTGTACGCCAAGGTGGAGAACGGCAAAAGCATCTTTGTCAGGGGCAGTCGCTAAACATCTTCTTCCCTGCTGGCGCAACCAAAGCATATCTACACAAGGTACACTTTGATGCTTGGCGTTATGGCTGCAAGGGGTTATACTATCTAAGAACAGAAACAAGTAATCGTGCTGAAAATGTTGCACAGAAGATTGAAAGAGAAAGACTAAAAGAATTCGTAGAGGTATCAGAAGATGAATGCACAGCTTGCCACGCCTGAGATTGAAGTCTATACAAAGGACAACTGTCCTTACTGTGTACAAGCGAAGTCTTGGTTGACGCAGCACGGTTTCAGTTACACCGAAAACAAACTGTACAACGAAGAGCAGCTGCTTGCATTCATGCAGCGTTGTAACGGCGCACGCACTGTACCACAAATTATTATCAATGGTAAGAACATTGGTGGCTACTCTGAGTTGATGAAGATTGGTGACACTCTTGTTAAGAAGCAAGGTGGTGGGTTGATGGAGTTTTCTAAAACCTACAAGCCATTCTATTATCCATGGGCAGTAGAGATCACCACTCGCCACGAGAAGGCACACTGGATTGAGGATGAAATTGATCTTGGTGAAGATGTTACAGACTGGAAAGGTGGGAAGATCTCAACAGTAGAAAAGGAATACATCACGAATATTCTGCGACTGTTCACGCAGTCCGATGTTGCAGTAGGGCAGAACTATTATGATCAATTCATTCCGAAGTTTAAGAACAACGAGATTCGTAATATGCTTGGCTCTTTTGCTGCTCGTGAAGGTGTACACCAGAGGGCATATGCCCTACTCAACGAGACTTTGGGCTTACCCGATTCCGAATATCATGCGTTCCTGGAGTATAAGGAAATGACCGACAAGGTTGATTTTATGATGGATAGCGATCCCCATACTCAACGAGGTCTTGCTCTTGCTCTTGCTAAGACTGTATTCAATGAAGGTGTTGCGTTGTTTGCTTCGTTTGTTATGCTACTCAACTTCCAACGCTTTGGTAAGATGAAGGGCATGGGCAAGGTTGTAGAGTGGAGCATTCGTGACGAATCTATGCATGTTGAAGGCAATTCGAAGTTGTTCAAAGCATTCTGTAACGAACACTCTCGTGTTGTTGACGATGAATTCAAAGCAGAGATTTATGAGATGGCTCGTCGTGCCGTCAAACTTGAAGATAAGTTTGTCGAACTGGCATACAAGATTGGTAATGTAGATGGTCTGACACAAGACGATGTTAAGCAGTACATTCGCTACATCACTGATCGTCGTTTGTTGCAGTTAGGATTGAAGCCAAACTTCCATGTCAAAGATAATCCGCTGCCTTGGTTGGAATGGGTATTGAATGGTGCGGACCACACAAACTTCTTTGAGAATCGAGTGACTGAGTATGAAGTTGCTGGTCTCAAAGGAACTTGGGACGAGGCATATGCATGATTACACCAGTTGATATTGACGATCTATTCGAACTGAACCCAGACTATGAGATTGTTAGTTTCGATGGAGAAGTATTGATTATTGACAACTGGTATAAAAACTTTGATGCAATTCAAGAATTTCTACAGAACACTCCTGTTGCTCGGTTTGAGACAGATAGTGGGGTGGAAAAAGATGACAAGAACTTCGTAGATTATTATGATTGCAGATTGGTGTTAACAAATACTGCGTTGAACTCAAAATATAATGCAACGATTGCGGAGATTGAATCTTTAATTCATAAACATGCACCAACTGATGTTTCTGTTCGGTTCCACAATCAAAATGCGTTGGTATTTAATTATTTTAAACACATCAATCCGCCAGAAGATCATAAGAGTCAGGCACTACCTCATGTCGACTCATATGGCATGAGTGTATTGATCTATCTTGACAAAGTTTGTTCAGGCGGCACTGCATTCTATGGCACTGTTCCAGATGAAACAGGCGGAACAGGTATTCGTGATCTAACTGAATACAGAAAGAAGTTTAAGTTTGTTCCGACAAGAGTGATTGAAGCCAAGCCAAATAGAATGGTGGTAATCAAAGGCAGAGATTGGCATGGAGCATTTATTGAAGATCATTCTAAGTATGTTGACGAGTGGAGAATCAATCAAGTCCACTTCCTTGATGTAATAAATAACCATAATAAACCAACGGAGTAATTACTATGTCTGAAATCGTGTACGAACTTGTATGTGATTCATGTGGCGCAGATTACGAACTGACATACATCGATGGTATCACCAATCATAATGAGCCATTGTATTGTCCGTTCTGTGGCAGCGACATCGATCTGACCGATGTGGAAGAAGAACTTGATGAAGAAGATACTGAGTTCTTTGATGAACTTGACTTCGAAGACGACTGAATACGATAATCCCTGGACATTTAATAACACACCTTTCACATCAGAAGACATTGATAACTTCGTTGGTTTCGTTTATGTTATCGAATCATTGATTGATGGAAAACTTTATATTGGACGCAAATACTTTTACTCAAAGCGCAAAGCAAAAGGCAGGTCACGCCGAGTAAAGAAAGAGTCCGACTGGAAAACATATTATGGATCAAGTGAAGTGGTCAAAAAACTTGTCGAAGAACATGGCAAAGAAAACTTCAAGAGAGTCATTCTGTCACTACACACGACAGAGGGCGACTGCAACTATGAAGAAGTCAGACAGCAATTCGTGAATAATGTGCTTGAAGATGATCGCTTTTTGAACGAGAATATAAATGGTAAGTGGCACAGAAAGCCAAAACACATAGTTGATGGAAGATTAATTAATGAACACTACAGAATTACCTGATCATCTCGGTGGTCACCTCGGCAAAGTCCACACTGATCGTGCGACTCTCCTCTATCTAAAAGAAAAGTACAGCATCAAGACTATGATCGATGTTGGTTGTGGTCCAGGCGACATGACTGAGATTGCTTCTAGCCGTGGCATTGATGCTATGGGAATTGACGGCGACTTTACTTTGAGCAATACTTGGAAGAGTAAGCAGATTAAGGTTAAGTTGCACGACTTCTCTACTGGCGCACCAGAAGATCTACCAGCTGAGTTTGATCTAGGTTGGTCAGTAGAGTTTCTGGAGCATGTGGACGCAGAATACATTCCGAACTTTATGAGTGTATTCCAACGATGCAAGTATGTTGTTTGCACTGCCGCTCCTCCAGGACATGGTGGGCACCATCATGTGAATGAGCAACCGCAGCAGTATTGGGTTGATCTGTTTGCTGAGTATGGCTTTGAGTTTGACGAAGCAGAAACAACCTACATTCGTCATCATAGCGCAATGCGCAAGCCATTCATGCAAGCCACTGGAATGTTTTTCAGGAAAGTATAATGAGTGAAGTTATTAAGTTGTTCGTTGGGTGTGCGCCTAACGGTGAAGATGCCGAATCTCAAATGGTGCTTGAGTACACTGCTCGCAAACATAGCAGTATGCCAATCGACATTGTATGGATGAAGCATAGCAATGATCCTATGTCCTTCTGGTATGGATGGAAGTCTGAGACATGGGCAACTCCATTCTCTGGTTTCCGTTGGGGTATTCCTGCTGCTTGTGGTTATAAAGGTCAGGCGATCTATATGGACAGCGATATGATTATTCTCGCTGATCTTGCTGAACTTTGGAACAATCCATGGGATGATCATTCTATTATTCAGATGAAAGGTGACTGGCGCACCTGCGTTGCGAAGTGGAACTGTGAGCGAGCAGGCGAGGTGCTTCCGCCAATTGATCAAATTAAGTCAGTTCCGAACGCACACCAACAACTGTTTAGTGGGCTGCAACAGAATCCTCATTTACAGCAGTCGTTTGATCGTCAGTGGAACAACTTCGATGGCGAGAATGATCCACTTGACCAAATTAAAATTCTACACTATACTGATATGAGTACACAACCTCACGGCAAGTATGCAATCAATCGTTTAGAAGCGGAAGGCAGAAAGCATTGGTTTGATGGCGAGTTTCGTCCTCATCGTCGTGAAGATGTTGAAGCATTGTTTGATAAGTATTACAATGAGGCAGTTGCATCTGGTATGATGGCAACAGATTACTATTCAACTGATCCAAGCACTTGGGTTGAGTACAAAAAGGAATCCCAAAAAGGATATACTGCCAGCAATGGTTTTGATGTGACAAAGGGTCAATAATGATCTACGGTGAACTGCCTACGAGTCCTGTCGTATTTGCGGCATGCGACTCAAAATACTTTCTTGACCACGCTGGTCCATTCGTGTACTCTGCGGATGAGCAAGGGTTTGATGTACATATCCATGTCGTCAATCCTACAGATGAGGTGCTTTCGTACGCTGCAATTCTCTCATCCACGGTACAAGTACGCTTGACTTATACCTTCCACGATGTCGATCTCTCCCCACTAGGTGATAACGCAAGAGCGTACTATGCTTCCACTCGGTTCATGGTTGCACCAAATATCCTTGAAGCATGCGGAAAGATTTTGATTCTGGACATTGACTGTCTGATCATGAAGAAATTTGATTTCCCAAGCAAACCTGTCGGATTCTATCCAAGAGAATCTCTGCCTGGAACAACAGGATGGGAAGCGGAAGGAACAAAGGTTGCTGCTGGCGCAGTATATTTCGACAGAGAAGCATTGTTTGCAGCAAGTTCCGTTGCTCAGGAATTGACTCAACTTCCATTCCAGTGGTTCAATGATCAAATTGCTTTATCAAGAGTGCTTGGAGGGTTGCCTGAAGAAAAGGTGGAACATTTCGACAGTCAGTTTATGGACTGGGAGTTTGTGGAAGGCACGGCAATCTGGACTGGCAAAGGTCCACGCAAGTATGACAATCCAGTCTATGTTGCGGAGAAGCACAAGTATGACCGAGTTGGTGACTTTCTAGATTATGCAAAGGTTGTTATTCTTACACCTCGTCTGGACATCATGTTCAAGCGCAATGGTCTTACTGTTGCCAATAGCGTACACGAACCAATTCGTCAGCACTGGGCAAACTTCGTACAGAAGTTGTCAAACGAAACGCCAGAGACGCTGATCATTACTGCACCTCGTTGGTTCTTCAACAAGACCATCTCTCAGGAATACTTTCCGAAGGCAACGGTGTATGTTCCTCATGTAGAGAAGGCACAGTTTGGCGGCGGAGACAACTGCCTGTATTACATGCAGACAGTATTCCCATGGTTGTTCACCATTGATCCAATTGGTTGGGGTGGTGGATCCAAGTACAAGTATTCGTTTGATCCAAGAGCAGTGTTCTCCGACGAGCCATTCAATGAACTGCAGCAGTATATCAAAGAAGGTGGCACGAAGTTTAAGCACCTCCAAGGATCTCGAGATATTGATGGTCTGGTGGATGGTGGATTTGTTCTGGTTCCACTCCAGCTTCCACACGACGAGACAATCAAGTACCACAGCAATGTAGATGTTCCTACAATGGTTCGTGCAATGTGCGAGTGGGCAGACAACGGCGGAATGACTGTGGTGTTTAAGGGTCATCCAGTCAACGCTGGAGCGATGGTTCCGTTGATGGAGATCATTGAGCAGTACGACAATGTTGCTTATGTTACCGACTACAACATCAATGATCTGATTAAGAAAGCATGCGCAGTCTATGTGGTCAACTCAGGCACTGGTCAGGAGTCTATGCTCCACGAGAAGCCAGTGGTGATCTTCGGTCGCTGCGACTATGAGGGAGCGGTGATCCAGGGTGACATTTTTGACCTGGAGGCAACTTGGCAGGCAGTCCTCGACGACGATTTTGACCGTCGGAAACGCCTCTATCGCCGCTGGTTCTCGTGGTTTGTAAATTCAATAACTTACGACACACGCTAAGTTGTTGATTTTACAGGGGCTTATGACCCCATAAAAAAGTTTCATGGCTGATTTTCGTAAGTTGTTGATTTTACAGGGGAACTTTTTTCAACTTTTTTGTGCTGGGGGCTTTACTTTCGGCTCCTGATGCGACATAATTCTCCTGTTGATTGAGAGAACGACAGGAGAAAATATTATGCTAAATCGTCAAACTTGGAATGACAACAATACCTTTACTGGCTACTCCGCAGGATACCTGTTTGAGAAGTTCGGTGCTACTGATAATCGTAACGGTGTGATCTACTGGTCAACTTCGCCGACTGCTAACATCCCGAATGAGGATATGCTGAATGATTGGTTCGAGTTAGATCTGATCACCGAGCGTGAGTTGAACACCAGCATCGCCACTAAGGTTGTTGAGAAGGATGTGTTCCTGAGTGCCTACATCAAGGCACGAAAGAATCGTTCTGCTGAACAGCGTCGTGAAGAAATGTTCGAGATGCGTGCTGCGTTTGGTCCAGGTGAGCGTGTTGTTGATGCGCTGACTGGTGAAATTTTTGATCTGTGAGGAGAGAGATTATGATTCGTTTTGTTACTGGTTTGTTGGTTGTAATGGGTGCCATGGGTGGCATGGAAGTCGAAGGCTCCAGCGTTTTCGTTGGTATGGCAGTCGCCGCTCTTGGTTTGATAATGATGGCGTGGCCAATCGTAGATGGTACGGTGCAACGCAATGACTAACAAGTTGCTGAGTATAACCAAGTGGACTGCTACCAATCTATTGGTTGTATCAGTTGCGCTGAATGGTCTCGGGATTTATCCATGGGGTCCGATTCTTGCAATCTTGGGCGGCATCCTCTGGCTGATCGCTGCATGGTATATGAATGATATGCCGCTGATCATGACGAATCTACTCATGACTTCAGTTGGTATCTTTGCTGTTGGTTATAATTATTGGAGTGCATAATGAAAGTTGAAACCGCAGAGTTGATTTTTATAGTAATTCCAACTATACTTGGAAGTGTGTATAT
>Ga0196901_1001339_pt1 | contig 12483 bp, 3 predicted proteins | sample CB_VirMetaG_FD_169099 | JGI IMG/M metagenome (GOLD analysis project Ga0196901, IMG submission 169099) | Freshwater to marine saline gradient viral communities from Chesapeake Bay - CB_1504_1 Viral MetaG (v3) (version 3) | ecosystem: Environmental > Aquatic > Marine > Coastal | place: USA... | reverse complement strand
CTTATGCCAATGACGTTGCTCTCTAGAAGATTGCAATGATGTTGTTGAGCCAAACAAAAAAGTTAGAATGGACTTTAAAGTTCAGAATAACAGAGAGTCCAGCGAGTCATACTCTTACGGTAAAGGTCATTTGCTTGTACCATACACAATGTGGAGTTCTTCTATTGACACAGGATACCAAGCAGACTTATCAAGCAACTTTAAAACAGACATTGGTATCAACAATCAACACGACGATGCATACTCAAAGTTCCGCAATGCCCCTCTACAGTCTCCATTCACTGAAGGGTGGGTAGGTGGTAGGCAGTACCGTCACATTGCTTTAAACAACGGCTCAGACGCATTTGGAACACGTCCGGAAGGCTTTTATTTAACTCTTACTGGAAGCTCAAACAAGCAGATCAGAGTCACAAAAACATCTTATACCAACGATGGAACAGCCGATTCTGATACACCTCGTGCTTCTTTATTCCGTGATGAGCTAGCAAAAAGGCCTATAAACATAGCAAACAGGCAATACTCAACCGCCTCTTCACGCTTGGGCAACTTCCGCAATGAATACGAAGTTGTAATGACCAACGGAAGAACCAAAAACAATCTTTGGTTCCACGATAACTTTGCAAGTGTTTTGTCACAAACAGAGATCTGGAACTTAAACCTAGAAGGAAGCCCTGCTTCTGTTATTCCTGCTGTGACTGCTAGCGGACAAATAGTAATCAATAGCAACTCTCTCAGTAATGAAACACTAACAATACCTTATACTGATGTCGACTCTATTACATTCACTTATAAACCTTTCCCGTCTGACCCATTACACATTCAAATAGGCGCCAGCATCAATGTTACTGCCGGCAATACTAGAGCCAAGATTGCGTCGGCGGCCGCTGCTCCTTTAAATACCCTGCTGAACGTTGGAGGATCTACTAATACTATAACACTAGAATTCAAAACTGCATATGCCGGCGCCGATCGGAACAATACGATAACATCAACAGCCGGCGGAAAGCTAAGCCTCAGTGGTTTTTCTGGCGGATCAGATGAAGTACTTGTGCCAGTAACTCCATACGCAAACGGAACACTGCCTACAAGAGAAGTTGTAAAATCAGTCATAGTCAACCGCTTCTCTGCTCCTGGAGGCCCTGAGATCCAATCTCGTGGCTATTTAGAGCCTACTGGTGAAGAGTTCTCACCTTGTAATGCTTATCCTTTCCGAAACACAAGCGTTATTTACTCAAGCGGATCAGGAAACAATGATTTCACTGGCGCACTAGGTCCAAGAGTAAACACTTACACAAACATCCACACACAAAATGATGGATTGAGAGTGCTTCTTTCTAGACGAAGAGGCAAGTATGGTGTTGACTCTGTTTTTGGATCAGTAAGAGAACTTGACTACAACACGACTGGATCTTATCAACAGGTCTATGAGAATACTTATAATTATACAAACGCAGCATCAACTAGGGTTTATAGTGGAGCTATCTCAACTGGAGCCTTTAAAATAGTCACAAATCCTGCAGGTGGAGATACAATAACAATTCCATACACCTCTACTCTTTCTGTGGTATTTACTTTTGTTGTTGGTGCATCAGTTGTGTCTAATGAAATCACCATTGGTGCATCGGCTGCCGACACAGCTACAAATGCTGCACTTAAAATAACTAATCACCCAACACTATTAAATTATTTATCAGCAACAGCTAATGTGACTACTGTTTTACTAAGTTTTAATTCGGCTGGTGCAAACAACTATACAATCTCAACTACTGTTTCTGCTAAGATTACAATTACTAATTTCTCAGGTGGAATAGATCCAATTGATGAAACTTATCCAAGTAGAACATACTACGACAACTTTTTTGTCTCACACCAGATTCCAAGAACTCCAGCCAATTATTCTTGGGTTGCGAATGCCCTAAATGGGTCTAGTGGATCTTTCTCATACTCCAGAAACGCAACAATCCCAAGCGGCTCAACTTCGCAAGCAGTTCCATTTGCCGAGTTGATTAGTTCCATAGAAAGAACCACAACAGACAACAGAGCATTCACTGGCTTGTTTAGTGGTTCATCAGAGCCAACTAGTGCGGTATTGACCTCTTCCATTTACGCCTCAATGGTTGATCAGGGAACCACAGAAATCACAAACGAACTTACTGCCTCGAATATTGGTATAGATAACTTCCACATTTATACACACGCAATAAACAACTCTATCTTTGGGCATAACTCATTTAGCCAAATAAGAGGCGGAGATACAAGACAAGCAAGATCGCTAAGACAAAATAATACTTTATCATTTAGTTACTTAGGATCCCGTCGAAGAGTTGACGGCGGCAGCATACCAATAGAACTGGTCAGAAACATCTCAATGGCACCGGCAGTAGAGCATTACCCTGTAAAACATCAGTTGTTGATTGGTACTGAAAGACCAAACTTCCAGTATTCATTTGGGAACGAACTTGAGTATCTTCCGTTATCAGACCCACAACTCAATGCTATAGCCGGCACAACCGAGATACGAAGAAAGAAAAAAACAAACTTCAAGTATATTTCTGATTCTTATGCCATAGGATCCTCAACGCAACTAGAAAACATCATATATAAGCAAAACATTTGGCCAAAATCTGAAAGAACATTTATAAAAGAAAACCGACAAAGAACACAGTTTGCAATCAACTGGTGGAGTTCTGGAAGAGCAACAAGAGATAGAGCATCAGATCCTCTATTGAATTCGCTAGGAAACAACGTTCTTTCTCAATCAATTTGGGCTTTAGATGGAGTTAGCGATGTTGATGACCAACCAAAAGATTTATTTGAGTATTCTTCAAGCGCCCCCGGAACCGATCAATATAGTAAGAAAAATTTATATAGCGCCGGTGAGTTGAATAACAACACACAGACAAGCTATACAATTATTGGTACAAAAGAAACCAGTCTTGGCAATGGGATAGCTTATAATACCACAGAGTGGAAATCTCCATTCATGGATTCGCAAATCAAGCCTGGCGTTCAGTTTGCTAGAGACTTCACAATTTTTACCGGTAGTTTAATTTTTTCAAGTTCAGCAACTGGCCCATCAGGTGTTAAATTTTTCATCCCACATCAAACAATAGGCGGCGTCCCGTGGTCAGCAGCCGAGGAAGCAGGAAAAGAGCCTTTCTACTATGAGAACTATGATGCTTATGTGCAAGAAGCAAGATCTGCCGGAAAAGAATATTCCGTCATTCCGGAATTTAGAATAAGCGAAACAATAGATCAGATCCTAACCGGAGAAGATGGCCTGTCGACTACTTTGTTGCTCTCAATCACCGGAGGTTACTTGGCCGATAACACAAACAATGCTTTCTATACTGATTACGTAGACTCAGACTTTCTAAAATTTTTCAATGTCATAAAGAACAAGCACGATTCGGCCGGCATCGAGGACAAAGGTACTCTGACACTTTCTTGCAAGGCGATTAAAAAGTTCCTCCCGTATGAAGGCTTTTATCCGGCTCAGCGTGTACAACAACTAGGTACTTTGTTTAGTCAGTCATTTAGCGAGGTAATATCTATCAGCGGTCAAGGCCATCCTTTGTATGCTGGTGACGTTAATGACGGAGGAAGTTTCAGGACTGCCATGGCGCCATTCTATAGCCCAGGAATACTTTGCAATAGCATTAAATCAGGAATATCAGTTGGATATCCGGTCTTTACGTCAAGTTTTGATCCTAATTTAAATGTAACCGGTACTTATTTATCTAATTCTTCAGGAATCTCCGTATACGATGATGAAGGGCCTAGGATTTCTGGTTCATTTAATTTTAGACTTCCTTTTGAGTCAATATTAAATCCTTTTGTGGCAATGGAATCAGGTGTCACCACCATTGTTGACTCAGAGCCGGATCCGACTGCCATTTTAGCATCCACGGCAAGTTTTGTGAGCACTAGGAGCGGCTCTCCGCTTTACTCATATGCTATTAATAACTTTTTAGCAGAAACAATGAACCTTTTCTTAAAAAACAGGTCTGTTTCTTCTTTGGTATCAAATGGCGAGAATGCATTTACTTTCACACCTGGAAAAGAATACAGAATGAAAGTTCGTATTTTTGAAGAGGATATGAGTATTTACAGCGGAAGCAAATCATATGGCCCAGCGGTGGACGATAGTCTTTCTCTTAATGGTACCAGGGCTTCACAACTGCCGTTTTTACCTCCATATGATGTTGGCACAACCATTTCGGCAGAAGGCATAGATTTTATATTTAACCCGACGTCAGATCACCACGACGTTGAATATATTTTAAATAATCTGACTGAATCATATACGATTTATCGAGATCTTGACACCACCTCCGGCGTGTCTCTTGCCTTAGACGGCCGTACAAAAATTACAGACTCTATACAATTTGATAGAAAGTTAGTGGTTAGTTCCTCTTCTCGTGCTATACCATCAGCTCCCGAATACGCAATCTCAATACAACCAAAATGGGAATCCCCCGTATTAGATTTCAGTCATAGAACAGCATCGATTTCTATTACTAATGCTAATGCCGTGCACACCATAGTGGTCGACTCAAACCCAGCTAATAATGACACCCTTACCATAAGCGATGGCTTTAAGGAAATCGTTTTTACATTTAAAACGTCAGGAGCATCAGGTAATTATGAAATACCAATAGGCGGGACCCCAGCGGATACTGCTTCTAGTATTAGATCCAAAATACTATTTAGTGGCAGCACCATGGAAAACAACTTCACTCTTGGAGGAGTTGGGACAACAATTACGCTAACCGCAAAAGCCCCCGGAAAATTACCAAACTTTGTCTCAAGCTTCAACGGCACCCTGGTTGCCTTGGATTGCACATCAGTTAATGGTACCGGATTCTACGATGGCTCCTCTGTGTCTGATAACTATTATGTTGGAATGTGGCACCAGTATGGACGAATTCCAACTGGCTCTCAAGGCATTAAAATACAAATCACAGGCCCGCCACCAATAAGCATAACTGGATCGTTAGCAAGTGCACTCGGCTTTACAAACGAGGCGGTGAAAATAGGCGAAATTGCTGACTCAAGAATTGTAAAAGAAGCTATCGTCGCCATTCCGTATACGATTGTCGAAGGAGGAAAAAGATTATTCCCCATTGATTCATCTACTTTTAATACAGCAATGGAAGTGGTCAACGGAACACGTGAAACTCCGGACGGCCTACCTGCTGAATACTTGCGTTTGGCCAGGGTAGGAAAGCAGTTTGTAATGCCACCACAATTTGATTTTTTCTACAGAGACGTTGATCCCTTTGCAATGTTTATTTTTGAATTCAATATGACACTCAACAGACGAGACCTTGCGGATATTTGGCAGAACTTACCACCAACATCAACAAGCGGTAAAAAAGATTTAACTTCTGGATTTGATAAAGAAGAAAGATTTATGACAGTACAGTATGGCGGAGGGAGAAAGGAAGACTGGTTCCCTGAAGGCCTCCCGGCTAATACTCGCTGGATGGTGTTTAAAGTCAAACAAAGAGCTGCATACGACTATTACGAACAAATAAGAAACTCTTCATTAGCAAAAGGCTATGATGAAAGAGTTGAGCCGGGATCCGAGGCTCTCGAACCGACTCCAACTTACAGCTATAACTGGCCTTATGATTTCTTCTCTTTTGTGGAGTTGGCCAAGGTTGACGCCGCAGTCGACAACAGCACCACAGAAGCATTTTCTGCTAGTACCGTGTTTGATTTAGTTGAGTCTATTACCGCCCCGTTCGGCCCCCGTCCCGGCACCAGGGAATAAAAAAATGAGCTTATTCGATTCAAAACAAGAAGTAATAAACATAGAACTAACTTCATATGGAAAAAAGAAGCTAGCATCAGGAAAGTTTAGGCCTTCCTTCTATGCTTTCTTTGATGATGACGTTATTTATGATGGAGCTTATGCTGCCTTGACAGAAAGCGCAAATGGCGAAGCAGACGATCGTGTAAGAAAAGAAACACCATACCTAAAAACAACTTATTCTATTGTTGGCGCTGATACCAAACTAAATAAAGGCAACGGCGACCAAGAACTTTTTGACAACATTCGCTTATATGAAAACAACAACTTACTCAAATATGGTTTAGGAACGTCAAAAATAGGCGAAGTAACCGGATCTCAAATCAGTGTTAACTTTTTAGATGGCACACTAACAAATGTATATACTACTGCTTCTGCATTTATCTTTGGGAACGATCTAAATCCGAAAACTGCTTACGACAAGCCTCAGACAAAACTTGTTACAGAAAACTTGGATTTATCCCCACATATAAGAAGCTTGCCAGACCCGTCAATGACATTCCCACCAGAATTGACTGACCCTGATAGAATAGAACCGGCCATTGTTTCTCCTGTTCTCCAAGATAATAAGTATGTTTTTCTTGAAGTTGACGAGCTGCTCTTAGCGGTTGACGAACTAAACTCTATTGAGGCTTATGACAACTTTGAAATAAGCGTCTACAAGATCGAAACAAATGAAAATAACGAAGAAGAATATAGAAAACTAAACTTTAAAACCAAGCAAGAACAAGTCAATGAAGAAGGGTTTTTAATGGATGAAGCTGAAATTTCAGCACAAGACTCTATAATAACAACAGATGATGTTGAATATTATTTAGACATACAAATCGACGAAGAAATAGACCCGGCACTACTTACTAGTAAGGTTCCAAGAGATTCACTTGGGTACCCGATTTTAGACGATCCCTTGATTCAGAATACGTTTGATATAAGACTAGATGCGGACTTCTCCAGAAGAAGAGATGACGCTGGGGAGCCTTGCTAATGGTTATAACTACAACCGGGGTCACCGGCGCAAAAATAAATTTTGATAAGTTGTATGTTTCTGAATCGGGGACGAAAATAGATCTAAGTCTTGAAATACCAATGCTTAATGTGTTTAACTACGATTCACTTCAATTTCGGCTGACAACTGTTGGAATCTCTGATGACTCACAATACAGAGCATTTAAAAATGGTCCGCTCCAAGGTCAGCTAAAAAGAGATGTTTTGCAAAGAAACATCCCAACAGAATACGTTGATATTGATTTTTCTTTTTCAGATAGCGCACTCCTAAGAACAACACCAGATAATAAGAGAATATATAGGATAGGCACTTTTGATATTCAACACACACAAGAAACGTTTGAAAGCAGAAATATTTTTGTTTTCTGCACTCGGGTAGCCGGGAGGGAATATATCCAAAACATTTTAGAACTCCCAGGGCTTTTAAGTTCTACTTTTTTTCCAATAATAGAAGGAAATGAAATATACACGCCGCCAAACCCTGACGTCTTAGTACTGGAAACTTCTTTGAACTCCCTGTTAAGAAACGCACTAGAGGTTGAACCAGTAACCACCGAATCCAAGCCGACAGCGTTCTCTCAGCTGTTTCCAAGCATAAAAGATGATGGATTTAACTTTTTATATTTCCTTGATCTAAGACGGGTCCTAGAAAACAACTCTGATTTATTTTCTTTGTTATCTGAAAGCGAGCAAGAAAGAGCAATAGAATCAACAATCATCAAAGATCAGTTGTTTTTAAAAGAAAGCAATGTTAAACCTACAGCGCCAGAGTTCTTGAATAACGCTTTACAAGTTTCACAAGCAACCGGTCGCACGATCTTAAACCTCCCAAAGAACGTTATAGCTTTTACCGGCGGTGACGAGATAAAAGAATACTCAAAAAATTTAAAGTATAATTTTAATACAAACATTATTTTTCTTAATGGTATTTATCCTGTTATAGAGCGACTAATAAACAACATAAGAGAGATTGAAAGCTTTAGATCTTTTATGAACGGCGCTTTTGCCAGGACAGTTTTTTATAATAGAAGAACACAAGCTTTTTACCGAAACGGCTTGCCAACATTACGAGAAGATCTTCGGAGAGAGTTTAACAGCAGTAAAGCTCAAGATTATCCGGATCGCATAGACTATTTTGAAATAGTCATGAAAGAGATAATCCAAGCAACTGCAAAGTTTGATTCTATTTTTCTGGAGTCGACTGTGCAACAAGCTGTTGATCAACTAAGAAAACTAATTTCTTTGGATGAAAATGCGAACACAAATGAATACTCTTTTGAGTTATTCTTTAGGTTCTTTGATAGCCTAGTGAAAGAACTTCAGCAAGTTTTCCTTGGAGTTGGTTTCCAATTATCGGGCGCCTTTAGCGGGAAGGGAAAAAGTGGAAGCTCAACAAACCCTGAGAAAACTCTAATCAAAGTCAAGCACTTTTTTGGATATGAGTTTAAGCCAGAAGATTATTCTTTAAAGTATTCTTACATAGACAACACGACACAGGCCAGCTTCCCGACGATACCTGAAAACGGTTATAGGCTTTTGATGAACGAGAATGTACGCAAGTATTTCACATCAGACACCCCCACCCAGTCTGCTGCTTTAACTATTAGAGATAGCGTGTTTGGTTATAGTGTAGTGCCAACAATGAACTATCTTACTGTCCGATCGGTAAAGAAACGAAACGAAGTTGTTTTTGATAACACTAGTCCAGTTTTTGATTTGGATTCGGATTCGGAGATGTCAGAAGTCCAAGGCGCAAAATCTAGTTATCTAACAGCATTAAACATCATCAAAAACAAACTGCTAAGCATCAACATTGAGCGCCTTGAAGAATTATCACCAGCAGCGCTAAAAGCCAGGTTATACAATGCGATAAACGAAGTATACAATCTTATTTCCTTTATTCCATTTCCTTTCGATGTCAACAAATCTGATGACTTTAGAAGAGAAACAACTGATTCTATCCTAGAAAGCGCAGTATCAAATGATGTTTTGCGTCCATCGGAAGACGAAAATAACGAAATCATAGAAGCAATCTACAATCTGGATGAAGATTTTGAGAATCTAGACGAACTAAACGCAACCATTGAGAACAGACTAAGTGTCCTAACTGGATTTCTAGATTATGTTGAGAATCTAATAGAGCACCCAGCCAAACATGACTTCGCCTTGTTAGATGCTAGCTTGAGAAATTCAGATCAATTTTTAAAATCTATAAGCTTAATCAGTGGAATTGAGACAGTTAGCGGAGACGGTTCGATTATCTCAGAGATTAGATTACCATACCCTATTTATTCGCTTTATGAGACATTCCAAACAGCTCCAGCTGGAGGGAGAATAACTTTCTTTTGGGCCGGACGGTCAGTCTTGGAAAACCCTCTCAATTCATCGCTTATCAGGCTCAACTTCGCAAACATCAAAGAAATACAAGCCTTAACAGGATTTAACACCCTAGAAGACGGCCGCCCAAATCTTGCCAGTCCTGTTTTTGAGGCTGTATCGCCATTTGGAGTCCTTGAGCCGAACAGCGCACTATTTTGTAAGATGTCTAATTATAACATAGGGTATAAAAACACTATGTGGTATTTGAATAGCAACAACCTTTTGGGGCTCAAGGGAGAAACAGAGCACTTCCTCATGATCAACGTTGAGCCAGGACCTGAAGTAACCACCGAACTTGATTCTGAAGAAGCATCAGGAAGAATCGGTGCCCTAACACAGGATGGTCTTGAAGATGCCGTCGGAAACTTCGGAAGATAATTATAATGTCAGCAATTTTATCAAATAGAAGTTTACAGTTTTACAATAATGAAACTGTTTTTGATTTAAGCTTAAAGCAGACATCCTTCCTTCCTCAGGGTAGGCTCACCGAAGAGACGATCGCCATCTTCGGCTCCGGCGAAACGATAGAAAGCGTCACCCCGACAAACATCGACGTTCTCCGCTATCTAACCGGACTGGCCAGATACAAAACAACAACCGGTGAAGAAGTCACGATAGGTAACATTGCTAAGTTTGACGGACGTGTAACGATTAGAGGTACCACTGTAAGTTTTGAAGAGAGTTTTCAGTTTGAATACCGCATACCTTTCTCAAAGATCGTATTTGTGCGAAACAAAAGAGTCCAAAAGGTTGATGGAGAAGAACAATCTTTATTTTATGAGTCTTTTCAAGACATTAAATTTTACTTTCGAAGTTTAGAGTGGGTGAAGATCTTCTACTCGCTAGAAGTTTTCATCGAATTCCTTCAGAGAGGCGATTTCGAAGGGCAAAAATACAATCTTATCGGTGCTCCCATCGTCGAACTGATGGAGAGATGCGAGCAGACGATTTCCAATTTAGTACCGGAAGCCGGCCTTACTGATCTAAGATTCGTTCGTCGCCCGTCAAGAATGGACCTGTCTGCCGATAGTTTAGCAATCGCCCCTTCATACTCAGACCTAAACATCAACACTCTAGCGCAAGTGCCCGAGACGCTAATAAAGATGGAGAAAGAGTCAAATTTAGAAGCAGTATCTGATCTAAGATTTATTGTCGACGAGAACTACAATTTCCTATCTAGAGAGTTTGAATTCGGACCTGGAGCGCCGGCAAACCGATTCTACACAGGTTTTGAGGAAAGCTTGATGCCGTCTGGGTATCTTTTTAGTGTTATTAAATACCTTGAATCTTTAAAAGACAATTTATCACAAACTGGTGCTCCTATTTTTGAAGTTGCACAAACAGAAGCATATATAAATGTATTAAAAGAAAGATTATTTTTTGGACCTTTCGATCTAGAACCTTATGAAAGGGGCTCACAAACTGGTGAATTAACAAGAGATTTATACAATAAGTTTGGCATTTCAATCAAAAACCTTGATGATGCTCAGTTCGAAGAGGCATATGGAGATTTAGCTGAACAACAAAAGAGAAGATTAATCTTGATTGATCCGACAGTCTCACAAAACTTTAATTTTCAATCGCTCTTCCCATTCGGTAACAGAATAGAGATCTCGGATCTTCCTTCAAGCCAGTTTAATTTGTTGAACATCCTAACAAACTATAACCTAGAAGCAGAAATAATGCTCAACTTGATGAACGGCACGGCAACGCCTGCAAGCGAGATAACATCAAGACGAAAAAAACTCTCTATTACTGATTACTTTACCGGCCGACCAACAACAACTTCGACTAGAGAAGCAAGAGAGTTTGATTTTTCTACAATCTTCAACAACACAACACAACCATTCACCATTGATGATTTGTCTGGGCAGTTCTCCCTCCCACCTGCTCGGGCCGAGCAGGTGGAAGGTATTTATGCGCAAGTGGGACGTTTTAATTCAAGTTTTACAACACCCTACAGAAACAATCTCAACTTAACCAACTATAGAAATGAAGGAATTATTTCAAACCTTGAATTTCTTGATCAACTTAAAACAACCATCGGAAACATCGCATCAGACAACCTTCCAAATCTAGAAGACCTATTTTTATCAGGAAAAAACAACTATTTTGAGATTTTTGCTTACAAGGTTGTTAAAAGAAACACTTCAACAAGCGCCCAACAGCAATTCTTTATTTTCAACAGACCAGAAGAACTTGTAGAATTTTTTGATACTCAAGTCAAGCCAAATCAAGAATACGAATACTCTTTATCTGCATTGGCATTTGTTTTAGAAAATTTTTATCGCTATGAGATAGCCTCTAGTATGCAATTGGGTGTTGACCTTGAGGCACTTCCCGAAGAAGACAGATACGTTTTAGGCTCAAAGGTAAGAACCAGTCAACAACCAAAGATAATAGAACTTCCATTGGCTTTTGAGAATTCAGTTCTAACAGATGCTCCTCCAACTAGGCCAAACGTTGAGTTTTATCCAGTAAAAGACTTTAATGACAGAGTTAAGATTAGAGTCTCATCAATGAGCGGAACAGAGCACGCATTGCCTGTGGTGATTGAGAGCGGAGATGTGGCTTTGTTCCGAAAGATAAGGCAATCTCAAAAAGTAAATACAAATGAAAAGATAAGATTCCACACAGACGAGACCCCAGCAGCCTTTGAGGTGTTCAGGTTGGAACAAAAGCCAGAATCAATTCAAGATTTTGTTAGAGGAAAAAGAATCATAAGAAGTGTAACATCAAATGATCAAAGCTCAGGCGGCACTTCCTTTATGGATGGTATAGTTGCCAATGTAGACTATTACTATCTTTTCAGAACCTTGGACTTTCACGGAAACATCTCCAACCCAACTGAAGTATTTAAGTTTACGCTAGTTGATAACGAAGGAGCACTCCAGCCTTTACTTTCTACGTTTTCTCTTGAAGAAATGTTTGGTGTTCTAAGGGCTGATGGAAGTTTCAGAAAAAAGAAAAAAGATACTAACTCCAAAAATGCAAGAAGGTTTATAAAGATTAGGCCTAACGCTCAAGAAATCTCTTTTGTTCCTGGGCAATTTAATGGAAAGAAATCAGAGGATGTTTCATCAGTAATTCTCGGCAGAGGCGCTTTACCATCAAGTGTAGATCCAGATAAGATAGAGTCACAAAACAACATTATCAATCAAAGATACATGCTTGAATTAAAATCTAAAAAAACAGGCAAGTCAATCTTTATTGAGTTTAAATATGTTCTAAATGATTTCAACATTGCAACAAAAGAAAGAAGAACTATGGTGCCGGATACT
>Ga0196901_1001337_pt1 | contig 12485 bp, 7 predicted proteins | sample CB_VirMetaG_FD_169099 | JGI IMG/M metagenome (GOLD analysis project Ga0196901, IMG submission 169099) | Freshwater to marine saline gradient viral communities from Chesapeake Bay - CB_1504_1 Viral MetaG (v3) (version 3) | ecosystem: Environmental > Aquatic > Marine > Coastal | place: USA... | reverse complement strand
GTATCAAACCATACAATACCTGCTTGAGCCATGTTAAATGTATTGGTTGCAGCACCAGTATCTGCACCTATATTAATGCGATGCGCATATCCAGATACAGCCGAAGTCGCTAAACTGAAAGTCGTGTATGATTGAGCAGCCAGTGTAAGATCGCCAGCAGCAATCTCAGTCCACTCACCGCCACCACCGCCTCCACCTGAATCTGTGGCCGGAGGAATAGCAACGCTTTGAAAATTAACGCGAGATATAGGCATTATTCTCTCCAATACACTTCAGCTTTTGTCCATGTATATGTGCCTGCATCGACTTTGGCATGGATAAAGATTTCGCCCTGTGTATAAATGTTTGTTTCAACCTCAAACATTGCGACACCTACTGACGCTGTAGTTGTGCCAATAGCCAGCGTTGCCTCTGTACTGGGTATCAATATGTCATCCCCAGCGGCATCACGGCTGACTTGTATACTAACCTTTGTTGTTGTGGCAAATGTGCCACTCAAGCGTATCAGACTCAGCGTTATGTTCGATGGTAGCTCCACGCTCAAATATTTGGCCGCATCATATGATGTGCTGGTTACCGATACTGAGCCTGTTACAATCTTCTGTTTATTTAATTGACCTGTTTGTGCCATGCCGCACCCCCTTGTTTGTATATACTATTTTAATGCTTCAAGTTGTTGTTTTCTAGCCATTTCTGCTTCTAAGAAAATACCCTCTGGTGATGCTCTAAGCTCGGGCCGTAGTATTGTTGTCTGATACAATACCGCACCCTCCAGCTGCTTCCAAGCCAATGAATCACCAGTAAACTTTGTCCATGAATTCACAGCATGGTAATAGCCTCTGTCGTATTGAGGCTGCGTTATTGCTCCACTAACCTGCGCAGTTTTCAATGCATCCAATGTAAAGCGATGAATAGTTGTCAATGACATTAACAATTCAAGCGATACAAACGCTGAGTATCCACTCTTATCAGCAAATCGGTACATTTGATTGCGATATGTTGGCCTTGCTTCCAATGGCGCAACAGGCTCCAGATTGAACATGGTCATAAACAATTGGCGTGTTGGCCTATTGGTCATTACTGGCATGTATGATGCAGGCAAATATGTGTTGGCATCATACGGATTGCGTGGATTGGTTAGGTCTGTTGTTTTAAGAACAGCATCCAAAAAGGTCATGTACAAAGGAAGCAAGGGCTTTCTGTCTATAACATCATTAAATGTTTGCCCAAGCAATGTCGGCTTGTCCTGAATAGTATCCATTACAAAACTAGTTCCAAATGCCATTGTGTTTACAATCAACGCAAATGATTCATACAACGGGTTTAATGGGCCACCTACATACAAGTTCTTCTCAGTGCCAGTATCTACCATATACTGCCAAACACGGGACATTTGACGACTGTCGCCTACATATATGCCCTCTTGATTTTTGTTGTATATGTCCTGCAAACGCAGTACTTTTAAGGCCTCATTTCTACGAGTCGTTATTGCTTTGAATGTGGCCGACAATGATCGCTCAAAGAAACTAAAGAACCCAATCCATTTACCCAGTGCTTGTTTCCGTGCTGTTTCCCGTGCCCGACCATAATCATACAATGCCTCACGGCTGCGCTTGGCAGCCATAGCTGGGGTCATCCCATCTTCAAGTGCCTGTGCAAATACAGCCCGTCTAAAGTTCATGTCTGTTACATGACTGAGCATTGTAAAATAAGTACGCACTCTGGGGTCAGCATATCTACCCAGCGTTGTAAAGAAAGATACAGGGTCTTTATAGCCAATCTCTTTAACGCCTTTGGCTATCTCTCTGTCCAATATTTGTATGAGCTCACTGTCTGCACGCAGCGTGCGAACAAGCTCGGCCAATGATGATGCAGCAAACTGAGAAGATGAAAAGGTCGTTGCTATCTCCTGAGTAGTGAGCAAATTCTTGTACTCACCCAAAGTATATATGCGCCCTGTTCTGCTCCGAATAAAAGGCGAAGTGTCCTTTAGCGTTGAAAAAGTTGGCATAGCCACATTCATTACATCAGACACAACATGCCTAGTCAATGACAAGGTCTTATCTACACCCAGTTCTGTGACCATAATAAATGGCATCGTCAATAAGTTCTGTGCTAGATACGGTATGTTTGGCGCAATAGCACCACCCAATAAACCAGTCATCTGTATTCGTGCCAGCGCATCTAAAGCATTCTTATAGACCCGTGCTTTTTGCAGTTCAGTATAGTCAGCTTTTGTCTTGACCTTGCGTGTTACCTCACGAAACTGATCCAATGCCTGTCTAAAATCAGCACCTTGGGCCAGGTTTTTAAGTTCACCAATCGTATCTGCAAACTCTTTTCCCATAAACATATTGATGCCAGATATGTCCATGTTGCTAAGTACTGGCCGATAATTTTCAAGCATAGTACGCATGGCATCATCATACTGTTCTGGGCCAAACACAATGCCGTATGATCGCAACACTTGGTCAATCTCATATTCCAAAAGCTGTAATGGTGTTGTAGCTATTTCAGTATTTGCAAATGCATTTGTTTTAATAAGACTGAGGTCAGACATGTTTCCTGTATAGGACATGTTTAAGCCCATTGTATTTGACAACAATACATTGCGCAGGCTGTCTAGTCTACGCTCGGTGTTAAACTTTGCCTGCTTGCTCGGATACCGAAATAATATTTTCAGATTGTCCAATGCAGCTTCAACCTGTACAAATGCCTTGGCTAAATCACCACCATCTTGTGCCAATGCCAGCTTAACAAATGATTGTGTCGGAAGATTATTGCCATTAATCTTCTGCATAATCATACCTTGTATCATGCTGTTTGCTATTTCTGTACGCTCACCAGCAGTGCTAAATAAAGCAGCTTTTGCAGACGCATCTAACGCCTCATCCAATTGCTTAACGACTGTTCGTATCCGTTTATTTGTGACCTTTGTTTCTAAGGTATTAATCTTCTCAGCATCCAACACATTGAATACATTTTCATCCCGTCTTGGATTCAACAAAAAGAACAGCATATCCTCTACATTGTCTATTGACATAGTAGTTGATCCATCACCAGCTGGCCCCTCAATAATCCGCTGTATAAATCTAAATCCCTCCTCACGAGCAGCCAATACCAAACGCTCTGGCTGTGATTGCTTGAGTAGGGTTTGTGTTGGGTCTACCACCATATCAATATACAATGATGGATACTGCGTCATAATGCGCTCAATCTCTGAGTTGTACCGCACCTTAGAGCGCAATGACAATGTAAACATTAAGCCTGTTTCAAGGTTGGCCTCTGTGGTGTACGCATTATTAGCCAGATCCAGTTTCAATGTAAGCAAATTATTGAATTCTAGTTTGGCTTTAAGCTGAGGCACACTCATTATATCTTGATGAATGTAATACAAATACTGTGGCGTAATCGGGCTTTCAAAATCTTGTGCATATCTACGCAATAAACGCTCTAGTTCTGCTGTCGCATTTGCTTCTGGCAAATAAAAGAATTTATCAAAGTAATCAGTCAATACCTCTTTGCGTGTCGATTCAACAATAAACATGCGTATGTTTTCTGTTGGGCTCATGTCTTTGGTTTTGGGCCGACCAGCCATGTACGAATTGAAAGCATTGTTGGCATCTTGTTGCAGCATAATAGATTTCATAGCCGCTTCCGATGCTGCCTCTGCCTCCATGCCACCACTGATAAGTGCCTGACGCTCTTTCAAATACCGCTGCGTATAGATGCTTTGTCTGGCTGCTGTAATAATCTCAACAGACTCATTCATAGCCACACCAAGTGCTTCACCACCATTTAAGCCCTGACCCATCAAATCTTCTAGGCGAGCATTGAACGAATCATACTCTGTTGACCGAAGCGCATTAAGGTTATCTCGCATATCCAAATATGGCTTTGGTGTAATGTATACGCTCTTGTCCAGTTTGTTAACATAAGCCAGTCCAGCCCGATCAGATACAATCGTCTGAGGTGTCTTACGGTAGCGTTGATATGCCTTTACAATAGCTTTTGGTGTATATAAATCCGATGAAGCCTTAAGGTATTTCATTGCTGCTTGTTCTGAGCGTTGCAAAAATACATCATTGCTGCGTAGCTCGGTTGCATTTGTGTATGCAGCCTGCGACATTAATGTTGGTTCATATGCATCTTCAAGCACATTGCTCCAAGCACCGGCCTCAATATAATCTTGATACAAGGCATACTCTTGTGGTGTCAGCACTTGGTTCTTATTGAGCTTATCCAGTAAACGCTTAAGGTCATCGCTCTGTCGTATCTGGTCAATACCCACACCATCTATAAACAATTCAACCTGTTCATCTACATTTTTACCAAGTCGAAAGCCGCCCTCTGCAAGTTGTGGATTGTTCACAACCTCCATCATAGCCGCAACCCTAAGTTGATTTCGTTCATTAAACTGAGCAAAATGTATGATGCGTCTACCACCAGCAACAAACATCATATCTATTGGTAGTCGATTGTACAGCTGCTCTTTGGTCACATCACGCAGTGTTCGATAAACGGCTTCTCTAACGACTTCTTCGTCTTTAATAACGGCTTTATATAAATACTCAGGAACATCATCAAAACTTTGTTGACGGTATGTATTCTTTAAGATTGGATTCTTTTGCCACCGCTGTGATTTTGCAGCAGCCCTTATCAGATTGTTTCGGAAAACACTTGTATAAAGCAATGATTTTGGCAGGGCTTGTAGGCCCTCACGAATAACCCGTATGTCTTGTGCAATAGCCTCAGCAACAGATATGGTAACCCGAAATGGATTGTCTACATCAATCCGTGAAAAGTTGCTCCATTCAGCATAGTTGTCTAAGGTTTTGTTAGTCCATGCTAATGTGTTATCTGTCTTGCCAAAGATACGAGCAGCCGTCAAGTCGGTCAAGTTGTATGCTATTTCTCTGGCCGCAGCGTCTTGTACATTGTTTATGTTCCAACCGCCAATACTTCTCATAGAAGAACGATTTGTAAAGGCCTCATCAATCATACGGTTAAGCTCGTACTTATATACTTGCCCAGCCGTTGCCTTTGTTGTTCCTGCAAATGCACCAAACAACGATACCTCACTGGCCCCTTTCAACCAGTCATCAATCGTATCCAAGTTTACTGGCACATTTATTATGCCTTTCTCTCCAGTACCAGCAAGCGGTGTAAACTTGATCTTGTCGGTCTTTATACCAAATTTATATGAGTTGCTAAGGTCATCCCACTTGAACAGGAAATCACCATTCTTTATGTCATCCAATGTCCAATCAATCTGAAATGGGATACCACGCTCTGTACGCAATACTTTCATGCTTTTGCGCATAGCTCTTGGTAATACGGTCGCTAATTCAGCTGGCCCAGATGGTGTCAAGAAATCTAAGCCCAATGCTGTGGCTCCAAGAATCGTACTGCGCAGGGTATCAAATTCTGTATCCTCAACATTCATCGCAGGCATAGCCTGTTTAATCTCATAAAACGACACACCATCTGCAATAGATGATGCTGCCAAATTAAATGTCGATGAAGCATCCGCCCAGTTGCGCCTTTCTGGTACATTCTCTACATCAACACCCAATAATGGCAAGCCTCCATATGCAGGTGTCATGCCATTAAACAAATAATCTTGTACCTTGTAAGTCAAATCCATCGGGTCAATTGGGTTACCCTGTGCATCAACATCATAGGTCACGGCCTCAGCGGCTAAACCTGTCAAAGCACTTGGCAAAGCAAATGCCACCCGAAGCGCATACATCGCAGGACTTTCTACCAATACATCTGGTGCTCTGCGACTAGGTGTCTGGACTGCCCGTTCAAATATTTCTGACAAGCCCTGTCCTGCTGTTTCAGACAAAAGCTCACCACGCTGCGCAGCCTGCTCCAAAGCCTGTCTTTGCTGCATGGCTTTGGCACGCTCACTTTCTGCTGACCGTATCTGTGTTACCTGTGGTCGTAAAGCCGCACCCATAATCTCTGTTGGCGTTGCCTCTCTGGTTTCGCCTGTAACTGGATTGACATAAGTACCTGTAGCAATGTCAATGTTAAGCTCAGGCATGGCGATCTTTGCCATACGACTAGGCCCACCAGCCACATCTTGGACTAGAGGAGCGAACGAACGGTCATATACCTCTTGTCTAGCCCGCTCTGCTGCCTCTCTGTCCCCCTCAGTCTGAGCCAACACACGCACAAATTCTGCGTCTGCTGCATCTTTCCGAAGTGTCTGCATTACTGCTGGCTCTGGCCGCTGTTCAGTTAAATACAACGGCTTGGTAGCGACTGGTCGTCTTGCTTGAAACATCTGACCACTTTGTATAACAGCAGCATCTTGTTGCAATAAACGCTTGCGTTCTTCCAGTTCTACTCTACGCTCTGAGGTCAATGCAATGTTTGTCAGCTCTGTATCTATATTGCCTATTTCGTTTTGTATATAGGCCAGTTCTTCACGAGCACCAGCCACTGCTCGCTGCTGTTCTTCTCTTATGTATCCGCTGCGGAATATATTCTGTGGGTCTTGAAATGCACCCAAATCAATGTCTGTGCTACCACGCTCTCGTATATTGTATTCAGCCAGTCGAATAGCCACATTGGCATCTGATATGGCTCTGTCCATGTAAGGTACAAGCTCATCAAATTCTTCTTGTGTGTATCCATAAGCAGTCGGGTCTTGTGTATACCTGACCTGCATAAGCTGTGACAATGCGGCTTTAGCTTTGTCTACATCAGCCAGTGTGGATTGTGGTTGGCTCATTAATACTTACCTTGATTTCTTAAATACTCTAAAGCATTCAAACGGCCTTGTTCTAATTGACTTAAACTTTGTGGTGACAATACACCACGATTAGGATTTATATTTGGCGTTCCAAATGCAGGATACATTGCTTCTAATGCTGAAAGGCCAGTTAATGGCAATGCTGTTGGTGCTTCTGTTATCTTACCATATGCCAATCGCTCTAATGGTGTCACTGGCCTATTGGTTAAAACATCTAGGTTTACATCATTCAAAGCATTTGGATCTTGATACATAGCTGCTAACTGTGCTGCTTCTTCGGCCTGCATTTGTGGTTGTAATGCTGGTTCTACAGGCGGAGGTATAGGCTTATTTGTACGCTCATATTCCCGCATTGCTTTTTGGCCCATCATGCGCTCTCTAAATGTAAAGTCCATATCTTCTTCAACATTGGCTTGTACATTGGCCTCTTGCGTTTCTACTGGGGCTTGAGTATCGGCATCCCGATTCATAATCAACGCAGCATAATAGGCTCTGGCTTCATCCTGTAAGTCTTTATCTTTCAAGGCCTCAGCAGTCTGATTGACCAGTTCATCAGCAGATAATTTACCGCCAATAGGTGTTGCTGTATATAGTTGCATTGCCAGCTTTTGTGCCCGACCCTTTGGAGCCATATTGGGATTTGCCTGCATTTCTTTAAACAGTTTATCTGCACTTGTGCCATACCGTTGCATGACCTGTTCGCCTGCACTCAAGCCATTATACCACTCTCGATATGCTGGACTTTCACGCAACAAAGCCTGGATTGACACATCTGTTTGCTGCACATCTGTGCCCGCCTGTGGGACATAAACACCCTTGCGTAAATCCTTTTTTTGCTCCCGTGTATACAATGACATAGGCGCAGGTGTGGATTGTAAGAATCGCTGGGCCGCTAGCTTTTCCAAGTCTGGTGCGACTTGCATGCCAGTCAAAGCAGCCTCAGCCTCCAGCTGTGCCGCACGCTGCCGTTCTTTACGAATAGGCTCAAAGAACACATCTACATATTCTTCTGGGATAAGTGCCATGTTTGTAGCGTACAGTTCTTTGGCCTGTGCAAACTGGCGACCAATCTCTTGCTTATCAGTCTTAGGATTGTCCTCAAAAAACTTGTCTAGTTGTTGTTGACTAGGCTGGCCATTGGTCGCATCATACAATCGAATAAAAGCTGCAAACTCAGGATCTGCAAATAATCGAACAGCCCTACGCTCATCTTCTGTTGATATGCCCTTTGCTGTGCCTGAGCGTGCTCTACGAGCCTCACCCATCAATTCATTAATTTGATTTACATCTGCTGATAAAGCACTTACTTTTTGTATCTTTCCTTTAGCGGCTTCTAAAGATGCTGCGACTTTATCTTCAGTTGATTGTTCCTCAGTCAAGCCAAACTTAGCCAATGCTTCAGTTCGTATTAAAGGTATACCTGCTGATTCTTCTTGAAGATTAAATAGCTCTGATTGTATACGGCCTGTAAGATGATTTAAATATGCAGCTTTTAAGCCCTCATCTTGAATGCCATTTAAAGTACTTTGTATAACTTCATTATCTAGTATTGCGGTAACAGCTGCTTGTTGTGCTGTTGGTGTACTTAAAGCATTTGGATTATCTTGTATTGCAGTTGTTATGGCTGTTTCAAACCGTGTATTTATACTTGGATTGTATAAATCTTCAATCTCTTGTATATCTTGAAAATACTTTAAGTCGGCTTCTTGTCCACTTTCAGCGGCTTTGGCTTCTAACTTTAACTTCAATGCCAATAATTTAGTTTCAACAGACAACAGACCCATAATGCTGTTGTGGTTAATGTTGGTGCCGCCTTGCGCCTTGCGATAATCTTTCAACAATTGTTGATGATAATAGTTGGATTTCTGCTCCGCACTATTGGCCATTTGCATAAGAGCTTGCTGTCGTTTCTGTGCAGATATATTAGAGGCAATAAGCTGCTGCTGCATTTGATCAAACAGCTGTGAGTACAGTTGTGCATAGCCTTGTGCACCAATCGTGCCATAGTATTGACCATTATTCATACATCACCTTGAAAATACTTGAGTGGGATTGGCATACGCATAATTGGTTGGCGGCATATTTTGTAATGCTTGTTGTTGCTCACGAGCCAACGCCATCATGTCCTGATAATATTGTCGCTGCAATGCTTGTTGCTGTTCCATTTGGTATCCTGCATAAGCCGCTTCTGCACCTTGAGCCAATGCTTCTGTTGCGCTTCCAACCATCATCTGTCGTCTGCGCTTACGAGCATCTTCAAGTCGGGCTATCTCTGCTTCATCACGGGCTATGGCTGCCTCTTGTTGTTGCTGAAGCATTTGCTGTGCTGCCAGTCTACCCTGCTGTCGCAGTTGATCTTCAGCCAGCATCTGACGATAAGCCGCTCCCTGACCCAAATCTTGTGCGGCTAACTCTGAGCCACGCTGCATTGCTGCCTCACGCTCAATCGTTTGTAGGGGCTGCATAATCTGACGCTGCGCACGCTCACGCTCTGCTGGTGACATACCCAACATGCCCAACGCTTGTTGACGCTCAAGCTCACGCAATCGTTCACGGTCATCTCGTGTAAACTCTTGTGAGCCTGCATAAATATTACCGCCTGCTCGTAACAATGCTGGTGCGGCCAATGCTGCTATTGTTCCTATTGCCATAACTACCTCAGATAAAAAATGCTTCTAGTGAAAATCCCCATGCCGTATGGTAGGCATTGGCCGCACTGGCTGTGCATAGCCCAATCGTCAGCGTGCCTGCGCTCTGTGCTTCCTCTGCATAGAACCCACTGGCATTGTAGCCTCCCTGCGTAAGATTTAACGCTTGTTCACTGGCCTCTACCACAGACATACCCGATATAGATTTGGGCTGAAAATTCGCCTCTCCATTGTACACCATGACATATGTTTCACCCTGTACTGGTGTGGCATTATCAAACTTGCTGTAACTATTCAGCCACCATTGGAAGATATAACTACATGGCCGTATAAACTTTATTTGTAGGCTTGTTTTAGGGATGATTTGTCTGTAAGTTGAAGATGTAAGCCGGCTGTTCCAACGGGTTGAAAACTGGAGCTGAAGATTGACACCGCCATTATTCTGACCACCATATATGCCAGACACATGAGTACTGACATTGCGAATAGCATCATACTCAGGAGCCATAATATGGTTAGGGTCAACAAACTGAGAGGCTTGGATTGCACTGGTCTGTATCTTGTGCGCATAAACTTTTACGCCATCCAAGTTAGCTACAACCGTATTTCGATCAATCGGACTTCCAGCAGCAAGATTTGTAAATGAATATGCCATTAGTCAACCCTCTGTATTAATGCTGAACACTGCATATTATATACATTGATGGTATCTGTAGGCTCTACATAATCTGTATCTGTTGTATATTCTAAGTAGTTGCGTCTGGCTGTACCGGCTGAATTCAGTTCCCAGACACCACGATACACACCACCCACCACAACACGCAAGCCATAGATTGTTACCGCTGCGCCAGTGTTTTTATAATAATAAGTACCATTGACATTATTGCGCTGAAAGTTCTTTACATCATGATTGCCTGAACCGTCATTCTTGTCGACTGTATAAAAGTGTGGAACAATAGCTGTGGCTGCAATACCATTTGTCGATGACAACACCACATCAGTTGGCTCTGCATATCGGCCACCTGTTATTGTATTTGTCCAGTCGCCTTGATTTGGAACCTCAGTCCAGTTGGTTAGTGTGGCATCTGTTATGTCCCACTGCAACCAAAAACACCAACAGGCGTTACTTTGAGGACTTGAAGTTGCATTTGATACTGTTGTTGTTGTTTTGGCTCGACCACTAAAATATACCCGCAACAAATCATTTGTATCTAATGTTGCGTTGACAACCAATGCTGTAGGCGTGCCAGTACTGTCTAATAAAGGCAAGCCTGTTCTGTTTACAGCATATGCCAAATTAGAAATCAAATCATTATTTGTACCAATGCTGCCATACTTAAGCGTCACCAGCTGAATACCCGACTTGCCATTCAGCGTTTGGCTTTGCATCTGAGCCAAATCTATAGACTGATCTCGAATGTTATCGTTGTTTAGATTGCCTGTTGTTGCATCAGTAATGTCCTGAAACTTCTGGTCAATGTCCGCTGCGGATAATGTTTCACCGCCAACAAAACTGGCATTGGTTATGGTGCTCATCGCCACCTCGCAACAGACATAAGTTGTACACCAAACAAATGAAAGATTGGATCTGAAGAAGCATATGCATTGTTACCATTCATTCTCCAGTCTACTGTAATCTCGTTTGTGCCACTGCTAATTGGCACATCTGCTGTAATACGAAACGACATAAAGGGCTGAACAAAATACCCAGCCCCAGTAATGCGCACACCATTTAGATTGATTCGTATCTTGACCTGCGTAGTATCTGTACGACATTCATGTTGATTGATATAAAAGCTGCCTTTCAGTTCAACATGCAACATGCCCTCATGACAATTAGACAAGGTCTGAGATATGTTTGTTGATGCCCATCCGCCATTGTATTCTGAGTACTGCACGCATCCAAAGTAATTATAAGAGCTACCGCTAGGCTGACTGACAAAGTTATCGTTGGCTGTTAGGCTTTCAACATCTGCCAGCAACAAAGCATTGGTTTTGAGATGTGTTCTGTTGCACCAGTCATCATTCAATGCTGTGCGATCTAAGCCACCATTAAATGTGCCCTTGTGTGCATCGTACTCATCATTAAACTGCTCTGCTTCAACCAGCGCATTGGCCTGCGGAAAGCCTTGTGTCCATTCCTTCATGCTGGCTTGCCTCCCACAATCTTAGTATCAATCTCTGTATAATGTAAATCATACCCAAGTATTGTCGTATCGTTTGTTGTTTCTATTTTAAAAGCAAACTGTGAGCAGGCATTGGTTGCCACACTGTAGCGTATCTGGGTCAGAAACTGATCTTCCCATGTATCTCTGTCAAGTACAGCTTTGTCATATACAAACTGGTCAGCATGGTCTGGTCGTTGTTGTTTCATACTGGTAGCTGCTGTTCCCGTATATGAAAAATCAATATAATGCTCAAGCGGTAAAGCCGTATCCCCAGCCGTCAAGCAGTACAATACAACATAATGTACTTTCTTCTTTGTAGTAGGATCACCAAAGTCGTGCCAACGGCTGAAGTATGTGCTGGTAAAAGCTGCGTTATCAACAATGCTATCGCCTACCTTACTCTGACCTTTGGTTCTTCGAAACGACAATACAAACAAACCAGCAGGGTCACCGGCCGCAACCGCCCCAGTATTATGCCCGAAGATCAGATTGCCTGCTCTGTCAGCCGTCAGACATGAAACTGGCATGTCTTTACGAATGCTCCAGCCTTGTTTATCTATATGAAACACAATGCCTATATTCGGCTTCTCTGCGCCCTCTTGTGCAAAGTAGCAATGCCATTCTCCATGCTTGGCAGAATACGATGCGACTGCACGACTTAGCACGGCTTTATTGATCGACTTTATAGTACGATGAACAGGTGAGCTTAGCTTTTGTATATTGGCGACTGCTCCACCGTATACGCCAGCCCCACCACCAGTAAACAGATACACACCATCTTCGGCTAAAAACACAACACCAATCTGCGGTATGGTTGTAATAGTATTGGTGGCTACCGTACCCACATTGCGGCTTACTTGAGTCAGCTGGAAGTTGGGGTAAGAGCCAGTCACCACATCAATG
>Ga0196901_1001334_pt1 | contig 12489 bp, 8 predicted proteins | sample CB_VirMetaG_FD_169099 | JGI IMG/M metagenome (GOLD analysis project Ga0196901, IMG submission 169099) | Freshwater to marine saline gradient viral communities from Chesapeake Bay - CB_1504_1 Viral MetaG (v3) (version 3) | ecosystem: Environmental > Aquatic > Marine > Coastal | place: USA... | reverse complement strand
GTTAAGGGCTTGCAGTTGCACGCGCACATTGGCAAGCATGGCTTCTGGAGTGTTTAAGTTGGGTAAGAATTCATAGCCCTGAGCCGCTAAATCGGCAACAAGCTCACGTTCTAAGTCATTTTCGCTCTGGTAACTATTGGCAACCTCCCAATCGGCTGTATATTTATCAAGAACGATAAAACGATTTGATTCAGCTATGGGTTTAGTTAGCTCTTGCATTTGTGTCTTCCCTAAGTTCTGAAAAACCATACATCTGAGTAAAGTCTTTAATTAATTTTATGAATTTTTCTTTATCTTTATCTTGTAGATCCGTGACCTCTTCACCCGCATGAGCAGAATGGCTATATAGATTCAACATTCTGTTCATCACATCTCGATCGTCTTCAGGCAATTTCTGAAGTAGTTCATTCCATTGTTTATAGCCCAAGAAAGTGGCTGTTTTCTCTAATATGTTTCTTAGAAAGTTAAAGTGATACTTTTCAACCTGTTCGATACCTTGCAGTTTTCTAAGTTCGGATAGTAAAAATAAATGATATGAGAACGGGCGGTCATTTACACCTGAATCTATTATTTGAAATGTACCATCAGCATGTTTTTTTAAGATATATTTTGCAGATTGTTCTTTTTTGTAAATTTTCCCTATGTTCACATCCGATTTTTTTCCAGAAAGGTCATTATTAAACTCATTATACAGCACATTATAAAAAAGGGGGTTGTGTGTGCTAATAATAAATTTTACTCCCTTGCCATCTTCATACGTACTAGATTTAATCAATTTGGCTAGGCTAACTGCTAAATCTATCAAATGATTGTCATCTAGTGAACTTACAGGATCATCAATAAATACGTATTCTAATTCATCAAACTGATTATCATCGCGCTTATTTTTATCAGGCTCCTTTAATATATTTATAACTTCATCAAACAACGTATAAAAAATACTCCAAATGAAGTTGCTTTCTTCGCCTTTAGAAATTTTTATATTCTCAAGACTGTGAAAAACTAAATTGTTACCATCACTATCTGCTAGATCAGAGCCTTGGTCATCTGTGAATTTGTTCATTTCAGATATTCTAAAGCTAATATTGCTTTGTTCTATATTAAATTCTGGCTTTACAGATGAATTAGCAAATTTTTGAAAATTATCAATAATCCTTCTATCAAGCCCCTGATCTTTAAGAATCCAGTCGGTAAATGAATTAGGCTGAATTATTAGCTTGGGCTCGGCATCAAATTCTAAATCATTATCCCAATAGAACAAATCTTCAGTATGAGCATTGTAATAGAGAATTTTGTTGCGCGTTTGTCTGATTTCATCAAAGTTTTCGACTTCATCGGCGTTTTCCAAATCATCAATCTTAGGAGATATGAGTTTTTTAAACTCACGCGAAAGGCGCGTTTTACCCGAACCATTAAAGGCATAGATCAACTGTACCTTTTTATTGGCGTCTTTTAGTTGCTTGGCGATTTCGGTGAGTGTTTTGCTCATACTATGCTGCTACCTCTTCAGGCTTAGGGAAGTTTAGCAGTAAGTCGCGGTAATATTCATATTGCTTTTGACGCAGTTTAATTTCACGCGGCAAGCCTTCGCTAATGGAGTTAGTGAGCGAATCGAACTTGTCTAGAATGGTAACAATGCGAGCTTGTTCTTCTGGTGAGGGTACAGGGATTAAAATCTTAGCTAAATTATCAGCATTTACTCGCCTTACTTTTGTGCCAGTTATATATGGCGATTTCTGCTTCTGAAATTGCTCGGTTTGAAAAAAGTAAGCAACATATTTCGGGTTTAAATTATGCCTGTAAATGCAGGCATCACTACTTACTGCAATATCTTCTTTTCCAAGCCAAGCAACAGCCTTGCAGACATCTTCATCATTCTCGCTTGTTGTAGCTATAACTAAATCACCTGTTTTGGCTATACGTGCTTTTTTAGCAAAGTCTTCCGAAACAAATGATTTCGTTTCATGGGCGTATGTGCCGTAATACGTGTAAACTTGACCATAGTGAATGCAGCCAACGCCCGTTTCGGTAAAGTCTTTTTTCTGCAATCCGCCACCACGAATAAACGCGCCTATATCGTCTTGTCCCATTGGTAAATGAGGCACTTCGTTTTCATCAAATGTGAATAATTGTTCACGATAATAGTTGTATTGTTTTTTACGCATGGTAAGCTCGGCGGTAAGCTCGGCGGTAAGGGAGGTAAATGCGTCCAAAATCCGCACAATCTCCGCCTGAATCTCCAGCGACCTCGATGGATCATCAGGGCATGGGATGGGGATTTGAAGTTTTTTAACAATGCCTGCGTTTATGTTTGTTTGAGAACCAGACCCAAGTGATTTAATGTATTCATATTGCATAGCCAAAAAGTGAAATACATAACGATAATCTGCTATTTCTGCATCAAGCTGAATATTTGCACACGCTTGGTTTGTAGCCATGGGAATTTTGTTTATTCCAATTTTCCCAACTGTTGCGCCATACATTGCTAAGATCACACAATTTTCAGGTATCCACTTTGCGCTAGAATTTTTTAAACCTGCTTCAGTGATTTTTACGCCTGTTTCCCAAATTTCATCAAAATCCACCTCTTGAGTTCGTAGCCAAGGGATATTTCCATCATAATATTCAGAAACCCCTGTTTTAGGCGTGCCACCAGAAGAAATTTTTATAGTAATTTCTTCCAACGGCAACCAAGCCACATCAGCACCATCTAGCAATTTTTCTAAATAGCTCATGCCTCAATCTCCGCTACAATGGCATCAATATCGGTACGTAGCTGGTCAATCTTGCTAACGGTGGTTTTGATTTCGGCATTGAGGTCGGTGATATTAACCACCTCGCGGTTATCCTTCGCTTCCACGTAAGAGCTAACCGAAAGGTTATAATCACCCGCTACAATCTTTTCATATGGCACGGTTTCGGCAACGTGATCGACTTTTTCCTTGCTGTCGAACATCTCCATAATCTTGTTGATATGGTCATCTTCCATAAAGTTGTTGTTCGTGCCTTTTTTGAAGAACTCTTCACCGCTGGCATCAATAAACTGAATGTTGTTGTCCTTTTTGTTTTTGGCCAGCACCAGAATAGTCACGGCAATGGTAGTACCAAAAAACAGATTAGGCGCAAGCGAGATCACCGTTTCCACAAAGTTATTATCTACCAGATATTTTCTGATTTTCTGTTCCGCTCCACCACGGTAAAAAATGCCAGGAAAGCAAACAATCGCCGCACGCCCTTTGCTCGATAGATAACTTAATGCATGCAGCACAAAGGCAAAATCAGCCTTAGACTTTGGCGCAAGCACCCCAGCTGGCGCAAAACGGTCATCGTTAATCAGAGTCGGGTCATCCGAGCCTATCCACTTCACCGAATATGGCGGGTTAGAAACAATGGCATCAAACGGCTTATCATCACCAAAATGCGGATGGATAAGCGTATCACCCAGCTCAATTTCAAACTTGTCGTAATTGATATTATGCAAAAACATATTCATCCGCGCCAAGTTGTAGGTAGTATGATTAAGCTCCTGACCGAAGAAGCCATCTTCTACAATATGGGCATCAAAATGTTTCTTGGCTTGTAGCAACAACGAGCCAGAACCGCAGGCGGGATCGTAAATCTTATTAACCGTCTTTTGCTTGTGCATGGCAAGCTGCGCAATCAGCTTCGATACATGCTGTGGGGTAAAAAATTCACCACCCGATTTACCCGCATTGGCTGCATAATTTGAAATAAGAAACTCGTAAGCATCACCAAACAGATCGATCTGACTTCCATGGAAATCACCAAACTCCAGCCCTGCAACGCCTTTTAGCACATCCGCAAGGCGTTTATTCTTTGCCGTTACAGTATTACCAAGGCGATTGCTTGTAGTATCAAAATCAGCAAACAGGCCTTTGATATCGCTTTCAGATGGGTAGCCATTGGCCGATGCTTCAATTTCAGCGAAGATTTTGGCTAAGTCTGTGTTCAGGCTCTCATTGGTGTTTGCATTCTTAGAAACGTTCACAAATAGCTGGCTGGGATAGATAAAATAGCCTTTGGTTTTGATGGCATCGTCTTTTATCTCTGGCGTAATTACATCATCAGACATCTTTGCATAGTTGATGCTTTCGTCATCGGCTTCGATATAGCTAGCAAAATTTTCACTGATAAAGCGATAGAACAGAGTGCCTAGAACATATTGCTTAAAATCCCAACCATCGACCGAGCCTCTAACATCATTGGCTATTTTCCATATTTGGCGTTGCAGGGCTTTGCGTTGTTCATTACTTGTCATGCTTTGCTCGTTGTTTTTAAAAAATGTTTATCAAATCAATCCATCAACCACAATATCCGCTTTAACCAACGGTATAAATTCTTGAAGGTCTTTTTTTATCCCATTTAGAATTAAAAAGCGAGGGCAAACATCCTTGCCTTCCAGAGCTTTTGCATCTGCTTTTATTCTATACCATTGGTGATTTTTAAGGTTTAGAGCCATTCTTGCACCCCTGACACCAAGCTTTTGACAGCTAACTATAAAGCCGATCAGTTCCATTATTTTATTAGGGCGTTTTCGCGGAAAGGCTGTCTGAATAGCATAAACCAGCTTTTCAATATCCTTGGTGTCAATATTTAGCATATAAAGGCCATCGGTTATGATCCTCCAGTAATGCAACAATACCGCTCTTGAAATATCCGCGCTAAATAAGTTATTCAAAGTGCATTCTATTTCAAGGCCAAGGGTTTTTAATACAGGCTTTACCTTCCTGCTAGTTAGCCTTAGTTCAAGGCGCAGAACTTCTGGCTTTTGCTTGTGTTGTGAAAAAAGGTCAACCATATTATCATAATCATTTTCAATGCCGCGTTTTGTACCGTATTTTGAAGCCTGCTCTAAATCCTTAACTTTATCATAGATTGCAATTTCATAGGTGCTGGCATGGTATTTGACCATTTGCCCGCCATTCCTGAAATCGGTCTGGGTTAAATCCAGTTTGCTTGATAAGTCGAGTTTCTCTAAAGCCTGAATCAATAGAAAGCAGGGAGTTGATCTATCCAGTAATATGTTCTTGCTGTAATGGATCATGCTGGTTCTGGCATTTAACAAAAGCTCATAAGTCGTTTCTATGCCCATGCTTTGCAATGCTTCGTGTAGAGCCTCTAAAACCAGCTTTAAATCATCGCTGCTACTTAGCTCCTCAAAGTTATTACCAAACACCATCTTTGGGGCTGAAAACTCAATTTTAAGCCATATAGAAAATGAGTTCTTAGAATAAGGGCGTTTAAAAAGAGTTAGGCGTGGTTTATATCCTGTCACTTTTTCTGCTTTAGTAGGATTATAAACAGCCTTTAGCATGGCTGCACCACCGAATGCAGGGTTACGTACTAAAGAAGCATGAGGGCTAAACCGTTCAGGATGCTTAATCCTAAAATCCTTATCAGGCAGTGATATTGCTATTGTATCCAGCATTGTTGTTTACCTTGTTCATTACATCGTTCAGTTTTTTAAAGATAGCGCCCTCAAGAGCTTTTCCAGCCACGCCATTTATGGGATGAAAGACATTCCCTTGGTGCATTCCAGAATTTTTGGTTGGATAGGTCAGCCTGAATCCACCATTAAGTTTTTGATGTATTGCTATGCTGCCTAAATACAAGGCATCATCGACAACAACGGATGCAAAGCCGATAAGTCCATTTTTGGGCTTTATCAGGGCAATATTAACTTCGCTAATTTTCATGGTTATTACCTTTGTTTTTAAGGGGATGGATGGGATGAATCAAAAAAAACGATCTTTTCGCGCTCATTGACTTTGATAAGCAACGACATAAAGCCAGCGAGGTTGTGGAATGCCTCGTTTGTGTCCTGCTGGCTCAATGGCTCATCAGTGTACTGGTTCAGTGTTTGATTAAATTTCTTTAAATCTGTCATTACTTGCATCTGAGTTATTAACTAGATGCAGTATGACTTATTGGTGTCGCATATGTATAACCATGCGCTAGTGATAATATATGACCACTAGAGGTTATACATTATGCTAGTTCGGTTTCTTTTGCTGATTTATAGGCTTTATAATGCTCATTACACCACCCATAGAAGGTAGGTTTTTTCCAGTCATTACATTCATATTCGCTGTTTTGATATGGCTGGAATGAAGCTAACAAACTAGAATGTTTTTCTTCTATTACGCCAGCTACTTTATTGCATAGTTGGTTTGCTGAGGAATAACGCTTTTTAGCAAGTTCGGCTTTGCAAAGTTCCTCAACTTTATCTCTTAGAGGTTTATATGCCTGATATGAATTTTCACCGCCTTTACGCTTTTCGGCTTTATAAAGGTTTTCAGGTGATTCCAGTCCGTCAAACCAATCTGGCTTCATGTCCAAGTCAAAGAATGATTGCTGCGCTTCCTCAGCGCAAGCGTGAATCTCAACAATTTTGCAATTGTCCTCTTGCTTATCCAATATACGCTTTAACTGGTTTGATTGCTTATTACCAAAGTTCATAACTACATAAAGACTTCTTTTTGCTTTACCTTCATTATACAGACTATTTTGCTTGTCATAGCTCTTTTCTAGCCCTGCGAAATTATCAGAATGCTTAATCTGAACGGTTACGCTGCATTTCTTTGATACCGAAAAAACATAATGAATCTGCTTCGTTTCCTGATTAAAGAACCTATCAACGCTTATATTGCTGTCTTGAGCTATAAGCCAAGTGTTACTTACCATATAGAACAGCATTTGCGAATATAGCTCATTTACATGCTTTAAGTCTGAGCCATGCTCAGTCCAAAATATCCGCCATAAATCCTGACGCTCAATTAGGTCTTTAAAGTGCGCAATAACTTCCTCAACAGCCTCAAATAAAGCCACCTGTTTTTCTTCAACTGATTTGATTTTATTAAAGGTCTGAGGTGTTATAAATTTCTTGCTATCTTCAAGCCACCTACGCAATCCCTGATAGTCTTTCTCAATGTCATAATGGTCAAGGGTGGTATCTTGGAGTGTCTTTAATACCGCAAAGAAAAAGTCTTTATCAGTTTTTATAAACTCAAGGATTGATTCTTTCTTTTGAGCCTTATTACATTCAAACCACTCCTTGCCAATATGTTCATTTATTCCATTCCTCAAGATCCTATTCTCGGAGGCAACTTTTGTAACCCAATCATCAAAAGTATCCGCCATCGGCAGGTTAGATAATACATCGTTGGGTAAAAGCTTAACAGGGCATTTATAATAAGGATTCCACGGCAAAACATACTTACCTTGCATGTAAGTTCCTTGTATCCCTAATTCTTTCATAGCCTCAACGGTAAACTGACAAATTTCATCATCAATAATGGTTTGTGTCATATCGCTTACAATATCAGCTCCTATGCCTTCCTCAAGCAAAGGCAAAAGTTGAAATATCTCTGGGTCATCTCTTGCTAGGTCAACAATCTCTTTTGCGCTTTGTAGAATTTTCTCGTTTAGCTCCCTGCCTGAGCCGCTACCGTTTATTGAGTCAGAGCCATAACCTATACAAGTTGCTTTGTATTCTGGAAATTTGACCCTCTCTTTAGCTGCACGCCATGGCTTGTCGCCTTCTTCTTTTGACGCCTTTATTAGCTTTAGTAGCTTTCGGAAAAACTCATTATAGGTTTCAAATGATGCTTTAATTATAGGGTTAGAACTTTTCTTAAGCAAAAGTGGCTCAACAAAAAGCTTAGTGTCAAAATTTAGGACAGGGTTGAATATTCCGAGGTCAGATAATTTTTTCTTATCAATCTTAAAATGCTTGGCAAATGAAATCGGCTTTATCTTTTCGGTCATTACGTTTTTCGACTTTTTAAAATGGTGCGTTTAATATACTACAAAAATAGCTATTAAACAAACCTATACCTTAAACCGCATCCGTTCCGCTTCGCTTGCTGCTTGGGGGGCAGCTACGCTACACGGATGCTCAACGCAATATCGATCTCTAACAAGGATTCAAACTGGCGACTTCCTTTTATAATCTACGCTGTGCAGGGGCTGGAATATGACTGAACATAAACAGAATATCCTTGCAGTATTCAGTTCGAAGTATGTCAAGAGTTGGGAGCCATTTTTGACAAGAGGCTAAATCAGCAAACAGATGGAACGGTGTACGCAAGGTATAGACTAGCTTTGAGCCTTCCAATTCCAAGTTCGAAAACACATATCCTAGCAATTGGCGTTTTTCATCATTTGTCGAACTGGCAAATATATCATATGCGTGTGAAGCCAAGGAAATCAAAGAGCTTAGGGCTATTTTAAATTGTTCGTTTCCTTTGTGGTGCTGTTCTAACTGTTGGTTAATTTCTTGCTGTCTGTTGATCAGTTGAGATAGCTTATTGTTATATATGTCCTTAGTAATACTCTCATCGATTAAAAGGTCTGTTAGTCGATCTTGCTTTCTGGCTATATCTTCGCTTTCTTTATGAAGGCTTTTTATAGATTGATGGTAAAAGTCTTTTTCCGATTCATGCGACTTTCTTAAATGACCAACCATTTCAGCCCAAACATTGCTTGGAACCTGAATTGATTTTAATGCAGCCTCTATTTGCTCTATAACAACATTCTCATTAACCCATATCTTCTTTTTAGGGTTAGCAGGGTCATAGCATATCAAATAGGTGTATTTACCCTTCTTAAGGTCGCATGTTACTGTATGGCCTGTTGTAGCGCATTTTAAAAGCCCTCTTAACAAGAAAGGCTCTTTAGTTTCAGTAACAGCCCTTTTAGTATTCCTACCGTTCATCACATCCTGACACTTATCGAAAATAAGCTTGCTGATTAATGGCGTGTAAATATGCGGCACTATCTGCCCTTTGGCTTTCATATAGCCGTAATAGAAAGGATTCTGTAAAACTAAGCTAAAAGTCTGTTTACTTACCTTATCGCCTTTTTTAGTGGTTAATCCCCATGTGCTGGCTTTGCGTATTAATTCAGCTTGTGAAAAAACACCAGTTGCAAACTCTTCAAATAAACGCTTAATAAGAAAAGCGCGTTCAGGATCAGGAATAATGGTTTTGCGTCCAGTGTCAGGATCAACTGAGTTTAAATAGCCAATTGGTGCTGGTCCGCTCCATTCCCCATTGCTGATTTTATGCTTTATACTGCGTTTAACGTTATCTGAAAGCTGGTCTGTATATGACTGAGCCATAACAACGCCCATATTCCACATAAGCTTCTGAGTGCTGTTAGCATCCTTTGATAATACGTTACCTTCTTTGACAAAGTGTAGTTCAATTAAATCTTTTTCTAATAGTTCGTTAAAAATAGGTGTTTCACGAAAACTACGCTGCAGCCTATCAACTGTATCAACAACTATAGCAATGCGCTCTTTCTGCTTCTTTACGAACTCAATCATGCGTGTAAATTCAGGACGCTCACCTTTTGTAGATGATTCAATTATCGTAAATTCTTTGGTAATCTTTAAGCCCTTACGCTCTGCATATAGCTTTAGATTGGCGATTTGTGCATCAAGGGAATGCCCGTCTTCTTGTTCCTTACTGGAAACACGTGCTAGGATTACAGCTTTCATTATTATTACTCCGTTCAGATAGGAGTTCGAATTTAATAAAATTTAGTCGAACTTGCAAGGAGTAGTTTAAGAATTTTAAATTTGTCCGCCAACACCTTTAAACTTCTCAACAAATGCTGAAATCTTTTGGAATACATTCTGTTTTTTAGATAAATACTGAGGATTTAGTGGACTAATTTTAGGCAGAATTGCATTTAGCTCAGTTCCGCTATCACTTACAAATTCGCGTTTGACCGAATTGGTAATATAACGCTTTGCAGCTTCGGTGTTTAGGTTTTCAGAATTAATTAGTTCTTCAGCCTCACGTTTTTGTTCTGCTTGGGCAAAGGTAAAGAAAGTGTCAATTACGCTTGCCTTATCACCCAGTTTATCAAGATCAGTTTGATTGATAAAATCTACGATAAGTCCTTCTTTAGCACGGTTGCCGATACTAGCACGAATCATACGACGTACATTTTCAACGAGTGCAGCCTTATCCTTTACTTTTTTATTGTTCTCAAAAATCTGTTCCAAGATATAATCTAGGTTAATTTCTTGCGATTTAAGAAGATCGACCTCAAAAACGACATCATCCCAGTCAATTTTTGATTCTTCTTGCGTCTGGGCATTCTTTTCCCTGCGCAGCCAATCTCTAATATCGTTATATGTGGATCGGTAATCCTGCAATTTACGTTCAGCTGGTATTTTGATAGATTCTAGTGCGGCTAAGTCTTCATCACTTAGGTGATGCTCTGATTTAAATGCCTCGACCGCTTCAGCATCATGCAAATCAATGTTTTGTAAGTCTTTTAGGCTTGTGAATTCATCATAATTATGCAGAACGTTTTCTACGCGTAAGTATTCACCAAATAGTTTGGCAAATGCCTTCTTATCAGATTCTTTGATGATTTCTTCGGGGTTAGGATAACGCTGCTCTAGCTCCGTTACAACATCTATAAAACCACGCCTTGCCTCACCAGTTTCAGTGTCGCTGAAGCCTTCCATGTATTCTTTGTAGCTTTTTTCTAGCACCACATTCTTAGTGTTTTTATCACCAAACAAGGTAATAGCATCGACGGTCGCTTTTTCAAGGTCGCGGAAGGTAACAATATTTCCAAATGTTTTAGTAGCATCATAAATACGGTTTGTTCGTGAGTAAGCCTGCATCAAGCCGTGGTAACGCAGGTTTTTATCTACGAATAAGGTATTGAGAGTTGGGGCATCAAAGCCCGTCAAGAACATACCAACCACAATAATCAAGTCTATTTCTTTTAACTTAACACGCTTAGCTAAATCGCGATAGTAGTTCTGGAAACCTTTACTATCTACGCTGAAGTTAGTCTTAAAATAAGCGTTATAATCGTCTATAGCCGCGGTCAAAAACTCTTTGGCACTTCTATCCATGGCAGAGACTTCAAAACTTTCATCTGTAATCTCACCGACTGCATCTTGTTCTTCATTGGCTGCAAATGAGAATATGGTAGCAATTTTAAGTGGCTTATCACTATCGGCCTGCAATGAGTTAAGCGTTTCGTAGTACAGCTTTGCTGCATCCACACTACTCACAGCGAACATCGCATTAAATCCCTTGTTACTACCCTGTAAGCGATGGGTTTTGTGGCGATAGTTGTTTATAATATACTCTGATATTTCTCGGATACGTTCAGGGTGTAGTAATGCTTTCTTGTTTTCCGCAGCACTTAATTTGTCTAAGTCCTGTTCAGTTTCAATAGCCTTAAACTGCGGGCGTACATCGTTATAATCCACCTTAAATTTAAGCACCTTTTCATCACGGATGGCATCGGTGATAACGTAAGAATGCAGCTCACGCCCGAACACGCTGGCGGTAGTATCCGCGCCCAGAGCATTTTGCGGAAAGATTGGCGTACCCGTAAAACCAAATTGATAATAGCGTTTGAATTTCTTTTTTAGGTTCTTTTGAGCTTCACCAAACTGGCTGCGGTGGCACTCATCAAAGATGAAAACCACTTGCTTGTTATAAACTGCAAGATCACTTTCGCTTTTCATCAGATTGTTAAGCTTCTGAATGGTGGTTACAATGATTTTATTATCGTCTTTATCCAGATTGCTCTTTAAGCCAGCCGTGCTATCTGAGCCATTCACGCTATCAGGTGAAAAGCGTTGATACTCCTTCATAGTCTGATAGTCGAGGTCTTTACGATCCACCACGAAAAAGACTTTGTCGATAAAGTCCAGTTCGGTTGCCATGCGCGCGGCTTTAAAACTGGTTAGCGTTTTACCTGAACCCGTAGTATGCCAGATATATCCGCCACTTTCTGACTTGCTCCAAGTTTTAGCTTCATATGAACTGTTAACCTTCCACAAGATACGCTCGGTAGCAGCTATCTGATAAGGGCGCATGATAAGCAACGTATTGCTAGCATCAAATACCGAATAATGTAGTAGTACATTAAGCAGAGTGTTTTTCTGAAAGAAGGTGGCTGTAAAGTCTTTGAGGTCTTTAATCAGGCTATTATCGGCCTTCGCCCAGTTCATGGTAAAGTCGAAGCTGTTTTTATTACGCTGCGTAGTATTGGCAAAATAGCGCGTATCAGTGCCATTTGAGATAACAAATATTTGTATAAACTTATAAAGTGAACTTTCACTGTTAAAGCTCTCTTTGCTATAGCGGTGTATTTGGTTAAACGCCTCGCGAATAGCTACGCCGCGTTTCTTCAATTCAACCTGAACCAGAGGCAGGCCGTTAACCAAAATAGTTACATCGTAGCGATTGGCATGTCTGCCTACTTGCTCAAACTGCTTGATTACTTGCAGTTTGTTACGGGATATATTGGTTTTATCAACTAAATAAATGTTTTGAATTTGACCATTATCAAACACAAAGTCATGAATATAGTCATCATGAATTTTGCGGGTTTTATCAACAATTCCTTCACTTGGTTTGTCTAAATAAGTTTCTACAAACCTTCGCCATTCGCCTTCTGTAAATTCAACATTGTTAAGGG
>Ga0196901_1001333_pt1 | contig 12500 bp, 8 predicted proteins | sample CB_VirMetaG_FD_169099 | JGI IMG/M metagenome (GOLD analysis project Ga0196901, IMG submission 169099) | Freshwater to marine saline gradient viral communities from Chesapeake Bay - CB_1504_1 Viral MetaG (v3) (version 3) | ecosystem: Environmental > Aquatic > Marine > Coastal | place: USA... | reverse complement strand
GGTTAAGGATGGATTAATGACCGAAAAGGAATTTAATGATAGACAAAAAGAAGGTGGTATATTAAAGAATTACCTTTATAGTATTAAAGAAGGGGATGTATTTAAAGCGATAGAGAAATACGAAAAAGGAGAAAAGAAATCTAATAGAATAGCGGCTCAGGAGGCTTGGGCTGGTAATTTAAAATCTTTTAGCGAGTTTGTTGGAGCTAAAATAACTTCTGATGTATCTGACAAAATAAAGAAAGCTATATTATCAAATGATAAAGAATTAGCTAAAGCATTGTTTGAGGGTAGCTTTGGAGCTGGTGCTGGAAAGGGAGCTTTAAATAATGAGGATTACGAAAAATATAAAGAAAGGTTAAATAATATACTTGACAACAGAGGAGATTTAACTTTAGAAGCTGTTAATAAATACTATGACAGACAAAGCGGAACATCTGCGTTTGACGCAATAAAAGAAAAGTTAAGAGACTTTGATGCTCAGATATTTAGAATGGGCAAGAATGTTACTAAGGATGCTGTTACTGGAGAATACTCTGGACAGTTTACCGATATAACAGCCATGAAGAAAGCAACTGATGCTAGATTAGCTTTTATTGAAGAGATGTGTGGATTAGCTAAAGAGCAACCGTTTATGCAAACTTGGTTAGCTCAGTTAAATATAACATGTAAAGAAACATCTACTCCAAAAAAGAGAGGAGACATTGCTAGATTTAACTTAAATGAGGTTGATAAACAAGCATATAGAGTTGAGAAGGATAAGTTAACAAAACAGTACTCTGCTGAGGATGACCCATTTGAGAAAACAAAGATTAATAATCAACTTCTTAAACTAGAGGACGACTATCAATACAAATCAAATAAGCAATATGAAGATTATCTTATAGAGCAAGAAAAGATAAGAGCAAACTTTATTGCAAAATATCCAGACAGTAAAAAAGCTTTTGATGATAATGTAACAAGTACTCAGGATGCACAAGTAAAGAGTAACGCTGATAGAGAAGTTAACAGAAACACTTACAATAATAGAGACATAGAGCTAAAGATTGAAAAGTGGAAAAAAGAAACTCAAGCATATTATAACTACAAGTTAGAGATAGCTGAAATAGATAAAGAGTATAAGGATAAGGAAACTAATACAGAAGGCAAGAGACGAGAGTTACTCGATAAACGCAATAAGTTAACAGAAACATTCTATAAAGGTTCAGAAGATGGTCTAAGGGCTCATATCGCAGAGATGGAAGCTCTTGTAGTTAAGGCTGATGAAACAAATGCCGGAAATGTAATAATAGGAGGTGCTTCGATAGATGTTGAGGATGCTAAGAAAAAGATTCAAGAGTTGAAGTTACAGATTACAAAACTTCAAGCTGAGGGAGTAAACGCTTTTAAAGGATACAACGAAGGAAAAGATGAGTTCACTAATATGGACTTATTTGATGGTGTAATGAATGCTTTGCAAGAAGTATATTCAATCTACCAACAATTCGGAGAGATTCAGATGGAGCAAATGCAATCTAGAGCTGATGCTGAATTAGATATTCTTCAAAATAGATTTGATAAAGAGGCTGAGTTAAGACAAGGAGCTTTAGAATCTGGTGTAGCAACTCAAGAGGCTGTATTAGCCGCAGAAGAAAGAGCTAATAAGAGGAAGATTGATAAAGAGAATGAAATAAATAAAAAGTTATTTGACGCTCAAAAGAAACGAGACAAAGAGAATGCAATCTTTACTGGATTGACAAGTACAGCTCAAGCTATTGCTTTAGCGTTTGCTAGGAATACTCCAGTTGAAGCCGCAATCTTTGCCGCAATAAGTGCAGCCGCAATTGCCGCATCTACCGCTATGAATGTTTCAGCTATCAATAAAAGAAGGTTCGTGCCTCAGAAATATGCAGAGGGTGGTTTAGTACATGGTAATTCACATGCTAGAGGAGGCGTTAAATTCAACGTTAACGGGCAAGGTGGTTATGAGATGGAGGGTGGAGAGTATATAGTTAGAAAAGAGGCTGTTAAGAATCATTTCGCTGAACTAGAAAGAATAAACGGAAAGACAAAGAAGAACCAACGGACATTTGCTACTGGTGGTTATGTTGCAGAAAGCACATCTGGAATAGATATGAGTATGCTTTACGAAGCATTATCAAAACCAGTAAGAGCATACGTTACAGACCAAGATTTAGCAAAATCAGAAACAGAGAGAAAAGCTTTAACATTAAAAACGTCGTATTAATATGATAATAACACTAAAGAATGCTAGGGGGATTTATATCCCCTTAGATACTTTTGAAGATTTTGAAATTAAATATAATCATCAGTACGAGGATTATTCAACAATCGGAGGGAGAAAAATACCGTACAGTAATAAGTTTAAGATACCTACTACAAACAGGAACAGAAACCTATGTACAATACCTTTTGATTTAGCATATCCATTACAGAAAGACATAGATGGAAGAATGTTATATGAAGATGGTACTTTAGCATTTGAATTTGTAGCACAAACAGATGGGCAGACAATTAATGTTTTAGAACCGTACATAGAGATTTCAATAATAGATAAGATATCTAAAGCTATACAAGACTTATCAATACATAAGATGTCAGACTTAATGGGTGGAAATACTTTCAATATAAGTACAGACACTTGGATGTTCGGAGACCAATCAGGCTTGACTGATGCTAAGAAGTTTTATTTATTTTCTTATTATAATTTCAATAATAGAAAATCAACAGTTGCCTATGACGCAAAGAGAAACTTAAATCAACTTCAACCAACATATGTTTTAAATAAGCTAGTTGATAAGATGTTTAATTACATTGGATTAACAATTAACTCAGACTTCTTAAATATAGATGAACAGTTAGGCACTGGAATAATGGCTAATGAATTAGGATTGATGTTACCAACTAAGTTGATGACAAAGAGTGATTATGTATTTGATACAAGTCAATCATTCTCTGGTATTTATAATGACTACTTAGGTAATACATCTCCAGAAGTTGCGTACAATGCTATAACTGAAAGGATTGCTGGTGTTCCAGTTCCAATGATTTCAACTAGTAGATTAAATCTAAGTGATTTCATGACTTTATCATCGGTTGATACTGCTTTAAAACTGCATTATGATAGTAGAAGTGATTTTGTAAATGATGGAGCATTAAGACCGCATCCTTACAGTACAAAATACTGTTCAAAGGTTGATGGTAAAATGAAGGTTAAAATAACTCCAAACCCAAGCGCATCAAAGCCATTAATGAAACTAGGTAGGTTACACACTGGATACAACCCTAACTTAGATATGGAATTAAATGATTTTAATGGATACTTTCCAACTAGAGTCGTTTCTGTTGAAACTGTATCTCCACCAGATTTAGATGTAAGATTAGTTAACGCATCTAGAATGGAAGAGCAATTTGGTGTTGGCTACGCATCGCTTGGAGACTTTGGTTCTGATTATTATGAGAGAGCTATTGATTACGATATAAATGAATCTCCAGTTGTAGGGACTGCATCTTATGTAGGTATTGACCCTTATTATGCGACTATGAATTATGAGATAACACTTAATGATACATCGGTTGAATTAGATGTAAAAGCAAATGCAGAAATGGGACTATGCCTTATGGTAACTCCTAAGCCTGATGTTGTTGAATATATAGTTGACTATACTCTAACAGATGTTACATATGGTGGATTATATACATATCAAATGATTATTAAAGAAGGCTATATTCAATTTGAAAGAACTGGTGTAATAAGTGGAACTCATGACGATTTAGCTTATGACTACTTGACAATAGGGTATGTTTTTGATAACTTTAATCCAACATCTGAATTTACATTATCTTTTCCATACGCAACTGAAATACCAGCTGGCTATGGTTTGATGACACAAGAGAAAACATGGATATCAAATTCAGTTGTATCTATGGGAGAGTCATATAAGGAATCTGGAGACATATCTTTACTATCTGTTCTAAAGATGATAATGGAGAGGTTTAATCTATTGTTATACACTACTTCTGATGGAAGTATACACTTAGACACAAACGATAATAGAAAGTCTGGTATAGTGCTTAATATAGACTCATTATTAGATGAAGGAATGTCTGCCAGCTTTACATACGGAGATAAAGGTATACTATCTGTTAAAGATTCTAATCCTTCATTTTATGAAGATGATTTTAATGCTTTAAAGGAAAAGATAGTTTCAGAAACAAAAAGAGAATCTCATTCATTTACATTTAACAGTTCAATTGTTAGCAATAAGATGTTTGAAGATGTTTATGATTCATCAAGTGAGGATTTATTAAGGTTTCGTGGAAACAACAATTATTGGGGTACTGCTGATAGAGTTCAGGTAGAGCCAAGTCAAATGAAACCAGCTTTTTGTTTTATAAAGCCAGATTTATCATTTGTTTATTTTCCTTATATAAACTGTTCTAATTCTTTTGTATTATCAGACCCTCCATTAGATGCTAACGGAGATGTAGAGCCTCAACTAGATTTAGGATTTTACAATACATTTTTTCATTTCGATAATATTCATCCAGTCATTAAAACAAAGGCTGTTAATATGTCTAGCGATGGATTTAGTTTAGTTAGTTTTGAAGATAATGATTATAAGACTGGAGACAATATATTTGAATGGGCTTGGTTAGTTGAAGTTCTTCAACAGATGGATGACCGCTCTGTAAATGCTGAGTTCGATATATATGTATCAGAAAGTAACTTATCAGTATTAAAGGATTTTCCTACAATTAAGTTCAAAGGTCAAGAATGGGAATTTAAAGGACTAAATGATTATCCATTATCAAGTAAAAATGGAGGGATTTGTAAAATAACATTAGTTAATAAATTAGCAATTTAATGGAGTTAATAAAAAATAGTAGATTTAGAACTGGAGAAAAAGTAGATATTTATCACTCTCCAGTTTGGGAAGGGAATACAACAGATATCATTGATATTAGCGCTGGTGGTTATACTGTTCAAGCAGTATTTGCTGAGGACTTAACTGCTGAAATGATTTATGTAGGAGATATTGCCGCTTTCAGTTTTGGTGTAGGAATAATCACTGCTGTAAACGTAAATGATATACATGTTGATTTCCCAAATAGTATGTTTCCTGACAATGACATTGCAAAATACGTCGGACGTGAGAACCAACATACTTTGATTTTTTCAGACACGGGAAAAGTTGAGGCTGGCTTTACCGTTGCTAAATATACAGAAGTAGTAAATCAGGCAACCTATGGTTATGCTAAAGTGGTTTACAATCTGCAAACAGAAGCCAACTTAATACTAACGCCAGTCAGACTGGTAGATGATGGAATATTAGCAAAGGTACTTTACAGTAAAGGGTACGTTCTCAAATCTTGTAATGACGAAAATTACACGCCAACGAATACATGGAACGGAACATTTCCTTTAGAATTATCTGGTACTTCAATAGACCCTATTTATAGGAGAGCATATTTGATAGAGCGAGGTATGGAGTCGAAAGGACGTAAAGCAAAAGCTAAGATGACATTCAAATTAATCGGTTAGCCGATATAAGGAGTATATTAATATAAAGTAGTATTTATGAAATACAATGGATTAGATGTTTACGATATAACATTACAAAAAAATGATATCGGTATCAAAGCAACATCTCTTGTAACACTACCAGCAATCCAATCTCCTTTTCTTCATTTCAACGAGGATAAACCACAGTTTATTTTCTCTAGTGATGAAAAGCAAGAATTGATTGGAGCTATTATGATTCCAGATAAATTAATCTATCGAAATATCGGTGGGCATAAGTTCTATGTGAATTTCACAAAAGATGTTATTGCTACTCTTACTGGTAAGATGATTAAAGAAGGAACTGCTGGATTGTTTACAGTGCAACATAAGTTTGCAGTAGAGGATGATGGAGTTGATATAAAAGAATTATGGATTAAAGAATCCGAGAACGATAAGTCAGTAGACTTTGGCATTGATGAACCAATCGGCACTGCGTTTATGAAAGTAAAGATAAACGATGTTAGAATTTGGAATCAAGTTAAAGAAAGTGGTTTAAATGGATTTAGCGTAGAGCTCGACGCGTCCATCGTAGAGAAGAACGAGTTATTATTTAAACAAGAAGAAACTAAAATCGAAAAAATGAACATTAAAGATGTATTTAGTAATTCCATTGAAGTTAATGGAGTAGAATTGCACTTCAATTCAGATTTAAGTGTTGGTGCTTATCTTGTTACTGAATCAGAAGATGGAAAAGCAGTGGCTTACACTGGAGAATTTACCGTTGATAGAGTAGTTTACAAAGCAACAAATGGCGTTGTTTTAGAAGCTGAGAACCTAGAGTTCAGTACCATGGAAGCAATCCAAAACCTTTTAACTGAATTTTCAGAAGTAAAAGATTCCATCAGTGGAATATTGACTGCTAGAGAGGCTATTGAAGCTAAAGAAGCTGAATTAGAGCTTTTGAAAACACAATTCAATGCAGACAAGGAAGCATTTAGCAAATTAAAAGCTAAAGGCATAAGTAAAGTGAGCACCAACTTATCATCAGAGGTTGCTAAGAGTGGAGCAGTTTTATCTAACTGGATGAAACAATTTAACTAATATTAAATTTTAAAAAGAAAATAAAATGGCAGTAACTATTGCAACTTTAGATTACGGGAATAGAACCCCTAGCGAGTTTATCGCACAAACTATTCTACAAGCTGGCGTTCACGGTAAATATTCCGTTTACGATGGTGTAAAGGATAAACAACAAATTCCAATCTTTGCCGCGGCATTGACTTGGGGAACTGATTTATGTACATTTGACCCACAGTCAGTTGCATCTATCGACGAGAAAGAATTTGTAACTAAGAATTACAAATGGGCTTTCAAAAACTGTAAGACAGCTTTACAACGTTCTTACCGTTCATTAATGTTGAAGCAAGGTCAAAACAATGCAGAGACTATGGATTCTGATTTCAAAGATTGGGTATTCGATTATTTCTCTAAATTGGCTTCTCAGCACATTGGTAAATTAGCTCATGACGAGTTAGCTACTCAAATCACTGCTGACGCAAACGTTAACAAAGTAACTGGAGCGGCTGGTTCTACTGCGGCTTTAATTAGCGCATCAACAGTATTGGCTCAGTTACAATTGGTTTTCAAAGCGATGACTCGCGAAATGTACTTATCTAACTTTAATGTTGATGGAGTAATGAGAGACCAAAATGAAGCTTTAGCTTTTGTATTACCTTACGAGGTTTACCAAGCGGCTCATATTGCGTTAACAAACAACATGACTTTCAACGAGAGAGCTCAGATTGAAGCTGGTGCATTACCATTGAAATATATGGGTATCCCAATCATGTTAGACATCAATCAAGATGCTAACAGAGTTATCTTAGCTCCTTTAAGCAACTTCGTAACTGTTGTTGATGACATCGCAGATGTTAAAGCTATCCAAACTAAATATATGGAAGAATTATCTTCTGACTATTTGTGGGGACAGTTCACAATCGGATTTGGTTATAAAAAATCAGAATTGATTGTTGAGTACAAAGGTGCTGCATAATAAGTAGATTAATAATAATAAGGGGGTTTAACCGCCCCCTTTAATTTAATAAAGTAGAATGGCTGTAACAATACAAACATTAGCTTACCAAGACACAACTTCGGCAATACATAGGTACATGAGAGATAACTTCTCATGGCTTTATAGTAAAACCGTTATAGATGGTGTATCTGGTAAGGCAACCATCAATAGTCTGGACATAACTGGTAATTTGCTTAAAGATGCAGATTGTGTAGTTGATGCAATTGATATTGATTGGTTAGCAAAAGAAATTGAACTCAGTTACTACAATCTTTCATTCCCAGTAGAACATTGCGACCTACGAAGAACATGGCTTTCAGCATTTGCTAATAAATTCCAAGACGAAGAGGAAGTATTTGTATACAACTTAATTCCTTATTTATCTGAGAAAATTGGAGACGAAGTTAGAACTAAAATAACAAATGACATGCTTACCGAAGCTGGTCTAGATGTTGGTGTAACAAAGGTTACATTAGCTGGAGCTATTACAACACCAGCGTCAGCAAACACTACTGTTTTAGAGTTCATAGCTGGATTACCACAATCAATTAAAGATGACGTATATGATAAACACTCTTACGAGGGTTATTCAATTAACGTATCTCCAGTGGCTTACGAGCTTTTAGCTGAATACTATGGAGACAAAGTATCTGATTATGGTGTTAGTGTTTCTGGTATTAGAGTTGTTGCAGATAAGGTTTTATCTGGAAACTCAATGTACTGTACAACTAGTAAAAACTGCTTAGTTGTTTTCGATAGCGCAGAGGATTTGAATAGAGTTAAGATTGTTGACAAACCTTGGATTAATACAAGTTACATCGTAACTGGATTAGGAGTAAAAGGTTCATATGTGAGTAACAAAGAAATAGTAATTAGTAATTAAAATATAAGATATGCCTTGTGATTTATCAGTAATCAATGCGGATGTTACTCTTGATTGTAGTGATGTGCCGATTGGTGGAATAGTTAAAGCATTAGTTATGAAGTTAGCAGACCTTACTTCCTTTACGGAGGTTGATGGAGAGTTAACAGCAGTAACTATTGCCGCAGACAAAGTTCATGATTTAGAGTTTAACTCTAAGGATGGATTCAGTAATTTTACGGACGAAAAGACCGTAGACGACAGTGGAATTGTAACAGCAGTTCCAACAGTATCTTTGGAGTTTCCGAAGATGACATTAAATAAGAGAAACGCTCTTGAAAACTTAACTCAATCAGGTCAAGAACTTGTATTGTTTATCGAAACATCAGCTGGAGGTTATCACGCTTTAGGTTTAGATTTTGGTATGATGGGTTCTGAGGTTAACGGACAGTCTGGTACTGGACGCACTGAGAAGAACTCTTACAACGTTAAGTTCGTAGGGGAAGAAACTAACCTTTCTAGATTAGTTAACGCTTCAACATGGAGCAATATATTAACAAACGTAAAAGCGATATAATATGGGATGTATAACAACATTAGAATTAGAAGGTATCGGTCTTGACTGTACAGATATCCCTACTGGTGGTATTAAAGAAATCCATATCGCTAACGCATGTGACACGGTAATTGGATTTCATGATAAGTTTGAGTTAGGAGTTGGAGGTGTAAACCCAGACTTCGGTAAAGTTGCTACTCTAGCATTTGGTGCTGGAGAGGTATTTAAACTTGAGTTTAACAAGAAAGATGGTGTAACTGGATTTACAGAAGTCAAAACAATTGACGATACTGGATTAGTTACAAGTGTACCAACACTTACAATCGAATTTCCAAAGATGACTAAAGAGAAAAGAAACCTAATCAATAGTGTTCTTAATCCAAACGTAACATCTTTGTTGTTCGTAAGAACTGCGGCTGATACTTATCATGTATTAGGTGCGAAGTTCGGAATGAAAGCTACAAGTGGCTCAGGTCAAACTGGTACTGGTAGAACTGAAAAGAACTCTTTTACTCTAGTGTTCACTGGAGAAGAAAGTGAATTGTCTTATGACTTAACAGATAAATGGGGTAATGTTACCGGTAAGGTAGTTCCAGTATCTTTAGGTGAAGGAGACTGGATTGGAGATTTGGTTGCAAATCCTGATTTAAACGTTCCTAGACAAAGCTGTATTCCGATTCCAGCATAACTTTCATAAACTAAAAAGCCTGACTGAATCTACAATGAATCGGTCAGGCATTTTTTTTATATTAATACTAAAATAATAATATGGCTTATATAAATATTCCTATTAAAGATAACTCAACGCCTTTATCTCCAACTGAGTTTAACTACTTGGTTGACAAGCTAAATGCTCGTAGATTGAGAGATTTGATAGACGTACAAGATGATGACCCAGCAGTAGAAAACATTATAAGACATAATGGTTCTGGATGGGTTTATTACAATATAAAAGACGACCATTATACTAAAGATGAAATTAACCAAATATTTGGTGGTGTTGACGTTGGAGGTGGTGGAATTCCTACAATATCTGTAAACTGGGGAGATATACAAGGAACGATAAGAAATCAATCTGACTTAGTTGCTAACTTTGGCGACTTACAAGCGGCAACCAATACATGGTCTGGAATACACTTCGCTGATAACTACGTTATAAATGGTTCTACTAGCAGTAGTGCTGTTAGCGGAAGTATGGATAACTTTTTCATATCTGATGGATTGACAGACGTATCTGTAACAGATGCAAACATAATAACAATAGAAGGTAGTGGAGTTAGTTTTAACCCAGCTACTAAAACATTTACAATAAGTAATGGTGGTGTCGGAATCGAAACAGACCCAATATTTACAGCTTGGAACAAGTCAACTGGAATCTCAATAACAGAGAGTCAGATTAGCGACTTAAAACCTTACTTATTATCATACATTGAAACAGACCCAGTTTTCACAGCTTGGGATAAATCTACTGGAGTTTCTATAACAAAGTCACAAATATCTGACTGGTCTGATATAATCGCTGGAGATGCGGCAATTATACTCGTTGATGAAGGAAATGGATTCGGATATGTAGCAAAAAATGATGATAGGTTAAACAAAGGGGCTATTGGATTAAACGCTTTAGATTTATCTGTATCTGATGGATTAGGTATATTCCTTACCGAAACTGGTAGCATGGGAGAATCTTCTTTAACTATGGGTAGTAATAACCAAAACAAAGGTTATTCTAGTTTTATTAATGGAGAAGAATGCCAAAGTACTGATGCGGCTTGGTCATCATTTCAAGTAATGACTGGTTACAGAAACACATCTAACGCTTACGCTACATTAACTTTAGGTGCTTTTAATGCAAATAATGGTAACTACGGAATGATTGGTGGTGTTTCAAATACTGCTTCTGGTGGTGGATGTATGATTTGGGGAACAGCTCTATCTAATACTGGTGGAGATAACCTAGCTCTGTTTGGAACTTCTAATATAAGACCAACAGATAGTGGTGGTAACATATATCACTTACTTGTAGGTAATGGAACTACAACTGGAGATGGAAATGTTGGATATACAAGAAATGTACCTAGCGACTCATTTAGGGTTTATAGAACTGGTAGAATTGAAGCTCCTGATTTTACATTAGCTAAATATGTAAGCGGTTATGATTTAACCACCGTGGAGAAGGTTTCAAGCATGATTAACAAATTAGCTTGGCTAGATACTAGCGCTATTGGAGAATCATCTATTGAGGTTGATGGAAAGACATTTCTACATAACTTTACTGGTTCAGATAACGCTGCAACTAATGATTGGACTACAAATACATTTTTAGGTGTTAATGCTGGAAATTATACGAATGGAGGAACAGCATATCAAGGCTCTTTAAATGTTGGAATCGGTGCTTGGGCATTAAATTCAATTACAACTGGTCAGCAAAATAATATGATTGGTAATGAAGCTGGTGCAAGTATAACCACTGGGTCATATAACAACGCGATTGGAGATGCGGCTCTGTATTATTTAACAGCTGGTAGTAATAATATATCAATAGGGAAGAACTCTTTTCAGAATATAGTTTTAGCTAATAACAATATAGGTATTGGAAGAAATGCTGGATATTATGATGCTGCTGGAACTCAAATGACTTCTGGAGACACAAACCTTTTAATAGGAGATGATTCTAGGATTGATTTGAATGGCGGTACTGGTCAAATAGTTATAGGTAATTCAGCTAGAGGTAAGGGTAATCATACAGCAATAATAGGAAGCCCATCTAATACGGATGTTTATTTAAGTGGAAAAACTCATTCTGATGGATACTCTATCAACTCTCTAAATACAGCACCAGTAAGCTCAACTGATACTGGAACTCTTGGAGAAATTAGAATAACTGCTGACTATATATATGTTTGCACAGCTACTGATACTTGGAAAAGAACAGCTATTGCTACTTGGTAATAAATAAATAAAATAAGATGATAGAAAATACAACAGATTTCAATGTTGAATTTCATCAAGATTATCGGAATGGCGCAGACGAAGGTTTGCGCTGTCCCGTTGATAATGCTGGAATTAGAAGTACTGGAGATAGACCATTAGCCTTAGCTTCGGATAACCCTAGTTGGTCTAAAGGCTCTATTAATAAATGTGTTAAGTATATAGCTGACTTTCAAGGAGTTGCTGTAGATGCAGAAGATGCTTTAGATTATAGTTCTGGTAAAATGAATATTAATCAATTAAGTAAATACGCAAATCCTAGCTTCATGTATGGGGTTAATGGAGACGCTAGAAATAAAAGAGGTGGAGATATGATGTCTTTCAGGGGATATCCTACTTGCCAAATATCAAGTGTTAAATATGAATTTATAGAGCTTAACCAAATGACAGCATGGACTGTAAAGCCTTTTGTTCAATCATTCACTTATACTAGAAACACACAAAATGGTCAAACAACTTATGACACTCGCAATCTACCCGTACTTTATAATGCGGATTATATTAGCATATCAGG